>WNFJ01303303.1_pt2 | contig 36290 bp, 27 predicted proteins | sample 5400461 | NCBI WGS metagenome assembly WNFJ01 (sample SAMN13153349, study PRJNA577476) | soil metagenome | isolation source: 115 cm saprolite on Douglas fir-dominated hillslope | place: USA:California | collected 2013-09-17
CCCGGCCGCGACCGTCCCGCCGCGGGCCCACAACTCGCCCTCTGTACCGTCCGGGCAGGTCAGCCCGGTGTCTGGATCCACCACCAGGAGCTCAGTGTCCTGCCACACGTGCCCGTTGCCGACCAGCCGCCGACTCCGCTCACCAACCGCCGGGGACCTCAGCCGGCCCTGGGACAGGGCCGCCGCGCTGACCGGGCGGACGACGAACGGCTCCACCGGGAGGTGCATGGTCAGTGCCAGCGTCGCCTCGGCCATTCCGTAGCCGGGCCCGAACGCCCCTGCGCTGAATCCGTGCCGGGCGAACGTGTCAGCGAACCTGTCCAGCGTGTCGGCGCGGACCGGCTCGGCACCGGTGCCGATCAGCCGCAGCGTGGCCAGGTCCAGCCCACCGCGTTCCGCCGCGTCGATCCGGGTGCAGCACAGTTCAAGGGCGAAGTTGGGCGCCCAGGTCACGGTGCCGCGATAGCGGGTGACCGCCTCCAGCCAGCGGGCGGGCCGCTGCACGAACGAGACGGGCGGCATCAGCACTGTCGTCACGCCCAGGTACAGCGGATTCAGCAGGCCAGCGACGACCCCAAAATCGTGGAAGAGCGGCAGCCAGGAGACGTTCATGTCCTGTCTGGTCAGCGCTAAGCCCTCGCTCAACATGGAGCACTGGCGCAGCAGGCTGCCGTTGGTGATCATTGCGCCGCGCGGGTCACTGGTGGAGCCGGATGTGTACTGCAGGTAGGCCAGCGCGTCCGCGGCGAACTCGGGTTCGGCCCATGCCCGCGCGTCCGCCGGGGGCTGGTCGACCGCCCAGATGTCACAGCCGGCCAGGCTGATGGAGAGCTGGCCGAACCTGGCTCGCAGCGAGTCGGCCTTCGCCGCGCTCGTGAGCGCCAGCCGGGCGTCGCAGTCTGCGACGACCCCGCTGACCCGGTCAGCGTGCCGCCGGTTGCCGGGCGGGTAAATAGGCACCGGGATCGCCTGGGCGTACAGGCAGCCCAGCATGCCCACCGGGTACTCCAAGCAGGTGGGCAGCGGCAGCAGCACCCGTTCACCTGGCAGCCCTGCCGCCTGGAGCCTGGCGGCCAGGGCCCGGGCCCGCCGGTCCAGTTCGCCGTAGGTCAGGCGGTCGGTCTCCGCTTCCCCTTCGGAGAGCAGGATGAACGCCGTCTTGTCCGGCTGGTGCGCTGCGTGCGAACGAATCAGCGCGACGATCGATGACACTTCAGCGTGCGCGGTCCGCTCCGGCTCGCGGTTCATGGCTCCTCCAGATGATCAGCTTGCCCGGGACCCGCTGTCAGCTCGCCGCTGCGCCGTAGCCTTCCGGCACCAGGCCCTCGGCCAGTGGTACTTCAAGGACCTTCTCGTGCACCACCGGCCCGTGCCCGAACTGGCCGTCCTCGCCGAAAAGCTCACCGTGATCGGCGGTGACGATGAGGTACGTGTCCTCCGGGATCCGGGCGAACAACTCCGCGAACAGCCCGTCGACGTACTGCAGCGCATGGATCTGGCGCTCCCGCGCCTCGCTCATCTCCGCCTGGCTCAGCATCCGGGGCCCGCCCATCTCGTCCGCCACGGCGGTGAGCCCCTGGACCGCACCGTGCACGCCACTGAGGTACGGCCAGCGTGCCGCGTCGTCGCCGGGCACCGCGTATGGGTAGTGGGTCTCGCCGATGTTGAGCAGGTAGAAGGTCGGCCGGCCTGGGTCGAACTCGATCAGGTCGATCATGGACGCCATGTCGTTGTGCCGTTTCATCCGCTCGTAGGACTCGAAGTCGCGGTTGATCGCGGTATGCCGGTTGAGAACCGCCATGGAGATGAGGGCACGGGTGTGATAGCCGAGGGTGCGGAAGAACGTCGGCAGGAACAGCGACGGCACCAGGCGCTGCTGGATCTCCGTGGCGTCGATCTGCAGCCGGTCGGCGAGCTTCATGAACTCCTGCTTGAAGTACTCGGCGGCCGGGACCCGGTCCGGCCGGGTGTGCGGCAGCAGGCCGGTCAGCAGGTTGTAGTGGGACGGCGGCGTCCAGGTGGCGTAGCTGTACCTCTTCTCCACCTCACCTAGCCGCCCGAGATGCTTCGGATTCGCCGCGGTCCACGCGTCATAACGCAGGCTGTCCAGGACGATCAGCATCAAGTTGCGTGCACCGGCGGGCGGGTCCGGCAGTTGGGGAATGGTCCTGAGCTGGTCCGCGGGCATGGTTCCTCCAGTTCGGCTGCGGGGCACAAGGGGTGTCGCGGCGGCGGCCCGCCACGCGCGGTCCGCCGCCATCGCTGGGTTCAGGCGCCGCCGGGTTCCTCGCCGGCCGGCGCCCCGGGGGCGGGTGACTCGTCGGCCGGCCCCCGGGCCGCCGGTGCGCTGGCCGGCGGCGTGCCCAGCGGGCACCGCCCGGTGGCGCGCTTGAACATCTCGGCGAAATCGACATCGTCGTCGGCCACGGCGGACCGGTCGCCGGGCCGCGCGGCCCCGTCGGACCCGCCCGTGCTCTGATCAGACATCTGTGCTCCTAGTGACAGTTAGCGAGTCGGCCATCCGGAAGTGAGGCGGAATCGGCGGTTACCCGGCGGCGACAGCCAGCTCGGCGTCGTAGCCGTACAACCACTGACTGCTGCGCAGGTCCAGCATGTTCGTCAGGTTGGCGTCCCGCTGGCGCTGCTGCTCACCATCGGGCAGGTGGATGGACACGTTGCGGCCGCGCACGATGGACTGGATCTCGGCGATCCGGCCACGGCGGCAGTCGGCATACCGCTGCAGGGCCAGCGGGACCGTGCCCGGGCTCGCCTCGCTCAGGCAGGCGGCGAGCACCATCGCATCCTCGATGCCCTGGTTGGCGCCTTGGGCCAGGAACGGCAGGGAGGCGTGACCGGCGTCGCCGATCAGGGTGATCCGGTCAGTACCCCAGTGCCCGTCCCGCTCGTACAGCGCCCAGCGGGTCACCCCGTCGGCCGCGCGCACGATCCGCAGCACTTCCTCATCCCAGCCGCTGTACGCCCGGGCAAGGTCCGCGACACTCCCCTGGGCCAGCCACGACTCGGTGCGCCAGTTCTCGGCCGGCGCGCTGGCCGAGAAGTTGACCAGCCGCCCCCCGGAGACCGGATAGCACAAGAAGTGGTGGCCAGGGCCCATCCACATCAGCATCTTCGGCTCGCCCGCCAGCAGCGGTACCCGCTCCGCGGGTACCAGCCCGCGGTACACGGTGCGCCCCATGAAGCGCGGCTCGTCGCGGTCCAGCGAGTCACGGACCGCCGAGTGGATGCCGTCCGCGCCAACCACCACGTCGACCAGCTCGCTCGACCCATCAGCAAAACGAACCTCGACGGCGTCGGCGACCTGGCGCACCCCGACGCACGCCGCGGCCAGCTGAAGGCGGTCCTCCGGCAGTAGTTCCAGCATGGCACGCTGCAGGTCGGCGCGGTGCACCAGGTAATAGGGCTCGCCGAAGAGCCGGATGCATTCGTCGCCGAAGACGGTCCGGCCGAGCACCGTGCCCTCGTCCCACCGGCGCAGCTCGAGGAACTCGGGGCGGACAGCGTTTTCCTTCAGCTGGGCGGCCAGGCCGACCCGGTGCAGCAGCCGGGTGGCGTTGGGGGCCAGTTGCAGTCCCGCCCCCACCTCGCGCAACTCGGTGGCCTGCTCGTATATCCGGTAGGGCAGTCCGGCCCGGTCCAGGGCGATGCCCATGGCCAGCCCGGCGATTCCCGCGCCTACAACAGCGATTCGCATCCCATCCTCCAGATCAGTCATCAGGCAGCGCCGGCGCGGGCAGCGCGGTGCCGCCCGCCGAGCGGGCCATCTTCCGCTTCGCGTAGAACATCAGTGCCTTCTGGCCCAGCCCCCCGAGCGGGACGCCCGAGCGGCCGCCGCCCGCACCGCTGGTCGCGCGCCGGAATGCCAGCGTCGCGCCAGTCAGGCTGAGCGATCCGGCCAGGGCCAGCACACCGAGCGTGGCCAGCAGGTGGCCCCACCCCGCACCCAGGTTCATCAAGTTCTGACCGCTGGTCACCACGTACGCCACCGGGTTGAACCGGGCCACCGCGGTCAGCCAGGACGGCTCGAGCTGCTGCGGGAAGAACGCCGGGGACAGGAACAGCAGCGGCAGCGTCATGTTGATGCCGATCAGCATGGTCACCTGGGGGTTGCGGGTGCGCAGCGCGATGAAGTCGGAAAAGCCCGCGGCACAGATGCCCAGCAGGACACTGAGCGCCAGCATGGTGGCCACGCCCCCGAGGCCGGTCCGCGCCCGGGCACCCACCGCGAAGCCGATGCCGAGCACGATCAGGCACTGCACCGCCATCGTGATGGCGTCGGCCAGGATCCGCCCGAGCAGGATGGTGATCCGGTTGATCGGGCTGATCAGGAACTTGTCCAGCACGCCGGTGGTGATGTCGGTGACCATCGCGATCCCCGACCGGATGGAGGTGTTCAGGACGGTCAGCGCCATCACGCCCGGGACCAGGAACGACAGGTAGGACGTGTACCCGAGCTGGCGGAACTGGCTGAACTCGGCGAGCCGGCTCAGCGCCTGGGAGAAGATCGCCATCCAGATGACGGGCTGGACTATCCCGGCCACCAGCAGCAGCGGTGTCCGCCGCGAGGAGGTCAGGTTCCGCGCTATCAGCAAGTAGAGCGCCCGCAGGTTGTGCCTCAATGCCGTGCCCCCCCTCCGTGCAGCGCGGCGAACGCGGCGCTCATGGCCGGCCTGCCGGTTCCCGGGTCGGCGCGTACCTTGTGGCCGGTGTATCTGAGGAATACGTCGTCCAGCGACACCGACGAGTTGCGGATGGTCACGATCTGGATCCCGTCTGCCTCGATGCTCCGCAGGACCGCTGGCAGTGTCGCGCCGGTGTCACGGACCGAGAGGACGAGCGGCTCGACCTGCTCGACCCTGGCCATGCCGGGGAAGCGGCGCACGACGCCGGCGGCACGGTCGTACGTGTCCTCCGCCAGCGACGAGGTGACCGTGAGGGTCACCCGGTCCGCGCCCAGTTCGTCCTTGAGCGCGGCCGGGCTGCCAACCTTCAGCAGCTTGCCCCGATCGATGATGGCGATCCGGTCGCAGGCCCGGTCGGCCTCCTCCAGGTACTGCGTGGTGAGCAGGATGGTCATGCCATCCCGGCGGAGCCGACCCAGATACTGCCAGAGCGCCATCCGCGATTGCGGGTCCATCCCGGTCGTCGGCTCATCGAGGAAGAGGATGGGCGGCGAGTGCATCAGAGCCTGGATGAGGTCCAGCCGACGCCGCATCCCGCCCGAGTACCGGCTGGCCCGCACGTTCGCCACCTGGGCCAGCGACATGATCTCCAGGAGCTCGGCGGCGCGCTTTTCCGCCACCGCACCGGGCAGGCCGTGCAGGCGTCCCTGCAGGACGAGGTTCTCCCGGCCGGTGAGGTCGTCGTCGATGCCGATGGACTGGCCGGCGTACCCGATGATCTTCCGGATCTCCCGGGCCCCGCTGGCCAGGTCCAGCCCGCCGACCCGGACTGACCCGGAGGTCTTGTGCAGCAGCGTCACCAGGATCCGCACGGTGGTCGTCTTGCCCGACCCGTTCGGTCCGAGTAGCCCGAATGCCTCACCCGCCCGGATCTGCAAAGAGAGCCCGTCCACGGCGCGGGACCCGCCTGGGTAGACCTTGACGAGGTCTTCAACCTCGATCGCTTCACTCATCCGGATCGCTCCTCGCGGGGTAGGTAGTGCATTCACAGGGCTAGCGGCAAGGCAGCGAACCCGCGCGCACCGCGCACCTTCCGGCGCCGGAGCGTCCCGGCCAGCCGGAGCGCCGGGAATCGCGTGATCAGCGAGCCGATAGCGACCTGGGTCTCCAGCCGGGCCAGCGGGGCGCCCAGGCAGAACCGCATGCCGCGGCCGAACGTCACATGGTGGTTAGGGTCGCGGGACAGGTCGAGCGAGTCCGGCGCCTCGAACACCTCGGGGTCCCGGTTGGCCGCGCCCACCAGGATGACCACCGTCTGCCCCCGTTCCATGGTCTTGCCGCCCAGCTCGACGTCCGCCGTGGCGAACCGGGTGATCCGCTGGATCGGCGGGTCATAGCGCAGCAGTTCCTCCACTCCGGTCGTGATGAGGTGCGGTTCCGCCCGCAGCCGTTCCGCCTGCAGCGGGCTGCCGAGCAGCGCGTGCACGCCGTTCCCGATGAGGTCAACGGTGCTGAGGTGCGCCGAGACCAGCAATTCCAGGCAGACATCCAGTAGCTCATCGGCGTCCAGCCGGCCGTCCGGGCCGTCCGCCTCGGCCAGCAGGCCGATCAGGTCGTCGTGCGGCCTGTCCCGGTGCGCGTCAATAGCCGCGGCCACGCTGGCGCGCACCTCGTCCGTGGGGATGACCGGGCCGCCGCCGCCGGGCAGCATGCGGTGTCCCCGGGGCGGGGCGAGACTGTTGGTAATCCCGGTCACCCAGGCGCTGACCGGCTGCGCCTGCTCGGGCCGCAGGCCCAGCACGTCGGCCGCCACCAACAGGGCCAGCGGTGTGGCGAAGTCCGCGATCAGGTCCAGGTCCGCGTCGGCCGCGGCCTCGTCGAGCAGGGCGTGCACCAGCTTCTGGGTGTGCGGCCGGAACCGTTCGACGAAGGCTGGCGTGAACGTCTGCTGCACCAGCCCGCGCCGCCGGGCGCGCTGCGCGGCGGCATCCCCAGCAGCGCCGGGATCCGCCCCGGCGGCACCGGCGGCAGCGGGCGCGCTGGACAGCCGGGTGTCCCGCAGCACCGCCATCGCCTCGGGATGCCCCAGGATGAACCAGTGCTGCTGTGCCCACATCATCGGGCCGGCGAAGCGCCGGAACCGGGTGAATATCGGATATGGGTTATCCTCAAGCCGCTCCAGCGGGTCCGCTGGCGGCTGGAAGGTCGGGGGCAGGGTCACGGAATCTCCTTCTCAGCGGGCGTCCACGGCTGGCGCATGTTCCGGCCCGACGCTGCCGAGCCACGCCGCCGTGGCCTCGGCGACCGCGGCGGGCCAGCTGCCGGTCACGATGGAGTAGTGGTCTGTGGGCCATAGCTGCGCGGTCAGGCCGGGGCATGCTGCCTGCCAGGCAGGGACCGGGTCGGGCCGGTCCACCTGGCTGGCGACGAAGAGCAGCGCCGGCCCGTCGAACCGGCCAGGCTGGTACTCGGCCAGTGCCGCAAGGTTGGCCGCGTGCACTCCGACCAGCCGCTCGTATTCGGCCGTCCCGACCTCGGCCGGCAACAGCCGGCTCTCGACCGCGAGATCCAGGCCCAGCTGGGCCAGCTCCGCGGCGGGCGCCGCCGTCAACGCCGTCGCCAGCAGCGCGGGGAGCCGGCCGCCGGCCAGGTCGGTGAGGAACTCAAGGTGGCGAGCCAGGCTGGTAGCGGGCATCCGGGGATGCTGCAGGTCACTGTCGATCATGAAGGGATAGGCCCGCTGGCCGCGCTCGGCCAGCTGCCGGGCGACCTCATAGGCCAGCACTCCGCCCATCGACCAGCCGCCCAGCAGGTACGGCCCGGCCGGCGTGCGGCGTTGCAGCTCCTCGCGGTAGGCGGCCGCCATCCCGGCCAGGTCGGCCGGGCTGGCCGGGGCGGACCGGTCAGCGAGCGCCCGGCTCTGGAACGCCCGTACCGGGCCGACCCAAGCGCGCGCCAGTGGCAGGTAGCTGGCCACCGATCCGCCCACCGGGTGGAAGAGGAACATCTCGGGCCCGGCGTCGGCGGACAGCACTACCGCGCAGCTGGCGACGCGCTCGCCACGCTGCACGCAGCGGGCCATCGCCCGGACCGTGGGTGCCTCGAAGATCTGGCCGAACGGAAGGTCTACCCCCAGCTCCGCGCGGACCCGGTTGACCAGGCGCAGGGCGAGCAGGGAATTCCCGCCCAAGGCGAAGAAGTCGTCGTCCGGGCCGATCCGGTCCACGCCGAGCAGTTCCGCCCACGCCCCGGCCAGTTGCCGGGCGACGTGACCCTCATGGCCATCCGCCTCGGGTACCGCCGCCTGCCCTGCACCGCCAGCGGGCGCCGGCGCGGCACGCATCGCCAGGGCACCGGCCACGTCCACCTTTCCGTTGGCGGTCAGCGGCAGGCCCGGCACCACGTGCAGCTGCCCGGGAACCATGTAGTAGGGCAACCGCGCGCGCAGGTGCGCGAGGATCTCGGCCGGCTGCGCTGGCTCGGCCGGCCGCTCCGGCACGACGAGGGCCACCAGCCGCCGGGAGCCACCCGGTGCTGCCTCGGCGCAGACCAGGCAGTCGCGCACGGCCGGATGGCTGCGTGCGGCTGCCTCAACCTCCCCAGGCTCGACCCGGAAGCCCTGGATCTTCAGCTGGCGGTCCTCCCGGCCGAGGAACTCGATGGTGCCGTCCGGCCAGTACCGGCCGAGGTCGCCGGTCCAGTAGAGTCGCTCGCCGGTCCGCGGATGGCGGATGAACCGCTCGGCGGTGCGCTCCTGATCGCCCCGGTACCCGCGGGCCAGGCCGGTCCCGCCGATGTGGATCTGGCCCACCGCCCACGGCGGGCAGATCTCCAGCCGGTGGTCGAGCACGCGCATGGTCTGGTTGCTCAGTGGGCGGCCGTAGGGGACTGCGCGCCAGCCCGGATCGACCGTGCCGACCTCATACACGTTCGACCAGATGGACGCCTCCGTCGCGCCGCCCATCGCGACGATCCGCGCGTCCGCCCACCGTTCGCGCAACCGCCCGGCCAGGGCCGGGGAGATCCAGTCGCCGCTGAGCAGGAAGGCACGGACCGGCGGCGGGGCCATCCCGGGGCGCTGCGCGACGACCTCGGCCAGCATTTCGGCCAGCGCTGGTACCGAGTTCCACACGCTGACGCCGTGCTGCCCGGCGGCGGCCCAGCCCACCGGGTCAGGCCGCGGTGACGCATCGGGCAGGACAAGCGCGGCCCCGGCCGCGAGCGTGCCGAAGATGTCCCAGACCGACAGGTCGAAGCTCAGCGCGGAGATGCCGAATACCCGGTCATCGGGGCAGAGACCGATCCGCCGGTTGACGTCGAGGATGGTATTGACCGCGCCCCGGTGCTCGATCTCTACGCCCTTGGGCCGCCCGGTGGAGCCCGAGGTGTAGATGACGTACGCGAGGTCGGACGGCCCGCTGCCCGGCCGGCCCGGCAGCGGGCCGGCGGCGGCGGGGAGGCTGTCCACTGCCATCATCGCCACGCCGTCCAGCCCGGCCACGCCGCCGGACTGGGTGAGCGCCACGGCGGTGGAGCACTGGCCGGCCAGGTGGCGGATCCGCTCCACCGGGAGGCTGCTGTCGACCGGGCAGTACGCCGCTCCCGCGCGGAGCACGCCAAGGACCGCGACCACCTGCTCCCAGCCCTTGGCCATCACCACCGGCACCACGTCTTCCCGGGTCACGCCGTACTCGCGGAGCCGATGGGCGACCGCCCGGGACGCAGTCTCCAGGTCGCCATAGGTCAGGGTCAGCTGCGACGTCACCAGCGCGGGGGCGGCTGGACTGGCGGCCGCCTGCCGCAGGAACGCGTCCTCGAGGCGGTCGGCCGGCAGCGCGGCGGCTGTCCGGTTGGCCGCGGCGACTACCATGCGGTGCCTGGCCGGCCCCAGATCCGGGGCGGCCGCTTCCGGGCCTGACCCGGCCAGCGTGTCCAGCAGGTCCCGGTACGCGTCGAACATGCAGTCCGGCAGGCCGGGCGGGAACGCGTCGTCCACGACGTCCCACACGCACTCGACCGCCCCGCCGGGCGCCTCCTGGATCTGGTTGTCGATGAGCACCTGGGGCGTGCGCAGGCAGCTGTCCACGATCCGGCAGGCCGGGCCGGCCGGCGTCCCGCCCGGCCCGCCAGCGCTCAGCATGCTGGTGAAGACGTAGGGCAGCGCCGCCCGCGGCGTCCAGCCCCGCCGGGTGGCCACCTCGCGCATCACCCGGACCGCACTGACCTCCGCGTGCTCAAGGTCCCTCCAGAGCTGGCGCTGCAGCAGCTGGCCGCGGGCCCAGAAGCCGACGTCCCCGCGCTGGTCCACCTCCAGCGCCAGGGTCGCGCCGAACTGGCCGACCGTGGCCGCCCACTCGGGGTGGCCATCCACCCAGGTCTGGTGCAGGACGTTGAGGCAGAAATGCGGCGTAGCTGCCCACCTGCCGAGGATCTCAGCGAAGGCGTGCAGCAGCGCGGCCGTTGGCAGGATGCGGTGCCGGCCGAAAACGCCCCGCAGTCGCTGCCAGGTCGGCGGGCTAAGCCGGCAGGTACGCCGGGTGAACCGCACCGGGTCGATGGCTTCCGGCTGCCGGGCCAGGGGGAGGGCGGGCGCCTCGGGCAGGGCGTCCAGCCGCGCCGCCCAGTACTGCCAGTGCTCGCGGTAGGCATCAGTGTGCTCGCGGGCCAGCAGGGACAGGCGGGCCGTGCGGTAGGGCACCGGCACCGGCGGCAGCGGCGCGGCCGGATCCCGGTACAGCTCCGCCCATTCGCGTACCAGCTGCCGGATGCTGCGCCCATCGAGCAGCAGCAGGCTCAGCGCGATGTGCACCCGGGCGCGATGCGGCCGTACCCGGTGCGCGACCACTTCGAAGAGCGGCCAGCGGGTGGGATCGATTCCCTCGTCGCGCATCCGGCGGCGGGTACAGCGCAGCACCGCCGCGCGCTCCTCCGCGCCGATGCCGGCCAGTTCCACCACGGGCAGCCGGACCGGCCCCGGGTCAGCCAGCACACGCTGGCCGCCCTCGGCCAGCACCACGGTGCGCAGGTGCTCATGCCGCTCGACGAGGCGGTTCAGGGCGGCTTGCGCGCGGGCCGGATCGAAGCCGGCCACGTCCAGCTCAAGGTAGTGATTCGGCCGGAAGCCGCCAAGCTCAATGAGCCGGCTCATCCCGACCAGGTAGCCTTCCTGCAGGTCGGTCAGCGGGAACGGGGCCGAGCCCGGTGCGGTCACGCAGCCCTCCCCAGGACGTCGGCGATGAGCGACAGCACCGGGTGGGACGGCTGGTGCAGGAAGAAATGGTCCCCGCTGAAGATCTTGATCCCGAAATGCGCGCTGGTGTGCTGCTGCCAGGCATGCAGCCCGGGAATCGTGACGAAGGGGTCGCCCAGACTGCCGTAGACAGAGATCGGGCAGTCCAGCGGGGATGCTGGCCGGTAGGCGTAGGTCTCCGCGGCAGCGAAGTCCGCGCGCAGCATGGGCAGCAGGCTGACCAGCGTCGCGTGATCCGCCAGGATGTCCGGCGGGGTCCCGTTCAGCTCCCGCAGCCGGCCGATGAAGTCGTGCAGCGGCGCGCCGTGCACCGGGCGCTCCCGGGCGGGCAGGTGCGGCGCCAGCCGGCTGGATACGAACAGCCGGGCCGGCTCGGGCAGCCGCGCCCGGCGCAGCGCCTGGCAGGTCTCGAAGGCGACCAGCGCGCCCAGGCTGTGCCCGAACCAGGCGTGCGGCCGGTCCAGCCACGGTTCGACGTCGGCCACCAGGGCGGTGACGATGTCCGTTACCCGGCGCAAGGGTGGCTCAGCCAGCCGGGTTTCCCGGCCGGGCAGCCGGATCGCGACGACCTCGACATCGGGGGCCAGGCGGTGCGCCCAGTGCCGGTAAACGGCCGCGCCGCCGCCCGCGTGCGGCAGGCAGAACAACCGCAGCCGCGCCTCCGCGGCCGGCTGCCACCGCACGGCCCAGCGGCCTGGCCCGGCCGACGGGGACCGTGGTGGTGCCGACCGCTGGGTCAGCTGATCCATTCCGCGACCCTTTCCGCGAGCATGATGCAGGTCAGGTTGGTCGGCGCAGCCGGGATGGACGGCATCACCGAGGCGTCCACCACGCGCAGGCCCTCTGCCCCGTGCACTCGGCAGGACTGGTCCACCACGGCCGCCGGGTCGGTGGCCGGGCCCATCCGGGCGGTCCCCACCGGATGCCACAGCGGGCAGGCGAACCTGGTAACCGCGCTGCGCAGCAGCGTGTCGTCAGCGACCATCCGGTCGGTCCAGACCAGCGCGTGGCGGCCCAGGCTGGCCAGCGGGCCAGACCGGAGCAGTGACCAGGCCAGCCGGGTGCCGCACATGAGCCGGTCCACGTCTCCCGGGTCAGCGGCCAGGCCGAGCGCGATGACCGGCTCCGCCTCGGGGGACGCGTCACTCAGCTGGACCGTGCCACGTGACGCCGGGGTGCCGAGCACAGCGGATACCGCGACCGCCGGCCGCCCGCCCAGCATTGCCCCCACGGCCGGCATCGAGGCGGTGGGAACGTTGCTGGCCAGGAACAGGAGCAGGTCGGGCGGGCCGTCCGTGCTCGCCGCCCGGGCCATCACCTGGTGGCACACCCCGCCCGCGCGGCCGTCGCCGGGACGGGCCGCCATCCAGATCACCACGGCCGGGTGATCGATGAGGTTGCGCCCCACCCCGGGCAGGTCGACCACGGCCGGGATACCCAGGGCCGCGAGCCGCCGCCCGTTCCCGATGCCCGACCGCTGGAGGATGAGCGGGGTATTGATGGCCCCGGCACTCAGCACGACCTGGCGGGCCGCCACCCGGCAGGGCCGCCCGGCGCGCACCGCCTCCACCGCCACCACCCGCCGCCCGCGCAGCAGCAGCCGGGTCACCGCGCAGCGACCCCACACGGTGAGATTGCCCCGCCGGCGGTCCCGGCTCAGGTGGGTATCGGCTGTGGACATGCGGCCCAGGCCGAGACGGTTGCTCGGCACCGCGCCCACGCCTGCCTCGCCGCCGCCGTTCATGTCCGGCACCTCGGGCAGGCCCAGCACCCGGCAGGCCCGGATGAAGCCGCCCGCCGCCGCGTCGAACTCGTCGGGGTGCGGGCGCTGGATCGGCACCGGCCCGTCGGCACCGTGGCCGGCGCCGGTCATGTCCGCATCCGCCTCGATCCTGGCAAACCAGGGCAGCACCCGGTCCCATGCCCACTCGTCGTTGCCGGCCGCGGCCCAGCCGTCGAAATCGGACGGCAGGCCGCGCAGCGCGATTGCCCCGTTCACCGCGGAGGAGCCGCCGACCACCTTGCCCACCCGGTACGGGTACCGCTTGCCGGTGGCCTGCGATCCCAGGTAGGCGGAGTAGTCCCAGGTGTGGCCGGCCAGCGATGGCACGCCCAGGGCCTGGCCGGGTACCTGCGGTTCCGGCTCGTCAGGGCCGGCCTCCAGCAGCAGCACGCGCCGGCCTGGCCGCTCGGCGAGGCGGCTGGCCAGCACGGCGCCGCAGGAGCCGGCGCCGACGACCACGTCGTCCCACCCGCTGGGCGGTGCGGTGCTGCCCACCGGGATCACCCTGCGGCCCGTTCGCTCAGCGCGCGGGCGAGTTCGGCGACGGTCGGGCAGCCAAAGAGAATCTGCAGCCCCTCGTCCGCGCTCTCCCGCACCCCGAGCTCGTCGCGCACCCGGCTGAGGATGCGCAGCGCGTGCAGGGAGTCCCCGCCGAGCTCGAAGAAGTTGTCCTCGACGCCGAAATCGTCGCGGCTCAGCGCCTCACGCCAGATTCCGAGCAGCTGCCGCTCCAGGTCGGTGCGGGGCGCGACCCGCTCGTCAGGTTCGGTCTCATCCCACGGTGCGGGCAGGGCGGAATGGTCCACCTTGCCGTTCGCGCTCAGCGGCAACCGGTCAAGCAGCAGGTAGTGACGCGGTACCAGGTAGTCGGGCAGGAGGTGCTCCAGCTGCTCGCGGAGCGTGCCCGGATCGAGGCCGGCCCGGCCGGCGGGCGCCTCGGCCAGCAGGACCTGCTGGGTCATGACATCGGGCGCCGCTTCGGCTTCCGGTACCGCCGCGAACCGCGGGAAACCGGCCGCGGCCAGGTATTTCCGCCACTGCCCGGCTGACAGCAGGGGCATCTGGTGCTGGCCCTCGTAGCGGGAGAAGCCCTCGATGAAGCCGACGGTGACCATCTGCAGCAGCGAGTTCGCGGTGCCCTCGATGAGCAGGAGCAGTCCCTGGGGCGCCAGCACCGACCGCAGGGAGCCGAGGCTGCGCGGCAGGTCCTTGGCATCGTGCAGCACGTTGGCGGCGATGATCACGTCGGCCGAGCCGGGCGGATGACCCTGGCTGGCCGCGTCCCGGTCGATGTCCAGCACGCTGTACTCGACGAAGGGGTAGCCGCCGAACGCCCGCCTGGCCCGCTCGGTGAAGAACATCGACACGTCGGTGAACTGGTACCGCACGCGGTCGCCGGGGAGCGCCGGGATCACCTCCGCGGACGTCCCGCCGGTGCCGGCCCCCACCTCGAGGATGCGGACCGGCCGCCCCGGCGAGTGGTCCACGAAGGAACGGGCGATCCGGGCGGCGATGAGGTTCTGCAGCCGTGAGACGGGGTTGCTCGCGTAGAGCACGTTGGTGACCCGCCAGTCGCCGTCGGGCAGCAGCAGCTCCAGCGGGCTCAGCTGGCCGGTGAGCAGCTCCACCTGCTGGCCGGCACAGTTGAGCATGTAGTCGATCAACACCCGGTGCTCCCGGAAACCCTCGAGAGCGGCCCGCTCCTGCCGTACCTGGCGGTCGAGGGCGGCGAGGTCGAGCACTGGCGCGGCACGGTACGCGCCGGGTTCCCCGGCCGTCTCCAGGAGGCCGACGTCAGCCAGGGCGGACAGCCACTGGCCGATCAGGCCACGGTACCCCGGTTTCAGGCCGCAGCGCACCACGATCTGTTCCGCCGTGGCCGTGTCCCCCGCATCGGTGAAGACGCCGAGCCTGGCCAGGGTCTCGGCCATCACGGGCAGGCACAGCCGCTCCATCGCCCGCCAGGCACCCCGGTAACTGGCGAGGTCACCGGCCAGCTCCGGTGCGTGCCGCTGGTGCGCGGCCTCGCCCGCGCTGACCAGGGCCGTCCAGGTGCTGTCATCGTCCTGGGCCGCCGGTTCCGCCGCGGCGGCCGCGTCGGCGGGCACGGCGTAGGCGATGAGCTGCCGCCGCCCGGTCTTCGGGTTGGTGCCCACCGTCGCGATCGCCTCGCCCACCCCCGGCAGCCGCCGCAGCGTTGCGGCGATCTCGCCCAGCTCGATGCGGTACCCGTTGAGCTTGACCTGGGAGTCCGCCCGGCCGAGGAACTCGATGTCACCGCCGGGCAGGTACCGGCCGAGGTCGCCGGTGCGGTAGAGCCGCTCGCCGGTCTCCGGGTGAGTGAGGAACCGCTCGGCGGTGCGCTCGGGGTCCGCCCAGTACCCTTCCGCAACCCCGGTCCCGCCGATGTGGATCTCGCCGGTGGTCCAGACCGGGCACGGGCGCAGCCGCGCGTCGCAGACATGCAGGGTCTGGTTCACCAGTGGCTTCCCGTAGGGGATGCGGCTCCAGTGCGGCGGCACCTCGCCGACCGGGTAGCACACTGACCAGATGGACGCCTCGGTCGCCCCGCCGAGGCTGATCACCTGCGACTGCGGGTAGCAGGCGCGGATCGCGTCCGGCAGCGCGACGGCGATCCAGTCGCCGCTGAGCAGCACCAGGCGCAGCCGGGCGGACGGGCCGGCGCCCGCGGGCCCGCCCGCATCCAGCCAGGCCTGCATCAGCGCCGGCACAGAGTTCCATACGGTCACCCCGTGCCGGCGCACCAGCTCGGTCCAGTGCGCCGGGTCGTGGCTGCCCTGGGGGCCCGGCATGACCACGGTGCCGCCCACGGCCAGCATGCCGAATATGTCGTACACGGACAGATCGAAGCTCAGCGCCGACAGGGCGAGGACGCTGTCGTCCGGGCCGATCCCGAACCGCTCGTTGATGTCCGTGATGGTGTTGACCGCCCCGCGGTGCGCGATCATCACGCCTTTGGGCTGCCCGGTCGAACCGGAGGTGAAGATGACGTACGCCAGGTCGTCCGGCGCTGGCGCGAGCGGCAGCGGGCCCGCCTCGGCCGCCTGCACTTCCGGATCGTCCAGGGTGACCAGCCGCGGGCCGGGCGGCCAGCGCAACTCGTCACGCAGCCGCGCCGTGGTGACCACCACCTGGACCCCGCCCTGTTCCAGCAGCTGCCACCGGCGGGCTTGCGGCCACTGCGCGTCGATCGGCAGGTACGCCGCGGTGGACAAGCACACGCCCAGCGCCGCCGCGGCCTGCTGCCGCCCCTTGTCCAGCACCACCGCGACCAGCGTGTTGGGGACCGCGCCGAGCCCGATCAGCCGACGGGCCAGCCGGCGGGCCTGCGCCACCAGTTCGCCGTAGCTGAGCTGGCCGTCCGGGTCGACCACCGCCACCGCGCCAGGCTGCCGGGAGGCCCGCTCCTCGACGAGCCCGCCGAGAGTGCCCGCGGGCAGCCGGGCCGTGGTGTCGTTGGCCCGGTGCCGTTCCTCGGCCTGCCAGCCGGGCAGCGCGGCCAGCGGCTCCGTCTCGGTCCAGGCAGCATCATGCTCACTGAGCCGGTCCAGCAGTGCGCAGTACCCGGCGAACATGTCGTCCAGCAGGCCGGCCGGGAACAGGGCCTCGACCGCGTCCCAGTTGAACGCGAGCTCGCCCGCCCGCTCGCTCACCTGGTGATCCAGCCATACTTGCGGGGTCTGGCTGATGCCGTCGACGAACTCCCCGAAATAGCGCATCCCGGCCGCCGGGTCCGCCGTGCCCTGCAGGGCCAGCGCGCTGGTGAACACGACGGGCATCGCGGCCGCGGGCCCGCCGCCCAGCCGGCGGGCCCGCTCCCGCAGCACCCGCACCCCGCCGAAGGCGACGTGCTCCAGGTCCTCCATGAGCCGCCGCTGCAACCGCTCCGCCCGGTCCACGAACGCCTCTCCCGGCTCGGCCCGCGCCGCCAGCAGTGTGACCGACGTGAAGTCGCCGATGAGCTGGCCGAGATCCGGGTGCCACGGTGGCCGGTTGAACAGGGTCAGGTTGAGCGTGAGGTCCGGCTGGTTGGCCCAGTGCCGCAGCACATCGGCGAAGCCGGCCAGCAGCACGGCGGACGGGGTGAGCCCCCGCTGCTGTGCCGCCGCCTTGATCCGGTCCCAGCGCTCCCTGGGCAGGCCCGCCGCCCGGCGGGTGAACCGGGCCTGGCGGATCTCCGGTGGGGCCACGCCCAGCGGGAGCGCGGGTGCGGGCGGCAGTTCGTCCAGCCGTCCCAGCCAGTAGCGCTCCGCGTCGCGGTAGCCGATCCCGGTCCGCGAAGCCGCCTCAGCCAGCACATAGTCGCGGTAGGACAGCGCCACCGGCGCGGGTTCCCAGGCCGGCTCCTCATACCGCCGGCGCCACTCGCTGAACAGCAGGTAGAGGCTCGACGCGTCCATGATCAGCAGGTCCAGGCTGGCGTGCAGGCGCACCCGCTGGTCATCCAGCAGGGACACGCGGAACTCGAACAGCGGCCAGCGGTCGGCGGGACGGACCTGGTGACCCATATCGTCCTTGATCCGGGCGAGTTCCTCCGCCTGCCGCTGGGCCGGCCAGGACCGCAGATCGGCGACCGCGATCTCGTAGGGGCGCACCGCGGGCAAGATCCGCTGCTGCCCGTCCGGCGTGATCACCGCCCGCAGCATGTCGTGCCGGTCGATCACCTTCCGCAGGCTCCGGGTCATCCGCGCGGAGTCGAGCCCGGCGCGCTCCAGCTCCAGGTAGAAGTGGGTGGACACGCCGCCAAGCTCGACCGCCGACTGGCGGCCGACCCAGTACGCGTGCTGGATGTCGGTCAGCGGGAAGGGCTCGTACCTGTGCTCGGGCTGCGGGTGGATCGCCGGCCTGCTCTCGGCTGGCTCGCTCCGGCGGAGCATCCCGATCAGCCAGTCCCGGCGCAGCCGCAGTTCCTCGCGCAGCTCGGCGGTCAGCGCGCCGACCGGCGCCAGCACGTCGAGACGGTCATCGACGAGGCGGAGCCTGACCCCGCGCCGCCGCAGTTCCGAGATGAGATCCTCGGGCATCGCTGTCTCCATCTCCCGTCGGTCTGCCGTCACGCGGTCCGCCGGGCGTGCCCGGACCGGCTGATCGCCCCCGCGACGGTCCCGGCGTGATGCTCTCCGAGCAGGGTGTGATGGGTGCCGCCAGCCACCGTGGCGGTGGCCACCCGCCCGCTGGTCAGCGATGCCCAGCCCCAGTCCGCCGACCCCTCGTGGGGATGGTGGTCGAACTCGGTGACCCGGCCCTGCCCGGCACGCAGCACGGTGACGTCGGCGGCGATGCGGGCCGGGCGGTAGCGGTGGCAGGCCCGGACCACGCTGCGGAACACCGCGAACGTGGCCGCCAGGCTCGCCGCGTCCAGGTCAGCCGCGCCTGGGCCCGCGGCGGACAGCCCGTGCCGTGCCCCCAGCTCCAGCGCCCGGGCGAACTGCTCCGGCCCCGCAGCCGCGGCGAGCGCGGCCACTTCGGCCTCGGTCGGCAGGCCCGGCTGGAAGCCCAGGTCGAGGTCCTCCAGGTACCACAGCAGGAGGGACATTTCGTCGATGTCGTGCGGTGTGACCGGCGCGGGCGCGTCGATGACGACCAGCCGCTCGACCGGCTCGCCCCGCAGTTCCAGCCGCCGGGCCAGCTCGAACGCGATGACCGCGCCGGAGGACCAGCCACCGAGCAGGTACGGGCCGCCGGGCTGGACAGCCAGCAGGTGCCGCAGGTACTCCTCGGCCAGTTCCTCGACGCTGCCCAGCGGCTGCTGCCCGCTCGCCGGGCCGGCTGCCTGGAAGGCGTAGCACGGCGCGGCCAGCCGGTCGGCAAGCCTCCGGTAGCACATGACGTCACCGCCGGCCGGGTGGACCAGGAACCACGGGCCGCCGTCCCCGGTCTCCCGCAGCGCCACCATCGGTGACCACCCGGCGTCCGGGGCCTGCACCCGCTCGGCCAGGCGGGCCACCGTTGGCCCTTCCAGCAGCGTGCCCAGCGGGATCCGGCGCCCCCAGCGCTGCGCGATCAGCCCGATCACCCGCAGCGCCGCGAACGACTGCCCGCCCAGCTCGAAGAAGTCGTCGTGCACGCCGACCGGGCCGGTGGACAGCACCGACTCCCACATTCCGGCCAGCGCCGACTCGACCGGGTTACGCGGGGCCACGTAGGGCTGCTGGACGCGCTGCTCTGGTTCCACCGTCTCCAGCGCCCGGCGGTCCAGCTTCCCGTTGCCGGTCAGCGGCAGTCCGTCCAGCACCGTGACCTGATCGGGTACCAGGTAGCCGGGAAGCCGCCCAGCCAGGAAACCGCGCAGGGCGGCTGGGTCCGGGCTGGCTCCCTCGGCCGGGACCACGAAAGCGGCCAGTTGCTTGCCGGACCCGGAGGCGCGTGCGATCACGGCGGCCTTCCGGACGCCGGGGTGCTCGGTGAGCGCGTGCTCGATCTCGCCGGGTTCGACCCGGAAACCCTGGATCTTCACCTGGAAGTCGGCCCGGCCAAGGAACTCGATATCCCCGCTCGGCAGGTACCGGCCGAGGTCGCCGGTGCGGTAGAGCCGCTCGCCCGTGCGGGGGTGCGCGGCGAACGCTGCGGCGGTCTTGGCCGGGTCGTTCAGGTAGCCGAGCGCGACGCCGGCGCCGCCGATGTAGAGCTGGCCGGGCACCCAGTCGGGGGCATCGCGGCCCTGCCCGTCCAGCACGTGCCAGGACTGGTTTGCCAGCGGCCTGCCGTAAGGGATGCTGGGCCGCCCCGGCTCGTCACGGTCCACCGGGTAGCAGATCGACCAGATGGACGCCTCGGTCGCGCCGCCCAGTGAGACCACCCTCGCGTTCGGTGCGATGGCCCGGATCCGGCCGGGCAGCGTGACCGGAATCCAGTCACCGCTGAGCAGCACCGTCCGCAGCGCCGGGAAGCAGGCACCGGCGGCCGCGGCCTCCTCCGCGAACAGTTGCATGATCGCGGGCACGGAGTTCCACACCGTCACCCCGTGTGCCAGGACCAGGTCGATCCAGGCGGCCGGGTCAGCGCGCCCCGGGTCCGGCAGCACGAGCGTCGCACCGGCCGTCACGGCGCCGAAGATGTCATAGACGGACAGGTCGAAGCAGAGGGAGGAGACGCCGAACAGCACGTCGCCCGGGCCGATCCCGAACCGGCGGTTGATGTCGGAGATGGTGTTGAGCGGGCCGCGGTGGTCGAGGATCGCGCCCTTCGGGCGTCCGGTCGTGCCGGACGTGTAGATGACGTACGCGCGTTCCTCCGGTGCGGGCCCAGCGCTACCCGCGCAGGCGGCCGGCTCCCCGGCGTCCGGCCCGTCCACGGCCAGCACCGGCTGGCCGGTGAGCGCGGCCAGCCGGCCGCGCCACCCCTCGGTGGTGAGGACGGCGCAGGCCGCGGCGTCCTCGAGCAGGTACCGGACGCGGTCGGCCGGCCAGTCGGGGTCGACGGGCACGTAGCCCGCCCCGGCGGTGAGCGCGCTGAACACCGCCACCACCTGCTCCCATCCTTTCGGCGCGGCGACCGCGGCAAGCTCGCCACGGCCCGCACCGCACTGGTGCAGCCGGCCAGCCAGCACGGCGCTGCGCCGGTGCAGCTCGCCATAGCTGAGGGCGCCGGTGGACGAGATCACGGCCGGCTGGCCCGCGCGGGCGCGGGCCTGCTCCGGCAGCCGGTCGTGCAGCCGCCTGCCCGGTATCGGTGCTGCCGTGGCGTTGACCTGCTCGCGGCGCGCGCGCTGGCCGGGTGGCAGCAGCTCGAACGACGGCTGGTCCCAGGCCTCGTCCCGCTGGGCCAGCTGGGTCAGCAGCGACCGGTAACCGGCGTGCATGGCGTCGATCAGCCCGTCGGGGAACATCGACTCGATGACGTCCCAGACCGCCCACATGGCTCCGTCGTGCAGCTCGAACAGCTCGCAGTCCAGGAGCACCTGCGGGGTCTCCAGGAGGCTGGACACCGGCCGGTCCATGCGCCCGGCGGCGAGCGCGCTGCCGGTGGCGAACGGGCAGACGGCCCGGCCGGGCGTGCGCCGTATCTGGTTCAGCGCCTGCAGCACCTTGACCCCGCTCCAGTACGCATGCTCCATGTCGTCCATGACCTGTGCCTGGAGCCGTCGGCACCGGGCCTGGAACGGTTCGTCGTGCCGCCAGTCGACCTCCAGCGGGTACAGGGATGCGAAGTTGCCCAGCACCTCGCCGATCTGCGGGTGCAGCGGCAGCCGGTGGGTGATCATGTTGTTGATGAGGAAGTGCCGGGAGCCGCTCCAGGCCGCGAGCACCTCCGCGTAGACCCCGTAGAGGGCGCTGGTGGGAGTCAGCCCGTGTCGGCCAGCCCGCCGCTTGAAGGCTTCCCACAGCGGCGCCGCGAGCACGAACTCACGGCGATCCAGACGGGAGCGCCCGCGCGAGTCGGCCCCGGCGGCCAGCGGCAGCGAGGGCGCGTCGGGCAGCTCCGCCAGCCGGTCGCACCAGTACTTCCGCGACGCCTGGCCCAGGGCTGACTCCTCCAGCCCGGCCAGGGCAAGCACGCAGTCCCGGTAGCTGATCGCCAGGTCCGGCAGCCGCGCGTCTGGATGCTGGTAGAGGTGGAGGACGCTGTCGAGAAAGCGCCGGGTGCCCAGGGCGTCGCTGAAGAAGTTGTTGTTGTTGTAGTGCAGCCGGGCCCGGCCCGCGCCGTACCGGCTGATCCGGACGTCCAGCCACGGCCACCGGTCCAAGGGCGGCTCGGTGCGCTGCATCGCGGCCCGGGTGGCCTCGATGGCCGTCAGCGCCTCCGGCTCGGGAAGCTGGTGCAGGTCGGCGACCTGCACCCGGACCGGCCCCGGATCGCGAACCGTCTCCAGCAGCATGTCCGGCCGCACCACGACGAGATTCGCCCGCTGCCGCCGGAGGGCGGCGTTCAGTGCGGTCTCGAAGCGCACCGGCTCCAGATCGCCGAGATCGAGTTCGAGGTACTGATGCGGCCGGACGTGGTACTCCAGCCCGGCACCGCTGCCGACGAGGAACGACATCTGCAGGTCAGCCGGGGGAAACGGGTCGAACAGCCGCCCGGCGTCGGGAACGATCGTGGGCAGCGCCGCCAGGCCCGGCCCGGCTGCCCCGCTACCGGCCAGCCATTCGATCAGCTGCGGTTTGTGCTCGGCGATCCGGTTCCGCAGTTCGGGGGTGAGCCGGCCGGCGGGCGCGGTCACCTCCAGCCGCTCGCCGCCCGCCAGCCGCAGCTTCACGTCGGTCCGCACCAGCTCGGCGAGCAGGGACTGCAGCGCGGCGTGCCGGGGGATGACGTGATCCGGCGCTGTCACGTCGGCATTTCCTTTCCGGGCGGTCCGCCCCGCGGTTCGCCGCGCCGGGCGGACGCCGACGCGGTGGAGAAGGTCAGCTCAGTGCGACGGGCAGCGTCGCCAGTCCGCGTACGTGCACGTTGTGGCGGCGCTTCGGCTCGCCCGCCCGGCACATCAGCGGGAACCGTGCGAGCAGGGCCGGGATGGCGATCGCCCCTTCCAGCCGGGCCAGCGGCGCGCCCACGCAGAAGTGGATGCCGCGGCTGAACGCGAGGTGGTTGTTGGGGCTGCGGCCGAGATCCAGCCGCCCCGGTTCGGCGAAGACCTCCGGGTCCCGGTTGGCGGCACCGAGCAGGATGCCTACCATCTGGCCCTTGCGCAGCTGCTGGCCGTCCAGCTCGAGATCCTCGACAGGTACCCGTCCGGACACCTGGATCGGGGAGTCGAAGCGCAGCAATTCCTCCACCGCGGTGGTGATGAGGCCAGGCTCAGCACGCAGCCGGGCCGCCTGGTCCGGGTGGTCGAGCAGGGCATTGACCCCGTTGCCGATCAGGTTGGTGGTGGTCTCCAGCCCCGCGATCGTCAGCAGGATGGACATCTCGTGCAGTTCCTCGGGGGACAGCCACTGCCCACCCTCCTCGGCCTGGACCAGGGCGCTGATCAGGTCCGGCCGTGGCTCGCGGCGGCGTGCACTGACCACCTCGGCCAGGTACGCCTCCATGTTCGCCTGGGCCTGGGTACCGGCATCCGAGGTGAGGTGGTGCGACACCGGGTCGATGGTCTCGATGAGCGTCATAGTCCAGTGCCGGAAAAGCTCCTGGTCCTCGGCCGGGATACCAAGCAGCTCGGCGAGCACAGTGGCCGGGAGCGGGCCGGCGAAGTCGGCCATGAGATCGGTCTCACCGTGCTCGCCGACCTCCAGCAGCTGGTCCACCAGCTCTTCGATCCGCGGCCGCAGCCGCTGCACCACCCGCGGCGTGAACGCCTGCTGGACGAGCGAGCGCAGCCTGGTGTGGTCCGGCGGGTCCAGCACGAACATTCCCCCCGGCGGGCGGTCGTGGCCGGGCGGCAGCTGGTAATCGTCCCAGCGGCTGCGGTCGCTGGAGAACTTCGGGTGCCGCAGGATCTCCAGCGCCTGCCGGTGCCCAGTGACCATCCACCGATTCATGTCCGGGATCCACAGCAGCCGCCCCTGTGCGCGGACCAGGTCGTAAACAGGGTACGGATCGTCCAGCGCGCGGGTGAGCAGATCGTCCGGGTTCATCCGGCGTCACGGGCGGGAGTCGCGGGCTGCCCGGCCAGCGCCTTGCGCATGTACGCCACGTGCTGGGCCTGGTGATCAAGCATGTCGCTGAGCACCTCGGCCAGCGTGCGGGTGCCGTCGGTGATCCCGTCGGCGGCCGGCGGCCTGCTGTCGAGCAACTCGTCGGTGAGGCGGCTGACCAGGTCGACGATCAAAGGCCGGCCCGCCCGCATCATTTCGATCACCGCGGCCGGGTCACCGGAGCTGCCCTGCGAACCGTGCCCATGCTCATGCCCGTGGTCATGACCGTGCTCGCGCCCGTGACTGCCGCCGGCCGACGCCGCGGGAGCGGCGGTACCGGACCCGGCCACCACGCCGGCTAGCCAGCCGAAGACCTCGGGTGCGCCCTCGTGCAGGTGCGCCACGATCGCGCCGACGGTCGCGCCGGAAGGGTCCTCACACGGCGTTTGGAGTTCAGGGCCGGTCACGTCGGTCAGGAACTCGACCAGCTCGGAGTTCGCCCGGTCCAGGTTGCGGATGATCTCGTCGGTGCGGCTGCTCAAGGCAGTACCCCTGTTTCGGATCGGCGGTGACGGTCGCTTGTGAGTCTGCGCAGCGCACCCCGCAGCTCACGAGGCCCGAACGAGGTGGACAACCCGCCGGCCCGAACGGCCCGGCCGGCCGGCCGGCCGTTTTGTGTGGCCATTTCGGCCGACTCGCCGGAATGGCCACTCAAACGGGTACCCCAATCGGGTCCCCTAGGCGGCCCGGCCGGATAGGTCGGCCAGCTAGCCGCCGACCGGTCTAGCTGCTGGTCAGGTGCTGGTAAGGGCATTCCAGGAGCCGGAGGCAGTACATACCATTGGCATGCAACTACACGTATAACGCTATTGCAAATGAGTCGCAAAAGTTTCTAGAGTGGCCGACGTCAAGCCCCCAGGGAAGGTTTCCCCCATGGCTGATCCGCGTGCCCGCCTGGCCAAGATCCGTGACGGCCTGACCCCCCGCGAGTGGGTCAGGTTCGGCTCGATGGTGGCGACCATCATCATCTTGAACGTGCTGGGCTGGACGATGCTGACCGCCGCGGTCAGCGGGCACTCCCACGTCAGCAAGGCGGGGCTGTTCGGCTTCGGGACCGGGATCCTGGCCTACACCCTCGGAATGCGGCACGCCTTCGACGCGGACCACATCGCGGCCATCGACAACACCACCCGCAAGCTGGTCAACGACGGCAAGCGCCCGATGTCGGTCGGCTTCTTCTTCTCCCTCGGCCATTCGTCGGTCGTGTTCGGGCTTTCGTTACTGCTGAACTTCGGCATCCGCTCCCTGGACAGCCACATCGGCACCCTGGTATCCGGTTCCTTCCTGTTCCTGATCGCGGCGATCAACATCGTGATCCTGGCCGGGATCCTGAAGGTATTCCGGGACATGCGCTCGGGCTTGTACGACGACCAGCAACTGGAAGAGCAACTGAACAAGCGCGGGCTGATGAACCGGTTCCTCGGCCCGCTGGCCCGCCGGATCGACGCCCCGTGGAAGATGTACCCGGTCGGCTTCCTGTTCGGCCTCGGCTTCGACACCGCCACCGAGGTCGCGCTGCTGGTCCTCGCCGGCACCGCTGTCGTCAGCGGGCTGCCGTTCTACGCCATCCTGTCCCTGCCGATCCTGTTCGCCGCCGGGATGAGCCTGCTCGACACCGCCGACGGTTGCTTCATGAACTTCGCCTACGACTGGGCCTTCGCCCGCCCGGTGCGCAAGGTCTACTACAACCTCACCATCACCGGCCTGTCGGTCTTCGTCGCCGTGTTCATCGGCGCCGTCGAAGTCCTCGGCCTGCTCGGCCAGGAAGGTAACCTCAGCGGCCCGGGCTGGTCCTGGCTGGAGAGCTTCAACATCAACAAGGCCGGCTTCGTGATCGTCGGCGTATTTGTCATCACCTGGGTGGTCGCGCTGGCCATCTGGCACTTCGGCAAGATCGAGCAGAAATGGGATCTGGCTGCCGCCAGCGCGGGAACCTCTGACTCTCCCACGAAACGTTTCCGCGATCAGGTTGCAGCTGAGTCGGACACGTGATTGCCGAGTTGGGGCATGAGACTTTCCCGGCATCCTGACGCTATGGGACAGCCGCATTCGCACGGGTAGGTGGCCCCGGTGGCCGGGTTACGCCGCCTGCTGGGTCCGGCATACCCTCTGCTTCCTGCGCCACGCCTGCATACAGCACCTGCTCGGGCACAGCCCCCGATCATCGAGATCAGCCCGCCGCAGGTACTCCCGGGTGAGGTTCATCCTTGCGCTGCCCCCTGGCGAAGCGCACCAGGTCCAGGCCGCGGGCGGCGGCGAAATGCCCGATGTCCGCTACGAACGCCGCCGTCATCGGGGGCCATCAGCGGCGACGACGCGAAACCGGTTGCTCCGGTGCGCCACGAAGAACGACGCAATCCCGGCGCCGGGCACATCGTGGCGCCGTTTCGTCGCCGGCCGGAGTCCTTTCTCTCACCCGAACCCGGCACCAGCATGCCTCGTCGGCCGGGGCGAAGCCCCGTTATCTCCTGGACGTGGACCTGAGGGCGTCGACCGCGGGGGCCGACTCGGTGATCTCTTGCTGCTGCCGTGCCCGGGCCGACGGCCACCAGTTCCAGCGTCCCAGCAGCACGGCGGTCGAGGGCACCAGCAGGGTCCGGACCAGGAAGGTGTCCAGCAGGATCCCCAGCGCCAGGCCGAGCCCCATGGCCTGCAGCTGGCCCCCCATCATCCCGCCGCCAAAGATGCCGAACACCCCGAAAGTCCCGGCCAGGATGATGCCTGCGGAGGTGACCGTTGACCCGGTCATGCCGATGGCCCGCACGACCGCCGCACGCAGCGGAAGCCGCAGGGACTCTTCCCTGATCCGGGCCATCACCAGGATGTTGTAGTCCTCGCCGAGGGCCAGCAGGAACACGAACATCAGGAACGGCAGGATGAAGATGAGCCCGTCCTGGCCACCCAGGTCAATGGCGAGCAGCGTGGTGGCCCCGAGCGCCGCCAGGTAGGACAGCACCACGCTGACGATCAGGTACAGCGGGGCGATGAGGCTGCGCAGGACGAGGGCCAGCAGGAGCAGGATGGCCAGGGACGCGATCGGGATGATCCGCCACATGTCGCTGCCGGCTGTCCTGCTGACGTCGTAGAACGAGGCAGCCTCCCCGGCGATGCCGCTGGCCACGGCACCGGAGCGGTACGCCGCCCGGGTGAGCACGGCGCGGATCGCCGGCGTGGCGTTCATCGCCTGGGTGCTCTGCTGCGCCCCGGCCAGCAGGTCGGCCTGGTACTGGATGGTCTTCCCGTCAGCGCTGACGAACAGGGCCGAGGTGCGGTAGGCGTTGTAGTCGGTCCGCGCCACGTGCAGTGCGGCCGGCTCGGCGGCGGGCAGCGAGGCCGGGTTGCCGAGGAGGGCGTGCAGCCGCACATAGCTGGCTGGGCTGAGCCGCGTGCCGTTGGGGTTGAGGGGGCCGGCCAGCGTGACGAACTGGTTCGAGGACAGCAGGTCCTGGTAGCTGGCGGCGAGCGACTCCGGGTGCTGCCAGACCGGCTGCCGGTACCGGAGCACCAGGTTCGCCGGGTTGCCGCTTTGCTGTGGGAAGTGGGCGGCGAGCAAAGCGTTGCCCGCGGCGGCGTCCGAGGTGGCGGGGGCGCTGGTCGCGCCGCCGAAACCGGCTGAGTGGTAGCCGAGCCCGGCCACGGCGAGCCCGGCGAGCACCGCGACCCCGATGCCGAGGGTCGCCGCGGGGCGGCGCACGGTGCTGACCGCCACCCGTCCCCACAGCCCCGCGCGGTCCGGCCCGGCGCCCGGCTGTATCCCGGGGAAGACCATGCGGCCGGAGATCGCGAGCAACGCGGGCAGCAGGGTCAGCCCGGCGATCAGCATGACGGCCACGCCGAGGGCGAGCGGGACCGCGAGATCGTGGTAGAGCCCGAAGCTGGCCAGCAGAAGGGTGAGCAGGGCGAGGATGACGGTGCCGGCTGACGCGGAGATCGACTCACCGACTCTGGTCAGGGCCCGGATGACCGTGGGGTGCGGATCCAGCCCGGCCCGGAGCTCTTCACGGAACCGGTAGACCAGGAAGAGGCCGTAATCGGTACCTGCCCCCAGGATGAGGACGATCAGCAGCACCTGGGTGACCGAGGAGATGTTCAGCCCGTGCGCGCCAATGCCCGCGACGAACCGCATGGACACCATCAGCGCGGCCACGCTGGGCAGCAACGTGACCACCACGGCGATCGGGGACCGGAGCACGATCAGCAGCAGCACGATGATGAACACGATCGAGTACATCCCGATGGTGCCCATCGAGTTGCTTGAGCTGCCCTGGTTGGCGACGTTCGTGGCCACCGCGCCCGCCAGGTGCAGTTGCAGGCCCGGCGGCGCGCCGGCCCGGGCGAACGTCGCCTGCAGCGCGTCCACGATCGGCGCCTGCCGGGCGACCGCCTGCTGCCCGACCTGAGCCTGGACCAGGATCTGGGCGGCCCGCCCATCCGGCGATATGCCGCCCTCGCGGGCGGTGGCAATGCCGCTGACGTGCTGGGCCAGCCGGGTTTCCCGGGCGATGGCGGCCAGGTCGGCCGCGGTCAGCGGGCCGCCGGAACGTGCCGCGACAATGACGATCCGGCTCTGCGTGCCGGAGCTGCCCAGCAGCGGGGCGGCCAGGTCGGCGGCTTGCACGCTGGGTGAGCCCGCCGCCAGGAACAGGCTGGTGTTGCTGTTCACCTCGTTGTTCAGCGTGGGCAGCAGCATCAGGGCCGCCACCGCGACCAGAACCCAGCCCGCCAAGACCAGGAAGCGGAAGCGCACGATGACACGGGCCAGGCCCTCGAACAGGCGGGTTATAGCCGAGCCGTCGGCGCTCGGCCGTGCCTGGTCCGACTCGCTGGCCTGGGTCATGCCCGCGGCCCCGCGCCGCCGGCGTCCCGCTGGGAGTCCGTGTTCTCCCCGGCCTTCGCGGCGGTCCTCCTCCGGGTCAGCATGGAGTAGAACAGCCCGGCCCCGACCAGGATCACCAGGACCACGACGAATATCAGGGTCATCTTCACGCCCTTGCTTCCCATGGCCACGACGGTCATAGCGATGTCGTGCATGCGATCCTCCAGGGTTCAGAACGGACGTCACGGGAGTGGCCGGCACCACGACACGATCCCGTCCACGGCCGCCAATGCGGGCCGCGGCTCAGCTGACATCGTCACGGCTGCGGCGGGCGATGTCGTCCATCCCGGGGATCGACTTTTGCTCTGGCCGGCGCGGTAGCGGCCGGGCCCTGGTACATCCGGAGATGTAGTGGCCCGGCCGGCCCGGGCCGCGCCTCAGCCGGCCGTCACCAGGCCGGTCTGATAGGCCAGCACCACGAGCTGCGCGCGGTCCCGGGCGCTGAGCTTGGCCAGGATGCGGCTGACGTGCGTTTTCGCCGTGGGCACGCTCATCGCCAGCCGGTCGGCGATCTCGGTGTTGGACAGGCCGCCCGCGATAAGCACGAGCACCTCGCGCTCGCGCGCGGTCAGCTGGGCCAGTACCTGCGGCGGCGGGCGCAGCGGATCCGGCTGGCTGGCGTAGCGGGCGATGAGCCGCCGGGTGATGCTGGGCGCCAGCAGCGCATCGCCTGCCGCGATCACCCGGACCCCGCCCAGCAGTTCCTCCGGCGGACGGTCCTTCAGCAGGAACCCGCTTGCGCCGGCGCGCAGTGCGCCGAAGACGTACTCATCCAGGTCGAACGTGGTCAGGATGAGCACCCGGGGGGAGGGCCCGCCCGCACCGGACGCGATCTGCCGGGTGGCCTCGATGCCGTCCATGACCGGCATCCGGATGTCCATCAGGACTACGTCCGGTGCTTTCTCCGCGGCCAGGGCCACCGCCTCGGCGCCGTTCGCCGCTTCGCCGAGAACCGCGAGGTCTGGCTCCGACTCGATCAGGACCCGGAACCCGGCCCGGACGATGGCCTGATCATCGGCGACCACTACGCCGATCCTCATCCCGTGCCCCCACGCACTGGCAGGAACGCGACCACCCGAAATCCTCCTTCCGGCCGGGGCCCGGCGGCGAGCGCCCCGCCGAACGCCGCGGCACGCTCCCTCATCCCGACGATCCCGTGCTGCCCGGTGGCGTGGCCAGGGGGATCTGCCTGACCTCCTGGGCTGGCCATGCCGCACCCGTTGTCGGTCACCATGACCCGCACCCCGGCCGCGCCGATGAAGATCTCCACCCAGGCCTGCGCGGGTCCGGCGTGCTTCACCACGTTGGTGAGTGCCTCCTGCACGATCCGGTACACCGACAGCCCGACGGCTGGAGGCAGCCGGGCTGGGTCGCCGGTCAGGTCCAGTTCCACCTGAACCCCGGCGGCCCGCAGCTGAGCCGCCAGCTCAGCGATATCTCCGACCCCTGGCGCGGGCCCCAGGGCCGGCTGCCCGGCGTCGTCGTCCCGCAGCAGGCCCAGGATGCGGCGCAACTCATCCAGCGCGCCGCGGCCGGTCACCTCCACGGCTTCCAGCGCCTTCCGGGCCTCATCGGGACGTTCATCCATGACCCGGCGCCCGACACCGGCCCGGACCGTGACGACGGTGAGGCTGTGCGCCACGATATCGTGCAGCTCACGGGCGATCCGGACGCGTTCCTCGCGGATCGCCCGGCGGCGCCCGTCATCCTCCGCCCGCCGCCGGTGCTCCGCCTGCTCGGCTAGGCCCGCTATGTACCGGCGGCGCGCCCGCAGGCTGTCGCCGATGAACCACAGCGCTCCCGCGGCCAGCAGGCTGTGCATGGCGTCCGCCTGGGCGTGTGAGCTGGCCATGGCGGCGAGCACCCCGGCGCCGAGGACCACCTCGGTGAGTATCAGCGCCAGCAGCGAAACCGGCCGGCCGGCCCGTACGGCGACCAGGTAGATCGCCATGCCGATCATCACGTCCACGGTGAAGGGGGCCCGTCCCGTGCTGGTCAGCGAGGCCACCGCGACCGTGACCACCAGCAGCACCGGGACAGGCCAGATGCGCCGGACCGCCACCGGCACCGTCGCCGCCGCGGCCAGGAGAGCCACCATGGCAGTTGGCGCTTGGTAACGAAAGCCATGCGCGAAGTCGGCTGTGAACGTCGTCCACCCGAAGGCGGCCAGCGCCATGGCTGAATCGATCATCAGCCGCTGTCGGCTGGTGAGCCGGTATGCGAGTGGCGGGCGGGGCGTTGCGGCCCCGTCATCCTGGGACGCCATGCCTTGACGGTAGCCAAACTCCGTGCTCGCTCCGGCCCATCCGAGGTCACTGTCTTGCTGCCATTACAGATGTGGCCAGATGGCTAGCTGACCCCGGCTGCCTCTCGATCGTGCGGTAACCGCCCGCACACTGGCCCTCGGGCCCGCAGCGGCTGCCACCGCTCTCGCCCGCCGCCCCTGCGACCTGCCTGCGCCGCGAGGCGCGGCGGCACACCCGTCATGCTGCCCGAGGACGGCCCGCACGCCGGACAGGGCGTCATCGCCCGGATGGCCGCCATCGGCCACCACATCACCCGCGCCGAAGAAGCCGTCACCGCCCGGCCCGTCCTCGCCGACCAAGCCAGCCGCCTGCACATCCCCCTCGGCACCGCCGTTCTGGCCATCGCCCGCACCTACGCCACTAATGACCGGCCGGTCGAAACCGCCGACATCGTCATCCCCGCCGAACGATGGGCCCTGGTCTACCAGATCCCCGTTGGCAGCTAAACGTCGTGCGGCGCGGATGCCGCCACACCGTGGTCGTGCACACGGCCAGGGACGCTCGACGGGCGTTACCAGCGCCCGCGTGGTCAGCTCCTGCCCGACCGACGGGGAACGGCGAGCAGTGCATATGGCCCTGGTCCGGGTGCGATGCTGGGGCAATGCCGGAGGGGGATGTTGTCTGGTGGTACGCGCGCCGGCTGCAGGCGGCGCTGGCGAGCACGGTGCTGACCCGCAGCGATTTCCGGGTGCCCAGGTTCGCGACGGCCGACCTGACCGGGCGGATTCTCACGCGGGTCGTCCCGCGCGGTAAGCATCTGATCATGCGCGTCGAGGGCGGCTTGATCGTGCACACGCACCTGCGGATGGACGGCTCGTGGCGGATCCGCCCGGCCGTCGAGCAGGTGCCTGCCAACCACCGGGTGCGCCTCGTGCTCGGCAACGACGCCTGGATGGCGATCGGGTACCAGCTCGGTGTCGTGGAACTGCTGCCCGCCGCGCAGGAGGACGCGGTGACCGCGCACCTCGGGCCCGACCTGCTCGGCCCGGACTGGGACCCCGGCGAGTCGGTGCGCAGGCTCGGCGAGAATCCGGGCCGGGGTATCGGTGAGGCGCTGCTCGATCAGCGCAACCTCGCCGGAATCGGGAATCTCTACAAGTCCGAGGTGCTGTTCCTGCGCGGCATCAACCCGTGGCGCCCGGTCGGCAAGGTCGGCGATCTCGACCGGGTGGTCGGTCTTGCGCAGCGGCTCCTCGACGCGAACAAGGACCGGATCGGCCAGGTCACCACCGGCGTGCGGCGGCGGGGTGAGGAAACGTGGGTCTACGGACGGGCCGGCCTGCCCTGCCGCCGCTGCCGCACGCCGGTCCGCCGGACCCGCCCGGGCAGCGGCGGCGGCGCCGGGGACGACCGTGTCACCTTCTGGTGCCCGGCGTGCCAGCGCTAGCCGTTACGGATCATCCGGCGCGGCGGCCGGCGTGACCGCGCCGGGCGGCACGGCACCGGGCGGCACGGCGGCGACGGTAATGGCGCGCTTCATCACGGCCCGCACGCGGCTGTCGCCCGCCGGGATCGTGCCCGAGATCAGGCTGCATCTCGCCGAGGAGCCGATGCACCTGTGGGAGATGACGGAGCAGGCGCTCGGCAGTTCGGGGCTCCCGCCGCCATTCTGGGCATTCGCCTGGGCTGGCGGGCAGGCGCTCGCGCGTTACGTACTCGACCACCCCGAAGTCGTCCGCAGCCGGCGCGTGATCGACGTCGCGAGCGGCTCCGGGCTCGTCGCGATCGCGGCCGCGATCGCCGGGGCGGCCACCGTCACCGCCTTCGACGTCGACCCATTCGCCGTCGCGGCCGCGACCCTCAACGCCAGGGCCAACGCCGTCACGGTGACCGTATCGGGCGCCGACATCCTGGCTGGGCGCGGCGCCGCAGACGCCGGCCGCGGCGCGGCGCGCGGTAGCGGCACCGTGGACGCCGAAGCCAGCGCGGACGCCGCCGGCACCGCGGACGTCGTTCTGACCGGCGATGCCTTCTACGAGAAGGAGCTTGCCGGGCGCGTGCTGCGGTTCCTCGAGCGCGCGCACACCCGGGGCGCCGCGGTCCTCGTCGGCGATCTCGGCCGCGCCTACCTGCCACGTTCCGGATTCGCCGAACTCGCCGCCTACGACGTCCCCGTGCTCAGGGCGCTTGAAGACGCCGACGTCAAGCGGACGGCGGTCTGGCGGCCGGCCTGGTGAGCGCGGCGCGGGCGGAATGCGCCGCCGCCAAGGTGATCACCCGTTCGGCGCCCCGGCGTCGGTGCGGCGCCGTCAGGCGGCGCCGCCGCGGAGCATCCGGTCGGTTACCTCGCGGAGCTTGCGTCGGAATTCCTTGTCGTAGGCCTCGGGCCGAGCCCGAGACTCGGTGAGCCCGTCGAAGAACACCCCGGTGACCCCGTCGAGCGCCGGATCGGTGATCAGCCGCATCGTTGCCGCGCCACCTTGCTCCACCGTGGATACCGGCGTGATACCGCCCTCGGCGACCATCGCGGTGTTCATGAAGGTCGCCGGGTGCAGGCAGGTCACCGTGACCTTGGCCGGTTCGAGCTCGTCGGCCAGGTCGAAGGTGAACGCGGCGAGCGCGAGCTTCGCCCTGCGGTAGGCGTCCCGCCGCCCAGCGCGTCGAGTTCGGCGGACAGGTCCGCCACGCGCGCCCGGTCACGTCCGTGCGCCAGCACCTGCCAGCCGGAGCGCGCGAGCTCAAGGGCCAGGTAACGGCCGAGCCCGGAGGTGGCGCCGGTGACGAGAACGGTCGGCCTGGTGTCGGGCATATGTCCTCCTGCCGGATCGTGGGTTCGCAGAGCTGGGCGGCACCTGGGCTACGCCCGGCGGCGCGTCGAGCAGCCCGGCCGGAACGGGCTGCCCAGATATCCCAAGTGTCCCCCGTGGCCGCGCCCGCACGGACGGCAGGTCACCGGCCGGGCGACGCTACGCGCACAGCGCAATGGCCGCGGCGGCCAGGCCCTGGTGCGGCGGATGTGCCAGGCTTACCGTGGACACCGTGGCGCAGTGGTGGTCGATCGAGGTGTTCCACGGGGAGTTCTCCGCAGCCCGGTGGAAGGATTCGTACGGCTCCGCGCTCACCGAGTCCGCCGTCACCCACGGCGCGGCCGACTGGGGCTGGCACGAGTACCGGTGGGGTGTGATCTTCGAGGTCGCGTTCACAGACGACGCCCAGTGGGAGACCTTCCGCGGGCTGCCGCAGGTGAAGGCGGCGCTCGACGCCGTGCCTGACCGGGTCAACGGGCTGCTGATCTACCGGGGCCGCGGCGGCAGTTCCGGCTCGCCTTCGCGTCGGCCGCGGCGGCCGAGCGCGGGAGCGGGCGCACTCGAACTGCCGGAACCTGGCAATGAGAGCGTCCTCGATCTGGGCGAGTCCGGCCCGGAACGGCTCGCGGGCGTCATCGGCTGACTCGCGGGCGGTCCCTGCGGCTGGGCAACCGCGCTGGCGTGGTCCCCGCATGAAGCCGCTGCGGCGCTACGCGTCGTGGCGGCGGAATACCATCAGGCCAGCCAGCACGGCGATGGCGGTGTACACGCAGAAGACCCCGAACCCGGTCCAGGCAGAGAACATGTGCGCGCCCGGCTTGACGGTCCAGATCTGGCTGCCCGCGTTGAAGGGCAGCCACTTGTCGACGTGTATCCGCCACGACTCCGGCAGGAAGTTCGCCAGGATGAACAGCACGAACAGCAAGGCGATCGAGGCCGTGATCGCCCCCGCGGTGTGCCGGAGCGCCGCGCCGATCCCAAAGGCGAGCAGCCCGCAGGCGGCCAGGAACAGCCCGCCGCCGATGACGGCCCGCAATACATGCGGCTCGGCCAGGGTCGCGTTGATGTGCTTGCCCGACAGCAGCGCCTGCCCGAGGAAGAACGCCGCGAAGCTCGCGATCCAGCCGACGACGAGCGCGACGCCGGTGAACACGATCGCCTTCGCCGCGTAGACCACGCCGCGGCGCGGCATGGCGGTCAGTGACGTGCGGATCATGCCCGTCGAGTACTCCGACGTGATGGTCAGCGCGCCGAGCACCACGATCACGAGCTGGCTCAGGATGAGGCCGGCCAGGCTCGTCGCGGTCGCGTCGAAATTCAGCCGATCGCCCGGGGACACCTGGTTCCAGTGCGAGGCCGTTCCCCAGCTGAAAAGTGCGCCGAGGCCGACGGTGACCACGATCACCGCGAGCAGCGTCCAGTACGTGGATCTGACCGAACGGAGCTTGGTGAACTCCGAGCGCAGCGCCGCGGCCAGGCCGACCCGGCCGCGCGGTGCGGGAAGGGCGGCCGGCCGGATGGCCGGTGCGGTTGTCGTTGTCATGTCAGCCCCCGTTCGCTTCGCCGGCCGGCAACACGCCTGCGGCCGGTGCGCCGTCACCAAGCAGGCCCTGGCCTTGCTGGCCAGGCACGCCCGCGTGGTATTCGACGCTGTCCGCGGTAAGTTCCATGAACGCCTCCTCCAGCGACGCCGGCGCCGGGGCAAGCTCGTGCAGCCGGACGCCGTGGTCGAAGGCCAGATCGCCGATCTGCTGCGCCGCGATGCCGCGCGCGATAAGCGCGCCGTCCGCCGCCGGCCCGGTCCGCCCGCCCGCGTCCGCGACCAGCTTGGCCAGCATGTCCGGCTGCGGGGTGCGGACGCGCACGGTCTGCTCGGAACTGCGGTCGATGAAATCCTGCATGCCACAGTCCGCGATCAGCCTGCCGCGGCCGATCACGATGAGGTGATCGGCCGTGTTCTGCATCTCCGACATCAGGTGACTAGACACGAAGACGGTGCGGCCCTCGGCCGCGAGCGCCTTCATCAGATTGCGGATCCACCGGATGCCTTCGGGGTCCAGCCCGTTGACCGGCTCGTCGAACATAAGGATCTGCGGATCGCCGAGTAGCGCACCCGCGATGCCGAGACGCTGGCCCATGCCGAGCGAGAAGCCGCCGGCCCGCTTGCCCGCAACGTCGGTGAGGCCGACGAGTTCGAGCACCTCGTCCACCCGGCGCTTGGGCAGCGCGCCCGCCTCGGCCAGGCAGAGCAGGTGGTTGCGTGCGCTGCGGCCGCCGTGCACAGCCTTCGCGTCAAGGACCGCGCCGACTTCGCGCATCGGGTGCGCGACCTGCCTGAACGGCTTGCCGTTGACCGTCACGGCGCCGCCGGTGGGCCGGTCGAGCCCGAGCACCAGCCGCATCGTGGTGGACTTGCCCGCGCCGTTGGGGCCAAGGAACCCCGTCACCCGGCCAGGCTCGACGGTGAACGACAACTGGTCCACCGCCAGCTTGTCGCCGAAACGTTTGGTGAGGCCCCGTGCCTCGATCATGTTGGTTGTTCCCTCCTGCTATCGCATGGGAAGCCGGTCGCCGGCCCGCGCCGTGGTATGCCGTGCCACCCGGTGCCAGCCCGGGGGACGATCCCCCGGTGCCCTCGCGCTGCGAGCCGGGTGGATGACCCCCGGTGCCCCCGCAGTCAATGACAAGTCTCGCGTACCTGCCGTCGCGCCGCATCGTGCCAGAAGCTGATCCCGGCATGCGCCCGCAGGAGTATGTGGGATCAGCCGCCGAGCCGCGGCAGCACGCGCTTGGACCCGTCAGTCCAGGTCGGCGGCCCGCAGTGCGCCCACTGCGTCAGGCGGTGGAAATCGCGGGCTACTGCCGGACCCGCAGCGGCGTTTGCCACGCTAGCTCGGATCGAGTCATGTATCGGCTCCTCGAAGACAAGCACCGCCTTGCCGGACCGCCGCCTGGACACCGCCCGCATCCACCGAGATCTACGGGACACACCCTTGTGACTGAGCACCGAGTTTGGCATCTCGAATCGCTGCGACATGGCGGTTCCAGCGTGTCTGGGCACGAAGGTTGGCACCTGCTGGGCAGGGTGATTGG
>WNFJ01068301.1_pt3 | contig 36165 bp, 29 predicted proteins | sample 5400461 | NCBI WGS metagenome assembly WNFJ01 (sample SAMN13153349, study PRJNA577476) | soil metagenome | isolation source: 115 cm saprolite on Douglas fir-dominated hillslope | place: USA:California | collected 2013-09-17
GTAATGACCCACGGCGAATATTTGCTCGCTGGGAGTGATCCAGGATGTCAACTGATCCCACTGCAGCGTCACACGGTCGGGATTCGGAGGTGGCGTGCCCAGAAACGGGATCAGCTTTTCGGGTTCGTCCGCTGCCCAGAGCATTCCGTCTTCCAGCAACGCGCCGGCGCCAATTGCCGCCAGTGCGCTGAGAAATTCACGCCGGCCGGAATTCAAATGCACAATCGCACCTCCCAGTTGGACTTGTCGCACTACGATCCGGTGTGTATGATACATCATTCGCAGCTTGTGGACAATGCCATACGCACGAATTGGGCATGGCCCCAATGTCACTTAGTTTTAGCGGGCCAGACGTCGACAGGATTGTCGAGACATAGTGAATTTACTCAGGGAGTTGCGCTGGGGGCTCGGGCAGCCAAAACGAAAGCGCCAGTGCGAGAGCGTACACCGCGACGCCGACTGAAGCCGCCGCATAAGTGAGTTTGGTTCCGGCCGACGCGCCCGGCATCATAGCCGCGAGGTGCGTTGTGATATAGGCCGCCGACGTGCCCAACATGCGCCCGCCTACATTGGCGGCGAATCCTTCGCCAGTGCCGCGCAAGTGTACCGGATAGACGCGCGGCAAGTAGTTGCCCCAGAAGCTGAGCTGCGCCACAGTAGTGAATCCGGCCACGAAGATGCCAATGCGGAACATGTTCAGGCTGTGCGTGCCGGCATAGAGGAACACGAGCGGCGTGATAAAAAGCCCTGGGATCAGGAAGACGCGCAGCAGATTGCGGCGGCTCGCGATCGCGAGCGCAAGGGCGGCCAGCGCGAGGCGTCCCGCGAGGCCGCCCATTTCCTGAACGCCTTGGATGCTCGAAACTGCCTGCCCGCTTGCGGCCGGCGACATGCGTTCGACCTCGGCAAGACCGTGCGCGATTTGCGGCGATTGCTGGATGGTTCCGAACGCTGCGCCATAAGCGCACGCCAGCAGCAGCGCCGTCACAATCGTAGTGCCGCGGTATCGTGGCCGAAAGAGTTCGATGATGCTCGGCCGCTTCAGCGTGCCCGCCGCGCGCTTCTGCTCCCACTGCGGCGATTCGGGAAGAAAAGGACGAATGATGGCCAGAGGAATGGCTGGGGCCACACCGGCAATCAGCGTGTAGCGCCAAGCCGGGTGTGCACCGTAGATCGCTGGAAAAACTTCTCCATACCGGCTGGCGAGATAGTACGCGCCGGCCGCCAGCACGCCGCCGAGCGAGGAAAACGCTTGCGTGTAGCCGAGCACCGCTTCGCGCGTTCTTGCGTCCGTGAATATTTCAGCCAGCCACGCGGTTGCGGCCACGAATTCCACGCACACGCCGGCGAAGGACAGCGTGCGGAACAGCAGCAGCAGATCGAGTCGCGTGGCGAAGCCGGAAGCTGTGGCGGCGAAAGCGTAGAGCAGGATGCTCCAGGTCAGGATGCGGCGGCGTCCGAAGCGGTCGGCGAGATAGCCTCCGCACAATCCGCAGAATCCACCCACCAGCGGGGGAATCCAGAAGAGGATTCCGGCCCAGTCGCGATATTCGGGCGTGCCGGGCTTCAGATTGGCTAGCTCGGCCAACGCGGGCTGCACGATCAGCGGCCCCACGAGCACGACGTAGATGTCGAAGAGGAAGCCCAAGGCGGCCATCGCGCAGATGGCGAATTTGACGAAGCTCGAAGACGTCGTCCGGGCGCTTGATGCCATCAGCGTGGCGAGAACTTGCTAACGTTCTTCCAGGTGTCTTAGTCTTGCGTCAAGAACTTCTTCGACCCGGTGAAGCTCGGAGCGCCAGAGCTCGCGCATGTCGTCGAAACGTCGGTCGATACCTTGAAATCGCTCGTTGATCTCGCCGAACTTCCCGTTCATGTAAGCAATGAGGAGTGTGATCAACGCCGTGTTGAACAGCATCGGAATGCCGATTGCCAGGTAAAGCTGCTGGTTGGTCATAAGAGGCCGGCAGCCCTATTGTCGCATGCTGGCCGAGTACAATGCCCAGTTGGAGGACGCATGTTTACCGCTACCGCCGATCTGATTCTCCCCAGCACCGTGACGGGATCGTTTCCGCGCCCGCGCTGGTTCGATGTGAGCATGTGGGGCCGCCCGCTCGACACTTGCATGCTCGACGTTCGCTTCCGCGAAAAGTTCCAGGATGCGATGGCCGTAGTCGTCAGCGACCAAGAACGCGCCGGGCTCGACATCCTCAACCATGGCGACCTACACGTGGATGAGGACATGGCGGGCCGCGCCTGGCACCACTATCCGCTGCAGCGCTGGGCCGGTCTCGAGGGCGACTACCTGCAGCCGGAAGAGACCACTGCTCCCTGGCTGCATTACCCGCCCGGCACGCTGCTGAACGAAATCTACACCGGATGGCGCTGGCCGCACGTGGTCGACAAGATCGAGCATCGGCCGCTGGATTATGCGAAGGTCTGGCGCATCGCGCAATCGAAGACACGCAAGCCGGTCAAGTTCGGCACATGCTGCTCTCAAGTGATGGCGCTTTTTCTGGACATCCACACGCCTAAATACAAAGACAAGCGTGAGGTGATCTGGGACATGGCGGAGGCGATGAATAAGGAACTGCTGGCGCTGCGGGACGCCGGCTGCCGCTGCATCCAGACCGAGGAGCCGACCTTTCACTTCATGGCGAACACCTACGGAAAGGACCACGCTGAGGTGAAGTTCATGATCGACGCGTTCAACCGCGAGGTCCAGGGCCTCGACGACGTGGAGCTGTGGATACACACCTGCTGGGGCAATCCGAATATGCAGCGCGTGATGGAAGACACCGGCTACGCCAATTCGATCGAGATCTATCTGGAGCGGTGCCGGGGCGATGTTTGGACACTCGAGATGAAGGATCGCAATCAGCAGGATCTGGAGTTGTTCGAGCCGTTCAAGCACGATCTCAAGAAGAAGATCTGCATCGGCGCCGTGAGCCATCGGGCGTTGCAGGCCGACCGGCCGGAAGACGTGGCCGCCGAGGTCCGCAAGGCTTTGAAGTACATCCCGCCCGGGCGCCTGATCGTGTCGAGCGACTGTGGCTTCGGCCGGCAGGGCGCGAACCGCGAGATCGCCTTCTACAAGGCGAGCGCGATCGCTCAGGGGTGCAACATCGTTCGCCGCGAGCTTGGATTGCCGGTGACCTATGTGCCGGCCGCCGATCCTGCGCTGCAGGTGGATGTCGTGCCGGGGCGCTCGAACGTTCGTTGAAGTTCATCGCCGGGGGAGCGCGATAGGGTCAGTTCGCCTGGCCACCCGAACCGCGCGCTAAAACCCCAGCCTGATGCCAGCCTGGATCTGACGCGCCGGGCCTGAGCTGTTGATTATGCCGAAATCCGGAGAGCCGAAGGTTCGTCCAGGAACGGCCAGATTCGTGTGGTTCATGAGGTTGAAGAATTCGCCCCGAAACTGCAACCGCACGCGTTCCGTGATGGAGAAATTTCGCAGCACGGAGCAATCCATTTGGATAAGACCGGAAGCGCGCAGAATATTCCGGCCTTCGTTGCCAAATTGGAAGAGCAGGGGTTGCTCGAAGGCGGTCGTATCGAACCAGCGCGCCACCCGCCGCTGGGACCCGTCCAGGTTGGGATCGCGCAGCACGATCGGACGTAACGGCCCCGCCGAGAAGGCATTGGTGGTGTTGGTCTGTGTAACGACAGTGAACGGAGGCGCGCTCTGCAACACAGTGACATTGCCGATTCCCCAGCCGCCGAGCAAATGGCTCGCAATCCCTTTCGCCATCCAGCGTTTCCCTTTGCCGACCGGCAGCTCGTAAACCGAGCTGAAAGTAAACCGCTGGCGTATATCGTTAGCCGATGGTCCGTAGTCCACGCGCCGATTGTAGTAGTTCGAGTAAGCGCCGCCATCCTGGCCGGCCGTGGTTCCGATGTCGTTGGTGTTTTCCAGAAACTTCGAATAGGTGTAAGTGCTGACGAAGTTCAGCCCGCGCGAGAAGCGCTTCTCAACACGAACCATGCCGGCGTAGTACTTGGAGTCGCCCAGCGTAGGCGATTGAATGGTTACGTTGGAGAACTGAGGGAACGGCCGGTCTCTTTGCGACTGATGCGCGGGACCAAGAATGTCCGGCCGGATCTGGTTGATATTCAGGTTGGCGCTCGACAGTTTTCGCGAAAGGTTGCCCAAGCCGCTGATCTCCACCACGATCGATCCTGGCAATTGACGCTGTAGCCCCAGATTGAACTGCTGCGCGTATCCGGACCGGCGATTGGTCTCAAAGAATGTCACGGCGGTAGTGGCATTTTGACCAACCGGAACCGCGCCGAACGCATCGTTCAGCGCAGCCGCGGAGGGCGCTACGTTCGGAACGCCATTCTTCAATAGGAATGGCGCAGTGATGCCATTGTCGGGACTGTTTAAACTCAGGGACTGGCTAAACCCGAGTGCCACAGCGTTGGGCACCCCCGCATCGAAGGGGTGCGCAAAGAACACACCGTATCCGCCGCGAATCACGGTCTTCTCCGCGCCGAAAACTTTCCACGCAAAGCCGAAGCGCGGTCCAAAATTGTTCCAATCCGTGTCGTAGGGACTCGATCGATAACCGTTGACGCCCACAAACTTCACCACGCCGGGTGTGACGGAGACTGGATTGCTCTGCTGAAGGTCAAAGCCGTTCATGCGGTTTCGGACGTCCACCATGGGAGTGTCGGTCTCCCATCGCAGTCCGAGATTGAGCGTCAGACTGGACGTCGCGCGCCAGTCGTCTTGAACGAAGGCGGCGAGATACCAACTGGAGCGATCCAGCTCGTCGGTCTGCTGCTCGGTGAACGATGTGGGAAAACCAACCAAGAGCGAGGCGAGCCCGTTGCCCGTGGCCGCATTGCCGGGCAAGCCGGTCGGCTGCGTCGAAAAACCGAATGCGCCGGAGACGGTCGGCAGATTCACCTCGTCGTTACGAGAGCGGCGCGCCTCGAATCCGAACTTGCGTGCATGCTTGCCGCGAACGGCCGATAGATTCTCCACAAACTGCTGCTGTTGAATCGGAAATTGCCGCCTCTCCTGGGTATTCGAACCGAGCGCGCTGAAACCGGCCGGCGAAAACTGGGGGAAAGCATTATTCGGCACTCCGGCGAGTCCTAGCTTCTGGGGATAGTTGCCGCCCAAGCCAAATGTGACGTTATGAAACACACGGGTGCCGTAATTGAAACGGAAGTCGTTGACGGTGGCGGAATTCAACGTGCGCGTCCAGGCGGCGTATATGAATTGCTGGTGCGCATCGGCGAAGTTGGCGGGATCGGCGCCAGGATCTGGAAACACGCTGGTGAGCGTCCGATTGTCGCGATTGTACATATAACGTCCAGTCAGTCGATCGTTGTTGCCCAGGTTGTGATCGATTTTGGCCGTGTAAAAATCGTGGGTCAGTCCGGTTACCGAATTCGCCCGAAAGTTGTTGCCGCCGGCGATGCTGTCGGGCGGCCGGTTTGGCTCCGGATAAAACGACATCAGCTTCCGTGCCACAGGATCGAGTTTGTCCGGCGGAATAATGTTGCCGTCAAACAGCGCGCGCACCGTCTGGCCAGTCGCGTTCGTTTTAGTCGTCGAGGGGTCGTAGATCGGAATTAGCTGGCCCTTGGCGTTCAACGTTTGGGAAAAATTGCCCGTGCGTTGCAAATCCGTCGGCACGGTGAGGGACTGCGCGGCCCCGGTCCGGCGGCGCTGCCCCTCGTAATCGAAGAAGAAAAAAGTTTTGTTCCTGCGGATGGGGCCGCCCAGCGAACCTCCAAAAACGTTGTAGCGCAGCTCCGGCTTCACCTTCGCGCCATTCTGCACGGGCGCGAAGAATCCGGGCGCATCCAGCACGTCGTTGCGCAGGTACTCGTATGCACTTCCGTGGAACCGATTCGTGCCCGACTTTGTGGTTTCGATGATGACCCCGCCGGCCGATGCGCCGTACTCCGCGGCGTAGTTGTTACTCAGCACTCTGATCTCCGCGACAAGCTCAACCGGAGGATCGGTGTCAACCTGTCCGATACCGAGACGCATGTTCTGGCCCGATCCTCCATCCACCCAGAGCATTTGACTCTGTGCACGTCCGCCGGCCAGAACGAAATTCGGCTTCTGTCCGCTGTCGTAGCCGATAAATACGGCCGCGCCATTCATTTGAATGACGTTCATCGTTCGCCGGTCACTTAACGGCAGATCCATGATGCTCTTGGATTCGATAAGCTGATCGATACTGGATGTTTCGCTTTGCACCAGCGGGGCCTGGGCCGTTATCGTCACAGCCTCGGATGTGGCGCCAAGTTCCAAAGTCGTGTTGAGAACCAATAACTCTCCGGTAGCGATGGCTATGTCGCTGCGTACGGCACGGCGAAAACCTGCGTGCTCCACAATAACGGAATAGCGGCCGGCGGGCACATCCGGAATCGCAAAAACACCGGCATCATTTGTAGCTGCCGAATACCGGACACCGGTCTCGGCGTTGATGGCCTCCACGCTCGCTCGGACGATGACGGCGCCACTGGGGTCGGCCACGGTACCCCGGAGCACACCGGAGGAGGTCTGGGCGGTAAGAGAGCCCACGAGCAGCACAGCAGCGAAAAGGATGACTGGCACAACAGGGCGCATCATTGAACCCTCCTATTGAAGCTCGCAAAATGCAGCTTGTGGGGCAGGTTGGCAACTGTTGGCAACCTGCGGCAGGTTGGTAACCCGCCTGCCCAAGTTTCGAAAACGCCCGGTCCAGCGCCGGTTGCCAACCGGCGCGCAGGATAACATCCTGCCCCACAAAATCGCTGAAATTAGCCGAACGAGCGATCGTCATTCTCGCCGCTTTCTATTGCATGCTTCACCCAAGGGTCAGCGGTGTTCCGCCGAAACTGCTCGGTATCCTCGCGCAGTTGCTTGAGCACACTTGCGTGTTCCGGCGACGAAGCCAGATTCACCACTTCGTCAGGATCGCTCTGGACGTCGTACAACTCCTCGGGATCTCGATGGAGATAGCGAGCCACGGGACGCTGGCCCACTTTCGCACTGGCTCCCTGCTGGCGGATGCTTTGCCAGGTGCGCGAGGCCCAGAGGTCCGTCGCATGCGGATACGTTGCTCGAGGAAACAGATTTCGAATGTATTTATATTCTCTGGTGCGCACGCCGCGCATCGGATAATAGTCGATCACTTCATGGAAGGTGTGCGAAAGGTACACGCGATCCCAACCTGCGGCGCTGCGCTGGCCCAGTATGGGCATCCAACTGCGGCCGTGGAGCGCGTAATCCGGCCCCTTCGCGCCGGTCCACTCGAGAATCGATGGCGTGATGTCGGCCCAATTCGTCATTGCATCGTTGACCACTCCGCGCTCGTGGATTTCGGGACAGCGGACAATCAGCGGCAAATGCAAACCGGCATCGTACGCATTGGTCTTGCCGTTCGCGAAAGGCGCGCCGTGGTCGCTCATGATCAACACCAGCGTGTTGTCCGTCTGGCCCGTCTCGCGCAGCACGTCGAGCATGAATCCGATGCCCTGGTCGAATCGGTTGCAGGCTTCGTAATACTCGACGAGATCCGCGCGAACTTCCGGATTGTCGGGAAGGAACGATGGAACCCGCAGCTTCGCGGGATCGAGCCGCAGCCTGGTTACCTGAGGCCAATCGCGGTTTGCAAAACCTGTGCCGGCGCGATGCGGATCGTGGAAGCCGCAGTGCAGATACCATGGCTTGGTCCCGGCGTTCTGAATGAATTTCTTCGCGACCTGCGACATGCGGAACACGTCGCGCGAACCCATGGGGTCCGCCAGGTCCCAGCCGAAAGCAGCTTCGGGGCCTACATGCAGTTTGGCGATGTAGCCTGTCGCGTATCCGGCGTCCTTCAGCAGACGCGGCAGAGGCCGCACCTCCGGCAGATAGCTGAAATGATGTTCGGCGTGCGCGTGTCCGTAATGGCCGCTTGCATGGTTGTAAAGCCCGCTCAACACCACCGACCTGCTCGCACTGCAACTTGCGGTGGTGCAGAATGCGTTCGTGAACCGCACGCCCTCGCGCGCGGTCTGCTCGATGTGCGGCATCGCAGCGTTGGGATCGCCGTAGGAGGGGATGAACAAACCGAGGTCGTCCGCAATCATCAGGAGAACGTTGCGGGGCCGCTTTGCGGTGGTGCGCTGGACTGCCGGCGCAGCCGCGGCCTGAGCTAAGAATTCCCGCCGCCGCAGCGTCGCCATGCCGGTATTGTACCGCCGTGTTGCATGTAACAACGGGCTCGTTGACGTCGCGGCCAGTATGGTCCTGGTGATCCAGGCGAAGAGTCACATTCGTGCGAAGCCTACTTCTGAGGCGCGATCTGACTAGACGGCACTGTCACGCGCTGGAATTTTCCCGGCGGCTCGTAATAGGCGATCCAGCGGCCCATGGACAGAATCCCGATCCACAAAACCAACGAGAGGCAAGCGGCTGTTTTCGCCACACCCGGAATCAATGGAGCGCGGTCGAGTTCGGCCGTGTTGGCGTACACTTTGCGGCGGAAGAGGAGCGCATGCACGCCCACCAGCACCAGCAGCGATAGCTTGATTTGAAAATACGGATTGCCGTAGTAAGTGTCCAGTTTCGCGCACGCCAGCAGGACGCCGCACGTGACCATGATGACAAACCCGATCCACTTCCACGGCCGCGTTTGCCGCACCACGTCCGATATGGACGTGCTTCGCATGGCGATACCCAGCAGCCGCAAATCCGTCATCAGAATGAGGCCGCCAAACACCGCGATGGACGTCAAGTGCAGCGACATGATGATCGGATAGGTCAATGCCGATTCGCGGAGGGCAGTGAAAAAGTCCGTCTCCTGGATCGCGTGGCTCAATTCGGCGATGGGCATGTGGCCTCCGGGAAATTCTTAAGTGAACGCATAAAAGAGCCCCGCAAAGACGATGGATACCCAAAGCAGCAGAGAAAACGTCCCCACTAGCATGCGCACGAATGCCGGGGACGTCTCCGAAAGCGCCACTTTGCGATGGACCGTGTAGTTGTAAACGATGGCTGCCAGCAGAGCGATCATCTTGTACCGGAAGGACCAGTTGTAGTAGTAGCGAAGCGGGTCGCTCGAAAAAATCACCAGACCCGAGGTTATGACGATGATGAGACCGGCCAACGTCCACAGCGCCGTGTCTTTGAGGAGTTGAGCCGCTGTTTGGCGCCGCATCCCGATACCCAACAGGCGAAAGTCCACCAGCGCGATCGTTCCCACAGACAGAGCAAAGGTCGAAATGTGGATGCACTCGAAAAGCGGGAAGGCCCATTCGTTGTTATTCAGCGGATTCGTGGCTGGATCGTAAGCTAGGAACACAGGCCGGCCTTTCTTGGTAACCCGTCATCGTATCAGGTCGATCCCCCGTCGCGCACGTAGTCGGGACTACCGTTTGTCTGGACCGTCGGGAAATGCGATATTGGACGCGTCCGAACGCACTATGAACATTCTGGTCCCCAATCTCGGATCGACGTCGCTCAAATACCAGCTTCGCGAGATGCCGTCCGAAAGCGTGCTCCTGAAAGGCCGCATCGAACGCGTTGCGAACTACCGGGATGCGATCGCCTCGATTCCGCTGGAGGGCCGCAAGGTTGACGCCGTGGCTTTCAAAGCGGTGCACGCGGGCGAGCGTTATCGCGGCACGTTTGTGATCGATGAGCCGCTGATCGCCGCGCTCGAAAAGTTTCTTCCGGCCGCGCCGGCGCACAACGCGATCTACCTGACCGGCATCCGCGCGTTCCAGGAAGCCATGCCGGGCGTGCCGCTGATCGCCGCCTTCGAAACCGAGTTCCACCGAAGCATGCCTCCATACGCTTCAACTTATGGCGTGCCCGCAAGCTGGCGCGAGAGCGGCGTTCGCAAGTACGGCTTTCATGGCGCTTCACATCAATACGTCAGCGAGCGCGTGCCCGAGCTTCTCCGCCGCCCCGCGGATCGGATCAAGCTGATCAGTTGCCATCTGGGCGGAAGCTCCTCGATGTGCGCGATCGACCGCGGCCGGTCCGTCGATACTACCATGGGCTTCTCTCCCCAATCCGGCCTCGAGAACGCCACGCGCCACGGCGATCTGGATCCGTTCGCGGTGCTGTTCATGATGCAGCGGAACGGCTGGAGCGTCGATCAGGTGGTGGAGCAGCTCTCGCGGACTGGCGGGCTTGCGGGGCTATCGGGAATTGCAGGCGGCGACGTGCGGGATCTCGAAGCAGCCAGTGGCGCCGCCGCGGCGCTGGCCTTGGACGTGTTCACCTATCAAGTGCGAAAGACCATCGGTGCGTATGCTGCCGCGATGGGTGGCGTGGATGCGATCGCGTTTACGGGAGGCATCGGCGAAAACTCCGCCGCAATGCGTTCCCGGTGCTGCCAGGGCCTCGAGTTCCTGGGCATTCGTCTCGATCCATCGCTCAACGAAAAAGGTGCAACTGACCGCGTCGTGTCGGCGGCCGATTCCCCAGTCGCCGTGGTCGCGCTGGCCACCGACGAGGAGTTGATCGTAGCCCGCCGCGCTTATGTGGCGCTCAGCGGCGTGCAGGACCCTCCCCGTTCGTGAGCAGCTTCTCTGTGTTCACCAGCGCTTGGTAGTTGCTCTCTTGTAGCTGGTCGATCTTTTCGTGCAAGTAGGCAATCTTCAGCTCCGTATTGATGCTCGATTGAAATTCGACGTCGGAACGGATGCGGTCGCGCGCGCGCTGGCGGTTCTGCGTGGCGAGGACGAACAAGGTCAGCAGAATCGATTCGAGCCCCAACACCATCGACAGAGTGTAGAAAGGGAACGGATCGAAAACTGCCAGCCCCGCTATCAGGCTTAGATTAAGCAGCACCCATACCGCGAGAAACAAGCCGTGCAGGAGCACCGATGGCAGGCTTCCGATGACCGCCGGCACAGCGTCGGCGAGGCGTGTGATCACGGTCCCCTGCTCTTCGGCCACGTCGTTGACGTTGCGCGCCACGGTACGCCGGATGTACTCGTCGCTCTTGCGCAAACGCCTGGCGACCACACTTAGCAGGTTCAACGCCGCGGGTGTGTACCGGCGTACATAATCCTCAAAATGCTCGCGGTCCAAACGCAGCAACTCGACGTCGCCGATCGCAAGAACCGACGCCGTCCTGGGTCCGTCATCCAGCAGCGACACCTCTCCGAATATGTCACCGGGCCGCGAAGTCTCGAGCACGACCCTTTCGCCTTGATCGTTCACTATGAAGATCTCTACTTCGCCGGAACGGATGATATAGAGCGCGTGGCCGGGATCTCCAAAATTGAAGATGGTTTGGCCGGCGGAATACCGCAGCAGGTCGATGCGTTCGGCGAGCGCGGCCCGCTCGGCGTCGCTCAGCTCGCGCAAGTGCGCGACTTCTTGCAGAATGGATGGATCTGTGGGCATGCGACCACACTACAACACTGGGTGGTGGCGCAGGCTTTTTAGCCCGTGATTTCTTAGTAACTCAAGGCGAAGCCCCCGACTGTTTCCGAGTAGCCGAGCCAACCCAGAGCCACCACCATCAGTCTGGTCGTCGGGTCCCCGGCGCGGGTTATACTTGTTGCGTGGGAACCATAGACATCGCAGGTCTCAGCTCGGAGGAACGGTTGCGGCTTCTTGACGAGCTTTGGGAAAGTCTCTCCGCTACACCCGAGGCAATCCCGCTGACGACGGCCCAGCGCGAGGAACTGGATCGGCGGCTGGACGAACTGGATCGAGAGGGTCCCAGCGGCACCCCTTGGGAAGAGGCGCTTCACCGAATTCGTAGCCGCACCCTGTGATACCGGTCATTATCCGCCCTGCGGCTGCGGCGGACATCGATGAGGCATTTCTATGGTATGAACGCCAGCGTCCCGGCTTGGGCGAGGAGTTTCTGACCGCCTTGGAAACGGTCCGCGACAACATTGCTGTCCATCCGAACATGTATCCGGTCACTCATCGAGATATCAGAAGGGCCCTTCTCCGTCGGTTCCCGTATGGCCTGTTTTATCGTGTTTACGACGACATGATCGTCGTCGTCGCTTGCATGCACGCGAAACGCGATCCAAGTCGCTGGAGATCCAGGTAGTGATGTCTGGGCGCGCAGTTACGATGATTTCCGATCAAGTCACGCTCCACTCGGAAAGGTCACAGCAGCACTCGCCAATCCCGTTTTATTCACCGTTTCAACAACCGAGATGGCTTCGTTTTGACACCCGCGGAAGTGGACGCGTGGCTGCGCCGCCGGCGTATTCGACGAAGCCGGCCAGCAAGCCTGTAAAGAAGTGACTCAGGCTTCTTCAAGAACCACTCCCTGTACCCCACTCGCATCCGCGGGAATAGTATTTTAATCCCACACATAATGGCACTACGAAATAGGAAGTTCGGGTATTCTATCTTTTCCCGTCGTACTTCATACTCGAACTTCACCGATGAAGGCACTCATTCTCTTGCCGTTCGCCGCCGCACTTTCAGCCAGCACCATTTACTCCATCACCGATCTCGGCGGACTGGGCGGTGCCTCGGCGGTTGGCTACAAGATCAATGGCTCGGGTGCAGTGATCGGTTGGGCTCAGACCACGTCGGGTGCCGAGCACGGGTTTCTTTCGATGAATGGCGGCGCGCTCCAGGACCTCTCTCCGCTTCTCAACTTGGACACTTACGCGAACGGGATTAACGCATCTGGCGCGATCGCCGGAACTTCGTACGTGAACGGCCAGCCGCACGGAACGCTCTGGACCGGTTCCGCAACCACGGATCTCGGTGCGGGCATTTTCGCCACTGGGATCAACGACGCCGGCTTCGTGATAGGCGGAAACGGCCACGCGTTTCTGTTGGTGAACGGATCTTACCAGGACCTCGGCGCATTGCCCGGTGGCGGCTGGAGCTCGGCGTCTGGGATCAATAACGCAGGCACAGTCGTCGGCGATGCGAGCACGCCCGGGGGAACGTTCCGCGGTTTTATCTGGACGCCAGGCCAAGGCATGACTGCGCTCGGCACTCTTGGCGGAGACAACAGCCATGCGACTGGCATCAATAATAACGGCGCAGTGATCGGCTTTGCCAGCGTCGCCAGCGGATACGAACACGCTTTTGTCGACATCGGCGGCGTCATGATCGATCTCGGGACTCTGGGCGGCGGCAGCAGTTTCGCCTACGGAATTAACGATGGCGGAAGCGTGGTGGGCTATAGCTGGCTCGCGAGCGGGCAGAACCCGCACGCGTTTCTCTACGCCAACGGCATCCTGCTGGACTTGAACTCGCTGATCCCGAGCGGATCGGGCTGGGAGCTGACGGGCGCCTACGGGATCAACAGCGCCGGCCAGATTGTCGGCGAAGGACTGTTCCATGGCGAAAGCCGCGCGTTCCTGCTCGATCCGCTAATCGGCGGGACAGCCGCTCCGGAAGCAAGCACCGCCGCGCTCGTCGCGATCGGGCTGGCGTTCGTCCTGTTTGCCATGAAGCGCTCGAGGGCACAAGGTGGCACAGGCTTCAGCCTGTGTTTTGGGGCTTCGCGTGGACTTCTGCCACGGGCTGATAATAGACATCAGTGTGAACGATCCAGCCGCGGCCGCATCCATTGGCCTTTGCGCAACCTGTGAGAATGTCCGGCGCGTCGTGTCGGATCGCGGCTCGGTTTTCTTCTTGTGCCTTCTGTCGATGACGGACGCGCGGTTTCCAAAATATCCCCGGCTGCCGGTGGTCTCTTGCGCGGGATACCGATTGGACGAGCCGGCGCCTCAGGAAGGGCCCGTTCCCGGCAATTCGTAATCCTGAAATTGCTCCCGCAGCGCCCGCTTGTTGAACTTCCCGACACTCGTCTTCGGCACGGCGTCGATGAACACGATATCGTCCGGCAGCCACCACTTGGCCACGCGGCCGGCCAGGAATTCGAGGATCTCCTCCTTGGTGATGTTGTCGCGATGCTGCGCGAGCGGCGCAATACATGCCAGCGGACGCTCCTGCCACTTGGGATGAAACACCGCGATGACGGCGGCTTCCATCACCTTGGGGTGCGACATGATGGCATTCTCCAGATCCACGCTGGAGATCCACTCTCCGCCACTCTTCACCAGGTCCTTGGTGCGGTCCATGATCTGCATGTAGCCTTCGTCGTCGATCGTAGCGACGTCGCCGGTGCGGAACCAGCCGTCTACGAAAGCCTGATCGCTGCGCGGATCGTTGTAATAGCCGCTGGTGATCCACGGCCCGCGCGTTTGCAATTCGCCCATCGTGGTTCCGTCCCAGGGCAGTTCTTTGCCGTCGGCGTCCACGATCCGGATGTCCACGCCGGCGATCGGCAGCCCGTGACGCGCCAGCAGGTCGAAGCGATCCTTCTCCGGCAAATCGCCCAGATGTTCCTTGAGCGCCATGAAGGTCGCGATGGGCGTAGTCTCGGTCATGCCCCACGCCAGCCGGAAACGCACGCCGTATTTCTTCTCGTACCATTCGATAAACTGCCGCGGCATCGCCGAGCCCGCGCAGACCACCGTTCGCAACGACGACAAATCGTGCGGATGGCTCTCCAGGTAGCCGTACAGCGCGATCCAAAGCGTGGGAACGCCGGCGGTGAAGGTGGCGCGCTCGTTTTGAATCAGCTCGGCGATGTCGGCTGGTTGAAGCTGGCGCCCGCTGAACACGATGCGAGCGCCGGTCATCACCGCGGCATACGGAATCCCCCAACCGTTGGCGTGAAACATCGGCACAAGCTGCAGGATGGTGTCGCGCTCCGAAATACCGAACACGTCCGTCATGGCGAGCGCGAAACTGTGGAGAAAAAGCGCGCGATGCGTGTACAGAACGCCTTTGGGATTGCCCGTGGTGCCGGAGGTATAGCACGTGGCGGCCGCGGCGTTCTCGTCCAACTGGGGCCACGCGTACGGCTGGTCAGCCGAGTCTTCGATCAACTGCTCATAATCCGTCGCCGGCTGGAGCTTCGCGCCACCGGGTTTCTCGTCGGGAAGAATGACGAAGTGTTTCACGCACGGGATCTGATCGCGGATCGGCTCTAGAATCGGCATAAGCGAGGCGTCGACGAAAATGACTCGGTCTTCGGCGTGGTTGATGATGTACGCCAACTGGTCGGAAGGCAGGCGCAGGTTCAGCGTGTGCAGAACGGCGCCATAACATGGAATCGCGAAATACAGTTCCAGATGCCGCGAGCTGTTCCAGCACAGCGTGCCGACGCGATCGCCCGGCTGCACGCCCAGCCGCTCCAGACCGCGCGCCACGGAATGGACGCGGCGGTGGAAGTCCGCATAGGTGTAGCGGTGCATGCCATCCGGCAATTTGCTTGCGATTTCTTTATGGGGGAAGAGTTTCGCCGAACGCTCGAAGAGATGCGTGAGCGTCAGCGGGTAATCCATCATCAGGCCTTGCATAGCGGTTCCTCTCAGGTTGCCACAGGAGACGGCGAAGCGTTGAAGAGGGCCAGGGTTCGATACACTAGAGAGTCTCCGTCTGCATTGAATTATGGTCGGCCAAACTATCCTTCATTATCAAATCACCGAGAAGCTCGGCGCCGGCGGAATGGGCGAGATCTACAAAGCGCAGGACCGGCGGCTCAATCGCTCCGTTGCCATCAAGGTACTGCCCGCCGGCAAGACTGGCGATCCCGAGCGCCGCCGCCGCTTCATCCAGGAAGCGCAAGCGGCGTCCGCCTTGAATCATCCCAATATCATCACCATTTACGACATCCTCTCGGAGGGGAACACCGACTATATGGTGATGGAATTCGTCGCCGGCAGAACGCTGCTGGACGTTATCCCCAGAGGCGGACTGCGCGTGCCGCAGGTTCTCCGCTACGGTACCCAGATGGCCGACGCTCTCAGCACCGCGCATGCCGCTGGAATCATACACCGCGACTTCAAGCCCGCGAACGTCATGATCACCGCATCCGAACTCGTCAAGGTGCTGGACTTCGGGCTCGCGAAGCTCACGGACCCAACACTGGTGAGTTCGACGGAGGACGCAGCCACTCTGTCGCGCGCGCCGCTCACCGTGGAAGGCTCCATCATGGGCACCGTCAGCTACATGTCGCCCGAACAGGCCGAGGGCAAGCGGGTAGACTCGCGCTCCGACATTTTTTCCTTCGGCTCCGTCTTGTACGAAATGGTCACTGGAGCCCGCGCTTTCGATCGCGACTCGGGCATCTCCACGCTATCGGCGGTGCTGCGGGACGAGGTGAAGCCGATCGCCGAAATTGCGCCCGACGTTCCGCAAGAGCTCGAACAGATTATCGATCAGTGTCTGCGCAAGGATCCGGATGCGCGCTGGCAGTCGATGCGAGAAGTGGAGCGGGCGCTGACAGCCTTGAGGAAGCAGTCGGACTCGGGCACTCTCTATCGTTCGCACCTCTCTTCTTCCACCTTGACAGGGACTATCGCGCCACCTCCGACTGCTCCTGTTCCCGCGTCAGCCGTGCGGCGGGGCTTCCCGAAAGCTCTCCTGTTGGGCGTCGCCGGCATCGTGGTGGTGTTGGCTGCCTCTGCTGCCGGGGGATGGTGGTGGATGAACCGGCCCAAGCCCGCACCGCCGGCAGTCGCCCAGACTCCGGCGCCCGCTCCCGTGGCTCCAGCTCCAGCGCCCGCGCCGCCAGTGGCTCCGGCCGATTCGGTCCTGACCAACGACAGCATCATCGAGATGGTGCAAGCCAAGTTGCCCATTTCGCTGATTGTGAGCCAGATCAAATCCTCAAAGACGAACTTCAGTTTCTCCACCGCGGAGCTAATCCGAATGAGCAAAGCCGGCGTTCCGGAAAGCGTGATCCGCTTCATGCGCGAGCCGAATTCACCCGCGCCACGCGAGGCGTCCGCGCCGCGAGAGACGCCTGCGACGCGTGGGACGCCCGCGCCGGCAGATGCCGCGGCGCCCCGAGTTACGCCCGCGCCAAAAGACGTTCCCGCGCCGCGAGCTGAGTCACCTGTTCCGCCCAGCCGCCCGAGCAACGTTCCAGTCCAGACCACTGCGGTCAGTGTCGCCGACGCGTTGCCCTTCCGCATCCTTTTGGCGGACGACGTTCCAGCGGATGCATCGCCAGATCAAGCTGTGCGCTTCACAGTGCCCGATGGGCTCAAGATCGACGATGCCGTTGTGATCGCGAAGGGCGCTACGGTGACCGGGTCGATCTTCGCCGCGGCGGGCAAGAAGAACGTGTTCGGCAAAGGCGGCAAGATGACTTTTCGCCTGCTTCAGGCAGATGCAGTCGATGGCAAGAAGCTCAACGTTCGTGCCGCGCCGTCGCGCGGCGCCAACGGGTCGCCGGTCCGGCAGTTCGACACGGGGAAGGGCGCCAAGTCGAAGGAACTTGCGGCCGCGCGCGGGACCGAGTACATAGCTTATACGGACGGACCGCAAAGCGTCTCGGTGCGTAAGTAGCAGACCTTCGCGCTGCCGGACTGGTGGCCAGGCACTCGTGCCTCCGGCGTGGCGGCTATAAGATGCCTTCACGCTCGAATATCGAGCCGGGTGCTAAGATCTAAGCCACAGTGTTCACCGTTGCTCTATGAGCGCAGACGTACAATCGCACACTAACGAGATGGTGTCCGTGCTGTACATGGACATCGTGAGCTACTCGCTCGAATACATAGACGATCAGACGGAACTACTTGCAATTCTGCAGAAAACGGTGCGGGAAAGCCCCGAATTCAACCAAGGGATCTCCAAGGAGGAATTGACGCTGCTTCCTACTGGGGACGGAATGGCGCTCGTTTTTTTTCGGCGTGATCCGGTTTCGCCGGTCAAGTGCGCCCTGGAGATTGCCGCCTCCCTGAAAGACCATCCGGAAATCAAGCTGCGGATGGGTATACACCACGGTCCGGTGCGCCGTCAACTCGATATTAAAGATGAACTCAATGTGGTGGGTGGTGGAATCAATAAAGCCCAGCGGGTTATGGACTTCGGGGATGCCGGGCATATTCTACTGTCACGGAATGTTGCAGAAGTCCTGGAGCAATTCAAAGGTTGGAACGACTGTTTGCGGGATCTGGGCAGACACAGAGTAAAGCACCGTGTCAAAGTACACTTGTATAATCTCTGCAAAGACGGATTAGGAAACCGGAGGTTGCCCTGGAAGGTCGTCGTCTCGCGTTGGAAGTGGCCGTCTGTGGCCGTTGTCGTTGTGCTACTGGCAGTTGCCGGTCTTGGTTGGCGTCAAAACCTCGGCAACTTCGCTCGCGCCTCCATTTGCGGAACGTCGCCGCGAGTTGATTCACCTGTTCAGCCCATCACGCAGAACCCCGCTGTTAGTGTCGGAGACGGATTGCCTTTCCGCGTCGTTTTAGAGGAAGATATCCCGGCCGGCGCCGAGCACGATCAAGCGCTGCGCTTCACACTCGCCGACGGGCTCAAGGTCGGCGATACCGTCGTGATCGCGAAGGGCGCGGCGGTGACTGGCTCAATTGTCACCGCAGCGGGCAAGAAGAACTGGTTCGGTAAAGGCGGCAAGATGACATTTCGTCTGCTTCAGGCAGACGCAGTCGATGGCAAGAAGCTCAACGTCCGTGCCACGCCTTCGCGCGGCGCTAACGGTCTCAGCCGGCCGCTCGATACGGGAAAGGGCGCCAAGTCGAAGGAATTTGCGGCCGCGCGGGGAACCGAATACGTAGGCTACACGGACGGCCAACAGACGGTATCAGTTCCTAAATAGCGATTCATTCGCCCAGCGCCTCTACCGCCGCGCCGAACTCGCGGATGATTTCTTCCTGTAAAGCATGGCGGCCATCCTGGACGACGAACTTGCCGCCAACGGCAACGTCGCGCACCGCTGTCCGTTCCAGCGAGAAAATTATATTCGTTAGCAGGGACTCACGTTCGGCGCCAGCGATCGAAGGATCGTCCAGATTCACGGTGAAAAAATCGGCCGGCCGCCCTACTTCCAAACTTCCGCCGGGCGCTCCTAGACTTCGGGCTCCCGTCTCGGTCGCGCCTGCGAAAAGACATTCCGGCGCGAACACCGCACGCTCGCGCTTCTGCAGCCGGAGATGATATTCGAGGCAACGAGCATCTTCCAGCAGGCCGATCTGCACATTGCTGTCGGACCCGAAGCAGATGTCCACGCCGGCATTCAGCAATCGATCCGCCGCGACTGTGCCGTCGCCGAGATTGCGCTCGGTGGTTGGGCACGCACACACACGCGCTTTCGCATCCGCGAGATAACCGATCTCTTCGTCCGTGATGTGAATTGCATGAATGGCGGTAAATCGGGAATCCAGCAGAGCATGTTCATGAAGCAGTGCGACAGGGCGGAGTCCGTATTCGCCGAGACAAGCGTCAATCTCGGCGGGCTGCTCGGCTACGTGCATGTGAACGGGTAAGTTTTTGCCCCGCGCGTAGGCGGTGACCTCACACAGATAGTCCACTGGGACAGCGCGAATGCTGTGCGGCGCAATGCCAACCCACGCATGACCGCGAACCGCCTGCAGAAGCGCGTCCGTATCGGCGAGGAAGTCTTCTACGCGCGGCGTCAGAAACCTGACTTGCCCCGGGTCGGCGGGCCTCTGCCAGCCGGCGCGTGCATATGCGGTTCGCAACAGGGCGATCCGCAGTCCGGTTTCTTCGGCGGCGCGCAAAACTTGCAAGGCCAGCAGGTTGTGGTCCTGGTAGGGAACACCGCCAGGTGCGTGATGCACGTAGTGAAACTCGCCAACGGTCGTGATTCCGGACAGCAGCATTTCCAAGAACGCCATGCGCGCGGCGTGATACATCGCTTCCGGCGACAGCAGGTTGGCGGCATGATACATGCTCTCGCGCCAGGTCCAGAATGTGTCGGCTTGCGCCGCGGTACGGTGCTCAGTCCGCCCACGAATGACGCGCTGAAAGGCGTGCGAGTGCGCGTTCACAAGCCCCGGAAGAATCGCGCGATTCGGCAGCCGCCGCGCCTTGGCGAGATCCGCGCTCTCCCGCGAAAACCTGGTGATGCGGCCGCTCGGGTCCGCGAACATCGCCAGGCCGCTCTCGAACGCGCCGCCGGTGTAGATGAAATCGGCCAGCCAGCCGATCTCGCCGTCAGGCATCTTGTGGACTCGCTCCCAATCGAATAGAGTAACGTGTATGCTGCGGTTTGTCGCAATTTCCCTTCTTGTGAGCATCTGCGCGCTGTGCCAAACATTTAATGCGCGCATCACCGGCACTGTGACCGATGCGACCGGCGCGCCGGTGCCGGCGGCGACGGTGTCCGTCCGGCACGTTGAAACTAACGTCACCAAGAAAACCAAGACGGCTTCGAGCGGTGTCTATAACGTGCCGCTGCTGTTGCCCGGCACGTACGAGGTCCAGGTGGAAGCTCCCGGCATGGAGGTAACCATCCAGCGCGGCATCAAATTGGAGGTCAACGCAGCGGCGACCGTGGACTTCCGTCTGAAAGTGTCCGCAGTGACGACCGTGGTTGACGTAACCGCGGATGTCCCCATGCTCCAAACCGAGACCAGCGGCGTCGGCAAAACGATAGAGACGCGCGTCATCGAGGAGTTCCCATTGATCGAGCGCGACATCATGGGACTGGTCCGCGCCATCCCGGGCGTGGTTGCCAATCCTACGGTGGGCCAGGCCAGAGGGAGCCGCAACGTGTTCGATTCGGAGTTCTCGGTTTCCGGCAGCCGTTCGTCGATGAACGAAGTGCTGCTCGACGGCTCTTCGAACACGATCGGCGATTTCAACGGCGTGGTGGTGGCGCCGACGCAAGACTCCGTTCAGGAATTCCGCGTGGAGACATCCAGTTACTCGGCCGAATTCGGGCGCAGCGGCGGCGGCACGGTGAACATCGTCACCAAGGCGGGCACGAATGCATATCACGGCACCGCTTACTACTATCATCAAAACGACGCGTTCAATGCCAACAGCTACACGAACAACCGCAGCGGCATCGCGCGGCCATTCCTGCGGCGTCATCAGTATGGCTATAGTCTCGGCGGGCCCATTCAGATTCCCAAGCTCTACAATGGCGCCAACAAGACGTTTTTCTTTTCCAGCTTCGAAGGACGCCGCGAATCGAATCCGATCAACCAACTGACCAGCGTGCCCACTGCGTTGCAGATGGCGGGCGATTTCTCGCAAACTTTCGCGCTGGTCAATGGGAAGCCGCAGTTGATCCAGATTTTCGATCCCAAGACCAGCCGCGTGCTGAGCAACGGTGTGCGCACGCGCGATCCATTTGACGGCAACAGGATTCCCATGGACCAGGTCAATCCGATTGCGTTGAAGCTGCTGAAGTATTATCCGGCGCCGAACCTGCCGGGCAGCTCCGTAACCGGCTTGTTCAATTATCGGTATCACGCCACGCGGCGCTATAGCCACGACATCGTCAGCAATCGCGTGGACCAGTACATCAGGGACAAGCAGCGCATTTTCTTCCGCTTCAACATCCAGGAGAACCTGGACCGGAGTCCCACCACTATTGTTCGATTCGTCGATTCCGACTCCACCTGGGACCATTTTAAGAACTACGCGCTGGACGATACCTGGCAGGTCACGTCCAGGCTGAACAATGTTTTCCGCTACAGCTATACCCGCTTTCGAGCCAACCTGATTTCGAACACGCTGGGCTTCGATCCAACGACGCTCGGCTTGCCCAATTACTACCGGGACTCGGCGAATATCCTGTTCTTTCCGAATTTCAGTATCACCGGACCCTTTCCGAGCCTTGGAGGCACGGCTTACAACAACCAGCCGCGCGATACGCAGGGCATTCAGGACAACATCGTTTACATCCGCGGCCGCCATAACCTGAAGGCCGGCGCAGAGTACCGTCTACTGCGCTTTTATCCCTTTCAGGTTTTCAATCCAACCGGCGGTTTCAGCTTCAGCTCCGCATTCACGCAGCAGGACCAATTGGGCGCTGGCTCGCCCACGCAAGGCTACGGATTGGCCAGCCTCCTGCTAGGCGTCGGCGGTTTCAGCTTTGAACACGTGGAACCGTTGACTGCTTACCATCACTACGTCGGGTCATACGTTCAAGACGACTGGAAGCTGACTTCACGCCTAACGCTGAACCTGGGTCTGCGCTGGGAAATCGAGACAGGTACGGGCGAATCGCACAACCGGCTCAGTTACTTCGATCCGAGTTCAACCAATCCGGCCGGTGGGCGCGGCGCATTACAATTTACCGGAGGCAAGAATCCCGGCACGATTCGCGCCACCAACTGGCTGAACTTCGGACCGCGCGTCGGTTTTGCATTTCGGCCGTTCAATAAATGGGTGGTGCGCGGCGGGTATGGCATCTTCTACCTTCCGATTGGCCTGGAGCCGACGCTCACCACAACGCCCTTCAATTACACTTTGAACGCGGACAATCTCAACGCAGATTACACGCCCAAAGTCACGCTGAGCAATCCGTTTCCGGCCGGGCTGCCGAAGCCCAATTCAGCGAATCCGGTGAATGACGGAGGCTACCAGTTGGGGAGCTTTGCCAATATCGTGTTGCGCAATCAGCCTCCCGAATATATGCAGGAATGGAACTTCGCCTTCTCGCGGCAACTGGCGCGCACAACGGTGATGACCGTGACGTACAACGGCAGTCGCGGCGTGCACCTGCCGATTCCCTCGCTGGAGTTGAACCAGATCAATCCGGGTTACCTCGCAAATGGCGGAGCGTTCTTAACTCAACTGGTTCCCAATCCTTACTTCGGGAAGGTTTCGAGCGGCCTGCTGGCGCAGCCGATGATTCCACAGGAGCAGTTGTTGAAGCCGTTCCCGACGTTCGCCGCTGCATCCACGGCCAATGCTTTTGGCGGGAGCCTGGCTTACTTCCGTCCGCCGGTGGGCGACAGCATCTACCACGGCATGACGGTGCAGTTCGAGCGGCGATTCACGCGGGGCTTGAGCGTGGACGCGCACTACACTTTTTCCAAATTGATCGACGTCGGCGGCGTGGGCAATGGCGCCGCATTCACCGATCCTTCGGCATTACGCGACATCTACAACACTCGCCTGGAGCGCTCGCTGGGGTCGTTCGACGCGACGCACAGGATCGTCGTCATTTACGCCGTCGATCTGCCTTTCGGCCGCAACAAGGCGCTGGGTCGGTCGCTATTTACCGGTCCGACATGGGCCGACCGAATGCTGAGCGGCTGGCAGGTGCTGGGATTCCACACGCTGCAGAGCGGTTTCCCGGTGAATATCGGCGGGCCCGATCTTTCGCGCATCGCGGGCGCCAGCCCCAGCCGCGCCAGCGTCGTGGCGGGAATGAAGGACAACTACCCTTACAGCGTTTCGATTGCGAACGCCCGTGCGTACAATCCTAACTGTCGGCTGTACGCTGCCCTGGTTCAATCCGCTGGCATTCACCTCCACGCCGCAGTTCGTGATTCCGAACGGGCCGCGCTTCCTGCCCAATGTGCGCCAGGGCTTCCTGCGCAATTGGGACTTGACGCTGAATAAGAATATTCAGGTGAACGAACGCGTAAGCTTCCGGCTGGAAGGCAAGTTCTATAACCTCCTGAACCAGGTCACTTTCGCCGGACCGAGCGCGATTACGGTGAATGGCAACAACTTCGGCTCGGCGGGCGGCGTCAGTAGCAATCCCAGGTTTTTGGAGGTAGGCGGTAAGCTGAGTTTTTAGGGTCCCGCGGATTTCCTGCAGCGGCGCGCGTGGAATCGGCTCATGTTGACAACGTTTGAGCGATTCGGGCCAGAGGGAACCTCGGCGTGCAGTATTTCACCCAGCTCTTTTGCGGCCTGGCTGCGAGCCAATTCCAGCTCGTGCGACGACGCCACCTTCTTCCGCTCGAGAACCGACCGAAGCGCATTGATCTCGGCCTCTTGCTCAACAATCTGTTCTATGGCTCTGCTGAGGCCCGTGGTGAGCCGTTGCAGCTCAGCTCGTATCACGCCAAACTCTTGCTCTGTCATCTTCCTGACCTCAGTCTTTCTGCGCACACCAACACCAGCGCAGCACACGTTCCACTTGGCTTTTGGATACGTGACTAGCGTAGTCCAGAATCATGCGGATAGATATCCCCAAATGTGGGGATCTGAAACCAACCGGTTTTGGGGTTCAGCATACCCCTGAAATCAGTGGTATCAAGCCAACAGAGACTCGGCGCGGCGAAGCCGCTTCTCACGCGCCCTCAGCCAGTATTCCAGCAAGATGATTTGGCGAAGCTGCGATTCGTTCGGCTCGGACGGATCGAGGAGCGAGGTGGCGAACCGGCGCAAAGACTCCGGGAACATGCTCCAAGGACTCATTTGGCGGCGTAGAGTGACGGTACTAGAACTAATCTACGAAAGGTTCTCCCAACGTACCCATCGACAAACAGAAGTCGGCCGGTCAGACTTGGGCTTGCTATGAAGAATTTCTTTATCTGTCTTGTGCTTATGGCTGCGTTTGTAGAAGCCCTTTACGCTCAACGATCCGCTCGCGGAAGCCTACGCGTAGCCGCTCAAATCGAGGGATCGCTTAGCATTCTGTTCAGTGCTGATTCGGTCCAGCACTCGGTCACCGCCAGGGGTTCCGGTTTGGCTTCCCTTACCATCCCGGCGTACGGCGGATCTTTTTCCCCCCGTTCGATGCCCGCCGCAGTCGGGGACGCGAGCTTCCTGATCTCCACGCCTTTCACCATCTGCGTAATTAAGGCCAACCTGATGAGCACTAGCTATGCACTGAAGGCCAAGCTGGGCATGCCGGACGCATCCCACGCATGGCTCATCGATGGGGTAGATATTTCATCCGGAAACCAGCAGACCATCGACCTATCTGAGTTCTACGGCGTTGACATCCCACATAGGATGGTGGTCAGCGGACCGCCCTGGCGACCGGGGCAGCCGCTGATTAACGGAATCAACTTTCAAGTGACTGCTAACTGAGCACGCGCGATCATCGTTGACCCACGATCAGGTCAATATTGGATTGTAGTGAAGGCTCGTCCGGCAATTTCACGATCTGGTTGATAGGTTGTCCCTGATAGACCACCGAGATCGTGAACGTCCCGCTCGGCAAGTTACGGAACAGATACCGGCCTTCGTTGTCCGTAGTCGCTCCCCGGGACAACTCATGGAGGACCACCTCCTGTCCTGCAATGGGAACATATTGACCGAGGGGGCGATCATAGATTAGAACCCTTCCGGCCACGCTTCGCAACACGCCAACTTGCAGCGTCACCTTGCCCGGAAAGCCCGCGACTATTGTCAATTGCTCGCTGTATGGCGCTGCGATGAAATAGCCAGGAGGAAGAGCTTCGGCGTCAATGGCGACGTCATAGGTACCTTCGGACAGCCGCGGTAGCAACAGTCTTCCGTCCGCACCCGAGGTAGCAGTGAACCTGCGGCCTTCTCCTTGAATAACGACCGGTATGCCCCGGACTGGTTGGTTCGAGTCATTAGCGACTTGCACCACTAGGCTGGAGCGGGAATAGGCCACGCCGAAGTGTACTTCCGCATCTGCCTCCACTTCCAAATGTTCGGGAGTTGTGAAATAGTAAGACCTCTCGGCTGTGTCGTGCAAGACCGCCTGAAGTTGGTGCGTGCCCTGCGAAATCCGGGGGAACCGGAAGCTGCCGTCAGATTCCGTCCGCGTTCGACGTTGTTGGTCCAGGATGATTTCCACGCCTCCAACGCCTGGTGCGTCATCCGCGTAAAGCCCCTGGGCATCCCGATCTTCAAACACGGTGCCCCGAATCGTACCGTGGTGCCGCAGAACGACGAACGCAGGAGCGCTGTTGAAATGGTGGCGCAATGACACGGCGTAAAGGGGATTGATCTCCGACGGACGGCCGGGCGTCTTGGTGCGGTATTGCGCCCAGGTTGCCGAAAGGTCATTTGAGACGCCCAGCCGCTGGGTCATGGTAATGCGATGGATTGCGACTTGGGTGCTGCCCGTGATTGTCTGGTCGTTGTTGTACAGGTACTCATAATCCACCTGTGGCTGCCTGCCTCTGCTCTGCCAGCTAACCGATCCACTCGCCTGCTCGCGTATCGGAGTTACATTGATGGTAATGTTCTGGAGGTAATTCAGATTGATCAGAAGCGCGTTTTGCGCGAGAAAATTGATGATATCTTGCGGCGTATTGGCTGTCACACCGAGTTGAGTCAGCAGTTGCTGCAATCCTTGCACCTGTGCGAGCAGAAACGAGAGGGTCGGAGCCTGCGTTTCACGCTCGACATAAGCGCTGAACCCCAACTGCCCCCACCCTGTGCGCATGGAAGCCAGCAGCTGATGACCACCCGTGTTCCGGTCCGTATAGCGCGACCATTGATGCTGGAACGTTGCACCGAAGCGATGCGAGTTGAAGCTCAGCCCGACTGGGTAATAGGTACCTTGCAAGGGAGCTTGGCGTGGCGATTCCATCTGGAACCGGGAATATGTGATGCCTCCGAACAGTGTCCATCGACGCGTTGGGCTATATCGAAGCTGCACTCCACTGTTAAGGACAGTCTCCTGGAAGCTCGGAAGGTTGAAACGATCTCCGGTGAAATTCAAATCGGTGCTGAGCTGTTCCGACCATTTCCGGCTCCAGGCCGCGTCTGAGTACAGGCCCCGGAAGTTGCTCAGACTCAGTGATGCGAAATTACTGGGAGTGTAGCGCGCGCGAATTCGCAGGATCTCTGCAGTCCGCCTGTAGAGCAGGTCGAACGAGCCACCTAACCCGCGACTCTCTCCGAGTTCAGCGGCGAGGTGAAAATCGTTGCTCGGCCGATAGCTGTACAAGAGTGAGAAGATCGAGCCGGGTTTCCCGGTGTAATTCGCTGCGTGCATGCTGAGGTAGTACACGGACGGAATAAACCACGAGTGCGCTGAGAGCTGGTATCGGTATCCCACGCCGAAGACTCCCTCGCGCCGAACCGGCAGGAAGACGTTCTCGAAGGCTGCGGGAGAAGTGTAACCGCCATGAAAGAACCAGTTCCCTTCGCGCCAATGCAGCCCGCGGACAACCGCGCCGTCCACGGTCAGTGGGGACTCCGCCACCAGTTGATCTACCAGCGTTACGTCCCGATCCTGCGTTTTGACTTCGTAGAAGAGCGACGTGACGGCAAAACTTGATCGGTAATAGCTGTTGAAAGGATTGTTGCGTGATGGAAAGAAATCCGTAACTGCCAGATGGAAATGGGAACTCATGTCCGGATTGTGGTGAGCGAAGTCGATCACGTTTGTCAATTGCTGTGGCAATGAGGAATAACGTGTTTCGAAATAGCCTGTTTCGTTCGACTCACCCTCGGTCCGTGGCGTTACCCATCCCCTGGGGTGGAGCGGCGCTGGCATAGGGACGACGATCTCAAGCGACTGCACTCCCTCTGGTGTGACCACAATCACGTGGGTTGTTCCTGGGCTCTTCCCCAGCACGGTAACCACGCCTCGATCGGCGGAGGCCTCGGCAATTGTTGGGTCCACCGCGTAGGCGGCCGTGGCACGTGGTATTAGCATGGTGATCGTCTTCTCGAACTCCACCGTGTGAGTCGCACCTTCGACGGAAAGGGCAAATGCGAACCACCACAGCCAGAGATGAAAAACTCGTTTCACGGCACCGTAAGCTCTCCACCTGCTGTCACGATCCTGCCTTCGTACTCAAAGGAAGAAACCACCCGATAATGACCCGGCTTCAATTGGGTTGGAATCTCGGCCGTAAGGACCAGCCGTTCCCCCGGGATCAGACGTTGAGGCGGGAATGTTGCAATGCTTACCCGTTTGCCTGCCTGGTCGAGAATCGCGGTGGAACCCTTGGGAATGACCACTTCACGCCCGGTGTTCACCAACTCATGCGAGATGCTCAGGTTGGTCGTGTCGCTTTGAGGCTTGCTGGTGAAGTTCAGCGCCTCGACCAACCAATCCTCCGATAAGTTGAATGTGACCAGGGCGCCGAGCGTACCTGCAAGACCGACCGAGCCACTTTCAGATGGGGCTTCCATCTTTCCGCGAAAATATACGACTACCGCGCGCTGCGAGGTCTGCGCGGGTATGGTCATCGTTACGTTCACGGTTCCCTCGGACTGAGGCCCGATAACCACAAACCGTGGAGAAGTCACGGCCGTCGAGGCGATCCCGCCTTGGGTTTCCCCCGCCGGGACGTAGGTACGCTTGCCGTCCGTTATCACTACATCCTGAACTTCGATCTCGAATTGAAACGTCGCCGGAGTCTGATTGCTCATACGGAACCACTGTGTCCAGCCTTCTCCCGGCTTACTCTTCACCATGACCACGGCGGGTGCGAGCGTGAGTGTCGGGCGGGCCGGCGCCTCAGGCGGCGTGATCGGGGGAGGCGTTTGTCCTCTGAGGGCAATCCCACAAATGAATGCGCTCAGCAAGAGTCGTTTCATCGCAAAGTAACCTGAAATCCAACGCTGGTATTGATCGGACCTTCTGAGGCTTTGATCGGTACTTCGACCTCGAAGGAATGCGGGGTCGTCGAGCCGCATGGCAGAGTAGCATTTATCACCGCCGGTGAACTCAAGAGCTTCATCCCATCGAGCGCAACCGTGTACCTGGAGTCGGACTGCTGCAAGAACACGCTCACCGACGCGAGCCGGTTTGCGTCAGCTTTGCTGCAGTCTAAGTGCAAACCGATACTTGTGGAGACGGAGAATGAACTCCTGTCCTTCTTATGGTTCACCCCGAACGTTGACGTGCCGTTTGCCCATGAGACGTGGCCAAGGTTCAGTGAGCTCAAGCCCGGGCTCGAACCCTGAACGCTGGCGCCCGTTGGCAGCGAGACTACCTGCAGTACCGGCGGCGTTGCAAGTGGTAGGTCTGCCGCTCGCGCGGCCCGCGCTGCTTGGCCATAGCAGTTCAGGCCGGCACAGAGCAAGCTGAACTCTAGCCAAACCCTGTTTGTGTAGCTGCAACGCATTTCATCCCCCAGATAAAGCTGGCGCACACGCTCGCATGCCACAACGGCGCATGCGCCATTATGAGTTATCAGTTCGCTGTGGCAACGAAGTTGACCACGTTGCTGATGGAACCGCTGGTATTTGTAAACGGAACCGAGATTTGCACGGTGTGAGCCACTGCCGTGCTATATGCCCCGGTTGCCGTGACAACCGCAGCCGCACTGCCGGTGACCGCGATACTGTCGATATTCCACGTATTGACCGTGTCGACGGCATTCAGTTCTGCCGTCAACGTGTAATTTGAACTGGCGCTGTTTGCCACCATGACCAATACATCCACGGGCGTCGCAACGGAGAAAGCGGTTGCACTCGCCCCACTCCCATTCACCGACTGCGTTACGCCAGCCGGAGGAGTATACCCGTATGCGGCAACATGCCCCAGAGCCAGGGTCGCCGTGTTGGTACCCGACCCGGAAGACAGAGCGAGACCGCTCGCGTCCGAGCCAAAAGTAAGGCTAATCGAAGGGTCGACTGTAGCCGTCACCGTCATGGCGCCGGAACTAGTCGGGTTGCTTGCCACCAGGGCTGGGCTGATGACCCAAACCATGGCGCAGACAAAAACACAATACAGGACGTTTCTCATTTGTCTCTCCTAATTTTCTAGAATTTCCGCGAAAAGCGCGGATTGCCGGGAACTAAGGTAATCCATTTACCATTTCGTAATCCTCCGGTTATATGCATCATCGTCCATATCCGAGCGATAATCCCTCAGGGAGAGACCCTAGTGCCTTTCTTAAAACCACTTATCGTACTGGCTCATACGTTGGGAATGCGGTGTTATTGTGGTTCGGACAACTGGATAACATTCCAATTCTTGTGGTTTATGCGTAAAATTACGCCTGTCGCCGTTCGATTGTGAAGATTAAGTGGTACGGCAACCACGAGCTCCCGGGTTGTCACTGAAGACTGCAACGATCATGGAGGATTCCGCCATCGGTCTGAATAAATGGCTTACCGCGATGTGGCTGATTGTCAAATTGCAAGAAGGGCATCAGCAGTTGCGAAATAGCCCGCGACCTCGGAATCACTCAGGAGTCGGCGTGGTTCTTGGGGTATCGCATGCGCCATGGCCCTACACAGCGGGTCATTCGAGAAGTTGTCCGGCCACGTTGAGGTAGGCGAAACCTTACATCGTTCAGGCTGATGGACACCGTCCCGTCACCACACGTGAAGTTGTGCCGCGGCTTGCGGGTAAATCGTCCGAGTAGCACTCTGTTCCACATCCTCAAGTGCTGCCTTTCTCCTCGATTTCCAGACTAGCGTAACTAACGATCGTTTGATATGCCCAGAGATATGCGTTTTGCTGTCCCAGTGTTTCAGTGCTCCTGATGCCGCAGTCTCTGTGTGGCGCTCACTGGTCTTCGATGGATGATCGGGACCAGCCATGAACTCAGGGGTATCAGGCCGATAGAGATTCGGAACCTGAGCGAAGCCGCTTCTCACGCGCCCTCAGCCAGTATTCCAGCAAGATGATTTGGCGAAGCTGCGATTCATTGCACTCGAGTGAATGGGTGAGCCGCTCCAGGCGATCCTTCAGATCGACTGGATCCACGTAGCCACGCTCCACAACCTGTAGCTGCTCGCCAGGATCTAGAAGCCGGACGGCGAGGGGGCGCAATGAGTCCAGGAAAACGCCGGCAAATGAGTCCTTGGAGCGCCGCGTGTGCAATTCCGGAGGCCAGAGTCCTGCGAAAGCTCGCCGCATCAACCGCCGCGGCTCTCCGGGACGGCACACGACATGGGCGGGAACGGAAAGCATAAACGTAACCAGCGGCCGGTGTGCGAAGGGATGCGTATAGTGCAAGTGTTCCAACGGCTCCGGGGCCTGCAACTTCCGCAACTGCAGCTGTTCGATTAACGTGCGGAGGTGTTTCCGGCGCTCCGGCCGCGCCTGCTTCCACGCCGATGGGAAGAATTTGTGCCGGTCCTCGATGCCGGCGCGCCTGCGGAAATCTGGCGCGATCGAATCCTCCGTACTCTTCGCCGGATAGGCGCCATCGGTCAGTTCATACGGCCGGACACGTGCAAGCGAAGGAGGCAGACTCGCGAGGCAGGCTCTCCAGAGAACCCAGTAAATGGGAATTCGCAGCACCTTGCTCCAGGAGAGGGATTGCTGGAGCGCCAGCGCGATGTGGCCTTCGCGCAACAGGCCCGCTACCTGAGCGCTGTCGTCCCACCAGTTTCCCATGATGAGATCGCCGAGCTTACCTGTCATGTACGTCTCCGCGCGGAGCCGGTCCGCGCTCGTCGCGGCATGGCGGAGCAGACTTTCCCAGAATGCGGGCAAGGTCTCGCCGGTCTGGTCCTCGGTCAGATATGGATGAGCGGCGGTGGATACATGGATGCTGCCGACCTCACACCATTTCTCCACCGCTTTGTAAAAGCGCTCGTCGAGCGAGCCTTCGTGCTGGAAGCTGAGCGTGATGACCCGCGAGGCATTCGGGCCGCCACGCCGGATCAAATGGCTTGCCATGCAAACCACGGAAGACGAGTCGAGCCCTCCGCTCAACTCGCAGAGCACAGGCCCGCTCGCCCGGAGGCGTCGCTGGACTGCCTCCCGAAAGAGTGCCCGCAAATGTTCTTCGTAATCCGACTCCCGCTGATAGCGAATCGTTTCGCACACTGGCGGTTGCCAAAATGCCTGAACCGTCGCTTCACCGTTGGATAGAACTACGGAATGGCCGGGCGGCACGGCGAAGACGCCGCGATAGGGCGTCCGGTGCGGGCATCCACCGAACAGCAGCAGGCCGCCTACGTATGCATCGTCGATCTGGTCGGCGTCCACCCAATCGACCAGGAGCTTCAGGCGGGTAGACCAAAAGACCCGCTTTCCAGAGACGCAGTAGTAGAGCGGGCGAATTCCGGCGAAGTCGCTGGCCAGCACGATCGCTCTGCTGGCCGCGTCCCAGATCGCCAGGCTCCAATCGCCGATCAATCGGACCAGACCGTCGCGGCCCCATTGCTCGTAAACGGCAAGCGCCAGCGCCGCCTCGCCGGCCTCGCCATTCACAACATCGCGCAAACACAGCAGCAAGTCCTCGCAGTTGTCGAGACGCCCATCGAACGTGATGACACTCGTATTTGCACGATACGGCTGAGCGGACTCCGGGATCTCGCCGCCGAAACGGGAGGCGGCGTGCGAGAGAAGCAGGCCGGGCTCGGCGTGGGATGACGGGGCCGCGCAGGTAGGGTGTTCGAGGCTCCTCAGAATTGCGGCACGCTCCCAATCAGAAATTGGCCGTCCGTCGAAATGAAAAACTCCCGCTTGAAAACTCATTCGTCTCCAGGAAAACCGCTTGCTGACGCGCGGCTCAGTTACCGTACTTCTAGGCGGTGTACAGCACTCGCAGGCGCTCTTTGTACGCCGGCGAATCGTTCACTACGCGGCCATCCACTTCCACCCAAGCGTGAGAAAAGAACGGCGTGGGGCGATACCCGATTACCAGGCGGCCGTCGATCCCGGCCTTTCTGAGCAGGCGAGCCGCGGCGACCGACCGCTGCAAGCACAAAACCGGCTTGACGTAGAAGCAACTTGCCAGGCGCACGGCTTCACAAATCAGCGATTCCTCCGCAAGCCCAAATGTTCTGAGTGCGACAGCATGCTGCGCCAGTTGCCGATGCACGCCTTGGAAGCCCGCACGGACGCTGATCAGATCGTAACGAGCCAGTTCCAACAAGGCGCGAATGACAAGGCGAGCGTATCTTTTGCGGCTCATCCGAGTTACTCCGCGGCCTCTATAAACCCTTGGTGCTGAAGTTCGCTGAGGAATGAACGCGTATGTTGCCGCACTATGTCTCGCGCCACACCATACTCGCGGCTGATTTCCTCCACGATCGAATCCATATTCAATCCCCTGGACACTCCCTGCCAGATTCGTGCGCCGGTCCGATTACATACGAATACGCGGCCAGTGGCGATGTGCAGGAGAGCGAGTCCATCCGGGTGGAACGAAGCCCGAACGTCATCGCAAGTGAAGTCGCGCCGCGGCTTGCGGCCAAATCGTCCGAGTAGCGCACTGGTCCAAATCGTCAAGCGTTGCCTTCTTCTCGATTTCCAGACTAAGGTAATTAACGATCGTTTGACATGCCCAGAGATGCGTGTTCTCACGCCCCTGGTTTCAGTGCCTCGGCAGCCGCAGCTTCAATCGGCTGTTTGCCTGTTCCGCGATGAATTATCGGGACGAGCGTTCTTGCAATCAAGTCTTTGGGCAGGAGTGTAGATGCGCCGGCGGCGATTGCTTGCGCGCAGATTTCGTCGCACTCGTCCGTGATCAATCCAATAATCCAGGCAGTCGCGTCGATCTCGCGAATACGCAGAATCGCGTCCAGGCCGGCGCCCGAAGGCAGATCGAGATCCATCAGGGTGACATCGGGGTGTTGCTCTTGAAACAGGCTGACCGCAGTATCGGCGTCGCTGGCGGAACCCGCTAGTTCCAGGCCGGGTTCCATTGCAATTAAAACGCGGATACCTTCGCTCAGGATGCGATTATGATCGACGGCAAGTACGCGAATCGGGCGGTCCATAAAAACGCAGAAAGCGCTGCACTTTCATAGTAGGGGTAGTGGACTGCTGACCGCCCTCCCCAACAATGGTCGAACCAATCTAACCATTGTCAGGGGTTGAATAGCCGTCAGATTGTTTCGATGTGAATGATGCCCCGCCGAAACGCCGCGGTAACGGCTTCGGTGCGGTCGTGTACATTGAGCTTCAAAAGGACACTCTTGACGTGACCCTGGGCGGTTTGATCGCTAATCCCCAATTGCCCTGCGATTTGCTTGTTGCGCAAGCCCTTAGCCATGAGTTTCAATACTTCCATCTCACGGGACGTCAGAGACGGTTGCCCCACTCGATCCGCCAGCTTGCGGGCCACCTGCGGGGGAATCGGCCCGCCGCCTGCATGCACGTCACGGATGATTGACACCAAGTCATCGCCGAGCGTCTCCTTGAGCAGATAAGTGACGGCTCCAGCCCGAAGCGCCCGGAAAATGTCATCGTCTCCCCGGTTCACGGTAAGAACGATAATCCGGGCCTCTGGAAACTCGTGCCGGATTGCTTGAATGGCCTGTGTTCCGGTCATGTTGGACTTCAGGTTCAGATCCATGATGGTGATGTCCGGCCGCTCATCGCGGAACAGCTTCACCGCCTGCTCCCCGTCGGTCGCGGCCGCCACCACTTCCATGTCGGGCTCCGGATTGAGGGTCGCTGCCAATCCCTTAAGCACCATGGGGTGATCGTCAACAATCAGTATGCGAATACGCTGGTCGGTCATGATATCGGTGGGTTAGCAGCGAGTTGTAGGGTCACGACGGGCTCCTATTCCTGCCGGGATTTCATGGGCGCCACGACCTCAATCTCCGTGCCGCGTCCCGGCGTTGCGGATATTTTAAGCTCACCGTCAATTTGCTGAGCCCGTTCCCGCATCGTTGCCAGTCCCCAGTGGCCCATCTTACGGGAAACCTCTTCGAGATCAAAACCGCATCCATCGTCGCTTATCCTGATCCGAATCGACTCACTGTCCGGATATTCAATCTCCATCCGGATTTCTGTCGCACCGCCATGGTGAATTGCGTTCCGGGTGGCTTCCTGGGCAATCCGGAGCAAGTGTTCTTGCACCTTTTCTGGCGCTGCGCGGCGAGCGCCGGCAACCGTCACGTGAAACTCAACCTTATGACCGGCGGCGATTTGTTGTCCCATCTGGCGGAGCGCGGCTGGCAAATCCTGCGCTTCGGAAACGGGCCTTAGATTCCACACGGATTCGCGCGCGTCGTGCAGCCATTGTTCCGCTTGCTGCCGAAGCTCGCGCAACCAGTCTTTTGCCTGAAGCGGCGCCGTAACGGTCTTCGCCAGCCCATCCAACTGCAGAGCGAAGCCGGAGATATTTTGAAGCAAAGTGTCATGCAATTCCCGCGCGATCCGCGTCCGTTCGGCCAGCCGCTCTTCGTAGCGAACACTGATCCGCTTAGCGACTTGCCGGACGCGGAGACGGTACAGGATCCACATCAGGGCGCTGGATACGGCCGCCACAAGCACCCCGAACAAGGTGGTCTGGTAAAACGCCGGCAGGATGGAAAAGTCTACCGAAGCTCCCGTCTGGTTCCAGACTCCGTCATTGTTGCACGCAATGACGTGAAATTGATAGTGCTTTGGAGGCAGGTTCGTATAGAGCGCTTGCCTGCGTTCTCGAACGTCCTGCCAGGCCGTGTCGAACCCCTCGAGCTTGTAACGGAACCGCACCTTCTCGGGAGCGGCAAAACTCAACGCGGTGTAATCGATTTCCAAATCCTTCGTGAGCGGCGGAAGCCTCAGCGGCAAGTTCGCGGCGTACGCTTTATGGTCGCCCGTTATTTGCTCAATCTGTACTGGCGGAGCCAAACGATTCTCCGGCAAGTGCTTCGGATCCACGACCGCGACACCTTCCAGGACTACGAACCAAAGCCGTCCGTCACGCGACTTCACTGCCCGGCGGAAATAACCGCTCTGTGTCGGATGTGTCCGCATACCGTCGCTTGCGTCGTAGACCTTTACCTGCACCTTGCCCTGCGGTTTCGCGGACCAGGCAGACAAGTCCGTTGCAGCGATCCGGATTAGCCCGCAAGCTGTGTTCAGCCACAGAGCGCCGCTGTCATCTTCCACCATGGCGTGGATGCGCTCGCAGGGAAGGCCGTTCGAGGTTGTCAAGGTTGCGATGTGGCCGTCCTGGAAGCGGCTCAAACCACGCTGAGTCGCGATCCAGAGCGTGCCGTCGCGGGTGAGGTGGAGATCCATAACCGCTCCCGGCGCCAATCCATCCGCCGTGCCGTACCACCTGGCCGTATGGCGCGCTTTGTAGTAAGCCAGACCGCCCTGCGAGAATCCGAGCCATAGCCCTCCATCGGCGCCGGCCTCCAGTGCCCACGCCGGCCTGTTTTGAAACTGCGCCCATGACAGGATTTCGGCAATGCGCCCGCCCCGTAAACGAGCCAACCCCCGCGCCGGATCGCTCAACCAGACGGAATGGTCGCGGTCTTCTTCGGCGGCGACAATCGACTGGATGTTCCGGGCTGGGGACTGATCCAGTGCATGAAACCGGTCTTTCTCGCGGTAAGCCAAACCTCGTGCCGAATCCACCCACAGCCGGCCGGTTTGCTCCTGGAAGATCGCGGTAATGCTGTGGGAAGGCAAGCCCTTCAGTGTGTTCGCGACGATCTTGCCGTCCTGGATGATATTCAGCCCGTTGTTCGTGCCGTCAAGCTTCGAGATCATCGTTACCGCATAGTCCCGGAACCGATCCAGCCCGCCGTCTGTTCCAGCCCAGATGTTACCCTCCTTGTCCTCGAATAAACAGCGGGCGATATCGTTCGATAGGCCGTCGGCGCGAGTGAAACGGTCAGTGCCGCCCTCGGTGAGATGAACCAGCCCTTGTCCCGAAGTGGCGATC
>WNFJ01596249.1_pt1 | contig 36148 bp, 35 predicted proteins | sample 5400461 | NCBI WGS metagenome assembly WNFJ01 (sample SAMN13153349, study PRJNA577476) | soil metagenome | isolation source: 115 cm saprolite on Douglas fir-dominated hillslope | place: USA:California | collected 2013-09-17
GACATCGATCCCCATCGACTCGTTCCAGCGATTGGCGATCGGCGCCAGGTTCGGATAGATCGCCCTGCGAAGATCGGCGACGATGTCCGGCAGCGGATACGTGAAGTACTTGTATTCACCCCGCCCGAAGCCGTGCCGCGCCATGACCACATGGCTCCGGAACCGGCCGTCGTCATCGTAGAGACCGGCGATCGTTTCACACTCGTCGGCGGTCAGAAGCTTCTCGACCATCGCCCAGCCATGGTCATCGAGGTGCGTCGAGACGCTGGTCCAGTCGAGCATCCCGACACGGGTGTTGATGCCGACCGCATCAGTCTGTGTCGCTTTTACCACGTTGCGCATGCGACGTTCTCCTGCTGAGACCGTTCCGATTCCCGGCCGGTCCACTTGGAAGCGCTTCTGGCTCACACTAGGTAAACGTCCCGGCTCCCCCGTTCGTGAGGGCCGTGAACGGGGCCCAACGAGCCCCAACAGGGGCCCAATGGCGAGGCTCACACTAGGTAAACGTCCCGGCTCCCCCGTTCGTGAGGGCCGTGAACGGGGCCCAACGAGCCCCAACAGGGGCCCAATGGCGAGGCCGCCGGGGCCGGGCTAAGCGACTGTTCTTGTGGAGGATCGTTGGGTGACGTCGCGGCACATACTAGCCTCATAACCCAAAGGTCGCTGCGCTCCTGACCGAGCTGCGTGACCGGAAGGACCCGGTCTCGCTCGCCCACTTGGTCTTCGAGCAGCTCGCAGAAGGGCTCAAGGGCAACCGGATCGTCCACCGGAGCGTCAGGAAGGAGCTCCAAGGCTCGCCGCGCTGAGCCCGGCGCGCCCTGCGTCGCCGCGCCCGCAGACTTGCTCCGCGCCGCGGCGCACGCTAGGGTGATGTTATGCTCGAGCCGCTGGTGCTCGTCATGGCCGCCTTCGCCCTGTTAAGCATCGTCCTGCTCGTGACGGCGCTGGCGGCCGTGAGGAAGCGGCGCTGGATCGGGACCAGCCTGGCGCTCGTGCTCGCCATCCTCTGCCTGGCCCTGGCGGCGCTGGCCGCCACCCTCAGCGTGGCGACGCAAGGGTACCGGGCCCTGACGCGCGAGGTGGTGGCGGCGACCATCGTGACGCGACCGTCCGGGCCAGAGCGGTTCATGGCCACGTTCACCTTCCCCGACGGACGGCGCGAGCTCTACGAGCTCACCGGCAACGCCCTCTACGTGGACGCGCACATCGTCAAGTGGCACCCGCTCGCCAACATCCTGGGGCTCCACACCGCGTACCAGCTCGACCGCGTGTCGGGGCGTTACGACCGGCTCGAGGACGAGCAGACGAAGCCGCGGCGGATGTTCGCCCTCTCGCGCCCCACTCCCGTGGACATGTTCCAGCTCGCCCGGAGTCTCGCCTTCCTGGGGCGCGTGGTGGACACCGAGTACGGGTCGGCGACCTTCTTCTCAGCGCGAGGGCCTGGCGAGCTCGAGCTCCGGGTCTCCACGTCAGGGCTCCTCTTCCGCCCCGTCGGTCAGACGGCCCAGGGCGTGTCTACCGCACCGGCCAGGCAGCGGTAGCTGCGCACAGTCGGGTCGCAAAAGGCGAGCCCAGGAGATCCGCCCCGACACCCGCCGCCGTCCAAGACGGCACTCCGCGCCTATCGCGAGGAAGGCCCAGGCTGCCGGATGCCGGTCGAGATGATCATTGACCACTGGAAGCCGGACGTGAAGCAGTACTGGACCGAGACCTTACTGCTACGGTCCGAAGAGGGGAACTGGGTGGACGAGGACGAGACGTCCCACCGACGCCGGACGAATAACCAATTACAGCTCTCTTGGGAGGGGCCATGCCGAAGACGATTCAGCAGAAGGTGAGCTTCCGTGCGTCGCCCGACACGTTGTTCAACATCTACCTGAGTTCGCGGAAGCACACTGCGGCCACGGGGGCGAAGGCGGGAATGAGCCGCAGGGTGGGCGGGCGGTTTATGGCTCATGCCGGTCACCTTCGCGGGCGCAACCTCGCGATCGTGCCGAAGCGCCTGATCGTGCAGTCCTGGCGCGGCGCGAACTGGAAGAAAGGGGATCTGGATTCGATCCTGGTGCTGGTCTTCAGCAGAGTTCGGGGTGGGGGGCGGATTTCGATGGTGCATGTGAATGTCCCGGATGCGCACGCCGCGAGCATCACCCGCGGGTGGGGGCAATACTACTGGAAGCCATGGAAGGCGTACTTGAGGCGGAAGGCTCGGGCGCGCTGAGGTCGGCACGTGGGCCACGATAGCGACCGATCAGGGAGACTGACGAGCTGACCCGCTCAGGCCAACAGAAGCTCGATTCACGCCAGGAGAGACCCCTATGAAGAACGTGCAGATGGCGGTCGAGGGAAACATCCTCACGATCAAGATTGACCTATCATTGCCTCGACCGAAGGGAGCGTCTCCATCCCCGACCGGGCGGAGAAGGTCGGGTTGAACGTCTATCGGAAGAAGTGAAGGTTCTATCGGGAGGGCTTGGTGGACGTGGCCGCACCCAAGGTGAGGCGCGATGTTGACGATGGAAAGGAGCGGTGGTTCTGTTACGTACTCGAGTGCGCCGACGGGACCTTCTACACCGGCATCACGAACGCGATCGATCGGCGGCTCGCGATGCACAATCGCGGGCGTGCCTCAAGATATACTCGTGGCCGACTTCCAGTTCGATTGGTCTACGCTGCACCCTACGGAAACCGGTCGTCAGCGGGTCGTCGCGAAATCGAAGTGAAGAAGATGTCCAGAGCGAGAAAGCGTAGGCTCGGCACGGTGATCGATCTCAAGACGGCGAAGGGGCTGGGGCTGACGATTCCTCAATCGCTGCTGCTGCGCGCGGATCAAATCATTGAGTAGAACCGAGTCGCCCAGAACAACATCGTATGACGCCCCCCCGAACGAACGTCGTCAAGCAACAGGTCGCGGCCCATTGGGATCGGCGGGCGCCACGCTTCGATGCGGGCTGCGGCACCGGCTTCCTCGCCTTCGAGCTCGCGGCCCGCGGTCATCAGGTCACCGGCGTCGATTTCGCGCCCGCGATGCTCGCCGAGGCGCGGCGCAAGGCGGCGGCACGTGGTGTCTCGATCCGGTTCGAGGAGGCCGACGCCGAGCAACTCCCGTTCATGGCCTGGGGGGCCTCCATGGAGCTATCACGAAGCGGGGAGGACGCGAATGCCAACGGACCCGATGACAGGCAAGGCACTCGGCAACACCGATGTGGTGCTCAACGAGATCCACGGGGAACTCAGGAAGATTGCCGTCAGCCTCGGTGAACTCGTGAGGATCCTCGCGAAGATCGAGTTGAAGCAGCCGCGCTGAGTTCCGTCCGCGTGGCGACACACTATAGGCCGTCAGGTCAAACTTGAGCTGGTCTAGGTTTCCCCAGACGATGCGGCGAATTCGCCGAACCCGAACTCGGGTGATGCGATGATTACCTTCGAGGGATCTCGTAGGCGGTCCTCGGGCCCCGCCGCTCCGCTCGCCTCGGCCTCCACGTCTCTTGAGAGCCCTCGGAAGAACACAGCCACAACACGCCCATGCGTCATCGCGCGCTGCTGCGCACCGATCGGTAGTCCACATCCCCATATCATGTGAAGGAGCCGGCCAATGGCAACCGTGTTGCTGCGAAACTGGTGGGCACTGGCCCTGCGCGGTGTCCTGGCCATTCTGTTGGGCGTCGCGGTGGTCGTGCTCCCGGGAGTCACGCTGGCCGTGTTGGTCGCCCTCTTTGGGGCCTATGCGCTGGTGGATGGGGTGCTGGCGATCATCGCCGGTGTCCGTGCAGCCGAGCGGCATGAGCGGTGGTGGTCCCCAGTTCTCAAGGGACTCGCCGGGATTGCCGCCGGGGTGGTCGCGTTCGTGCAGCCCGCCCTCACCGCGTTGGCCTTGCTCTACCTGATCGGCGGATGGGGGATCGTGACGGGCATCCTGGAGATTGTGGCGGCGGTTCACCTCCATCGTGCCCATGGCGAGTGGCTATTGGTCCTGAATGGCGTCTTGTCCGTCCTGTTCGGCCTTCTCGTCATCCTCTGGCCCGGGGCGGGACTCCTCACGCTGCTGTGGATGCTTGGAGCCTATGCGATCTTCTTTGGGGTCCTGCTTGTAGCGCTGGCGCTTCGCCTGCGAAGTCATCACCACCGACCGTCATCCGCGGCGGCATAGCTGTGGCGATAGGGTGTGCGCCTCCTAGCTCCTCCTTATCCAGAACGGCACCGACGCCGCGAGCGGCAGGAGCGCCGTCACCGCGAAGAGCACGCGCCATCCCCAGCCGGGATGGTGGAGTACGCTAATGACCGCACCGGCGGCCAGCGCCAGCGCGACCAGCGTCCAGAGGGCGAGGAATAGCGACCGCGGCAGCCTGTCCCCATGCCCAGCCACCACCGCGCTGCCCAGGAACACCCCCAAGGCCCCAAACACCGTATCTTGAGAGGCGCCAAGCCCGCCGACCTCCCGATCCAGCAGCCGACAAAGTTCGAGCTGATCATCAACCTGAAGACCGCGGAGACGCTCAGGCTGACGATCCCGCCGTCACTGCTGTTACGGGCGGATCAGCTCATCGAATAATGCAGGGGCGCGCAGCCACCGCGCCGCGTGCCACCTCTATTAGCCCAAAGGAGCCGAGATGAAGAAGATCCATCTGGAGCCGAACGAGCTGCAGAGGACCCGCGCGTTCTCGCCGGCCGTCGTCACGGATGGCGGGCGCGTCGTCTGGATGGCCGGCCAGACGGCCACGGTGGACGGAGACGGGAAGGACATCTCCGGCAACTTCGAAGCCCAGGCGCGTCGCGTGTTCGCGCTCATGGACCAGACGCTGCAGCGCGCGGGGGGAACGCTCGCGGATCTCGTCACGATGACGGTGTTCATCAAGGATCCGCGCCACGGCGACCGCTTCGTCGAAATCCGTAGGGAGATGTTCCCCCACGGGAAGTTTCCGGGCAGCGCACTCATCACGGTTTCGAACTTCGCGCGCCCCGGCATCGACATCGAGATCCAGGGCATCGCCGTGATCGGCGCCGGCGTCTAGGGCTGAACCGACTTCACGCGGCAGGAAAACACGGCCGCAGAGCGTGGCGAGCGGGCCGACTCGTCCTCCACCTGTCGGCGAGTGGACAATTGTGAGATACTCCCACCCGATTCGACGACACCTCAACAGATCCGATCGATCACATGGCATCCGCCCCTGCCATTGTCGGGAGATTGCAATGAGAGATTGGGGGACGCCCTTCAGACTCATCGCCCTCGGCCTGGCCGTCGTGATGGCGATCGTTTCGGTGCCGCCCGGGTTCGCGCAGGCCGGCCTGGTCGAGACTGATCAGGTGATCGCCGAGCGCGTGGCCGGCACGGACCGAGCTCGCGTGGTGAGCTTCCTCCTCCGGGAGGACGTTCGGGAGCAGATGGTTCAGCTCGGCATCCGCCCGGAGGAGGCGGTCGCCCGCGTCCAAGCTCTCTCCGACGCCGAGCTCCAGAGGATCGCCGGGCGTCTCGACGAGCTGCCCGCCGGGCAATTCGGACCTCCCGAAGCCCTCATCATCGCGGCGGCCCTGATATTCCTGGTGCTGCTGATCCTCGACCTCGCCGGCGTAACCCACATCTTTCCCTTCATCAAGAAGGACAAGGCCAAGTAAGGCTGAGCGGTGACGCCCGCGTCGCGCGCGATCCACGTCGCGCTCGGCCTGCTCACAATCCTGGCGGCGGGGTGCTCGACGGCGCTACGGCTGCCACCCCTCACCGGCACCGACGCCCTGCCGCGAAGGGCTGAAGTCGCCGGCGTCCCCTTTTTCCAGCAGGAGCGCTACTACTGCGGTCCGGCGTCCCTGGCGATGGCGCTGGCCTGGGCAGGCAATCCCGTCGCACCGGACGATCTCGTGCCGCAGGTCTACACGCCCGGTCGCGAGGGCACACTCCGCACGGACATTCTCGCGGCCGCCCGCCGGCACGGGCAGCTTGCGGTCCCCGTGACGACGCTGCCGGACCTGCTCGCCGAGCTTGCCGCCGGCCATCCCGTCGTGGTGTTCCAGAACCTCGGGCTGAGCTGGATCCCTCGCTGGCACTTCGCGGTCGCCATCGGGTACGACCTCGATGCGGGTACGCTCGTGCTGCACTCGGGGACACGGGCGCGCGCCACCACGTCGCTCCGGATCTTCGAGCGGACGTGGATGCGCGGAGACCGATGGGCCGTGGTGATTCTGCCGCCGAGCGTGCTTCCGGCCACCGCGGCCGAGGCCGCGGTGGTCAGCGCAGCGAGCGGGCTCGAGCGCGCCGGGCGTCACGCCGACGCCGCAGCGGCCTACGTGACGCTGTTGCGGCGGTGGCCCGCGAGCTATGCCGGGCTCGTCGGGCTCGGCAACGCCCGGTACCGACTCGACGACGACGCCGGTGCGGAAGACGTCTTCCGCCGGGCCATCGACGTGCGTCCTGACGAGCCCGCCGCCTGGAACAACCTGGCGCACACTCTCGCCCGGCAGAAGCGTCGGGACGAGGCGATCATCGCGGCAGAAACCGCGCTGCGTCTCGCGGGAGGCGACGGGGAGATCTACCGGGCGACGCTGACCGAAGTATCACGCTAGGGTCGTGCCGTCGACGGGCTCGGCGCCCTCCTGCTAGGCCCGGAGCCGTTCTTTCAATCGGCGGATCAGCGGCGTGTGATCGATCGGCCCCGGAGGCTCGTGGAGGCGTCGCAGGCCCTCGTGCTCGCTCGGCTTCGGAATCAGGTGGACGTGCGCTTGGAACACGGTCTGGCCCGCGAGCGCTCCGTTGTTCTGGAGCACGTTGTAGGTCGGGATCCCCATCGCGGTCGCGACGCGCTTGATCGCGGGCAGGATCTCGGCGAGCTCGGCGTCGTCGAGATCGTGCAGGCTCGCGGCGTGGCGCTTCGGGAAGAAGACGCAGTGACCCGGCGCGAGCGCCTCGGACCGGTTCACGACCGCGGCGATCCGTCCGGTCTCGAGCACCATCTCGGCCTGGATCTTGCCGTCCACGATCTCGCAGAGAAGACAGCGCGGCTCGCTCATCTACGCACCTCGTGCGGCCCGATGCTGCGTCCAGTAGTGGTGGGTCTTGGCGACCGCCGTCACCACGTTCGTGATCTCGCCCTCGAGCGTGAAGCGAGGGCCGGCGGGCAGGAAGAGGACGGCGCCCTCGCGCCGGACCATGATGTTCTCGACCACGATCGCGCGCATGAGCCAGATGGCCGTCTCCTCGTCGGCGCACGTGAGGCCGATCCAGCCAGGAGGCCCGTCGGTGACGACGGGGAGCCCGGTGATCATCCGGAGGCCACGGGCGAGCTCGGCTAGAACATCGGCGTAACGCTCCGGGTCCGCCAGGGCCTCGTCGGGCGTGACCGCCTCGAGGAGCGTGCCCCGGTGGGGCGGGCCGCCGGCCAGGGCGAGCTCGCAGAAGCCCTGCCACATCCGGTCCCAGGCCACCCGGCCCTCGGCGTCGCGCTCGAGGGGCGCGGCCGCCATCGGCGCGCTGCTGACGACGAGGCCGGGATCGCGATAACGCGGGGGAAGGAGCGCGGCCATCCGCGCTTCCCACTCGGCGCCGGCTCCGGGACCGTGCGCGTGACCCTGCTGGAGCACGCGCAGCAGCTCGGGATTCACCCACGGCGCGGTGCCGGCTGACGCGGGGGAGAGCAGCGCGGCCTCGGCGAGCGCCTCCAGATGGCGCCGGACGAGAGCCCAGACGAGCCCGGGGTGACCGTCGAGCGGACGGGCGACCGCGACCTGGACGCCCGCCGCCGCGGCGCCGGCTCGCGCGTGGCGGACGAGACGTCGGTGGGTGCGGCGATCGAAGAGCAGGTGCGGCACGACCACGACGCCCCGTGCGCCGAGCCGCGCCGATCGCGCGATGACCTCGCCGAGGCTCGGCGTGGTCAGCCCGACGAAGGCGTACGTGACGTCGCCGAAGCCATGCGCCTCGTAGACGAGCCGCGCGAGCCTGGCGACTTCCGCGTTGCTCGCGGGATTCACGCGGTCGCCGCTCGCGATCACCACCACGACGTCCGTCGGGCGCCGCCGTCGCGCGGTGAGCGCGCCCGCCGCGTCGCGTGCGCGATCGCCGAGGATGCGCGCGACGTCGTCCGTGGCGGGCGGGCGGCCGTGATGGACGCGCAGGAATGGCCATGCGCCGAGCGCCACCGTCAGGGCCTTGACGCGGAGCGGGTCGGGAGGTCCAGGCTCATCGAGCGTCACGGGGAGGAGGACGAGATGGGTCGCGCCGCGCGCGACGACCTCGCGCAGGCGGAGCTGGAGCTGCTGCCCCGGCTGCTCGAGATCGCACGGCTCGACGTCGTGGCCGAGCTGGCGGGCGAGACGCCGGGCGAGGTGATGGACCGAGCGGCCGGAGGCCAGCCAGCCACGGCCGAGCAGTAGGGTGGTCGGCACGTCCACGGCGGCGCTCATGGTAACCCTCGCGCGCGGCGCCGCCAAATCCGTATTGACCTGGACGCCGGCCCTTGCTATCTGCTGGGACACCCTGATCCGGAGGAGCCCGCGCCGCATGGCCGAGGACCGGTTGAACCTGCCCTTCACGGGGCTCGTGTCGTTCATGCGGGTACCCGCGTGCACCGACCTCGACGCCCTGGACGCGGACGTCGCCATCCTCGGCGCGCCGAGCGACGAGGGATCTCCGTGGAAGCCGGGCGCCCGCTTCGCGCCGCGGAAGATCCGGGAGCTGTCGGTGAAGTACGCGGGCTACGGGCCGGTCCAGCACCAGCTCGGGTACTACGACATCGACGAGGATCGTCGCTACCTCGAGTACGAGCGGCGGCACCGCCGGATCGTGGACTGCGGCGACTCCGACATCATCTACACCAACGTCCGGCGGACGTTCGACAACATCACCCGCGACGTGCGCCGCATCCTCGACGCCGGCGCCTTCCCCGTTGTCATCGGGGGCGATCACGCCGTCACCTATCCCGTGGTTCGCGCCTACGCGGAGCGGCTCAACGTCGTCCACTTCGACGCCCACATGGACTACCGCCCCTTCGTCCACGGCGTCCAGTGGGCCAACGGCAACCCGATCCGCAACGTGGCCCGGCTGAAGACGTGCCATCACATCGTCCAGGTCGGGATCCGCAGCCTGCGCACGCGCCAGGCGGACGTCGAGGACTCGCGCGCTCGCGGCAACGACGTCGTGACGATACCGGAGTTCCGCCGCCGCGGCCCCCGCGCGATCGTCGATCTCCTGCCCCCCGACGAGCCGGTGTACTGCTCGATCGACGTCGACGTGCTCGACCTTCCGCTCGTGCCTGGGTGCGCGTCGTCGGAGGTCAACGGCCTGACCTACGACGAGCTGCGGCAGACGCTGTTCGCCATCGCCCGTGGGCGAGAGGTCATCGGCTTCGACGTGGTCGAGGTGAACCCCATGCTCGACGTCGCCTCCGACAACACGTCGCAACTCGCCGCTCAGCTCATCATCGAGTTCCTGGGCCGGATCGTGGAGCACCCCGGCTACCGGAAGCGCCACCCGATGCGCGCGGGCGCGCCGGACCGACGCTCGGGCGCCCGGGGCCGCCGGCGCTCCGGCGGGCGACGCGCCGTGACGCGATGAGGCCTATTGACCATCAGAAGAACCGGGGGACCTCGACCCCGAGGAGGAAGGCGATGATGGCTCGACTCGGACAGGTCGCTCTCGCCGTGATGCTCGTCGCCGCGGTGTGGTCCCTCGTGATTCCGCTGCCCGCGTCCAGCGAGGACACCCTGGCCGAGATCAAGCGACGCGGCGCGATCAACATCTTCGTCGAGGCGCAGTACCGGCCCTACGAGTTCCGCGACCAGGCGGGCGAGATCGTCGGGCTCGACATCGACCTCGCCCGGAAGCTGTTCGAGGAGTGGCTCGGGGTCAAGTGCGTCTTCACCGATCTCGACCTCGCCGGGGTCCTGGGCGCCATCCTGACCCGGAAAAGCGACTTCGGCATCTCCGGCATCACGATCACACAGGATCGAGCCAGGCGATTCGATTTCAGCATCCCGTACTCGGAGGCGGGCGCGGCCCTCCTCGTCCGCGCCGACGAGACGCGGCTTCGCGGGCCCGACGACCTCAGCGGCAAGGTGATCGGCACGCAAATCGGCAGCTCGAGCCAGAAGGCCGCCGAGGCCTTCGAAGCCCAGCTCAAGGCGCAGGGCAAGCCGGGCTACACCGAGCTCAAGACCTACGAGCGCTTTCCCACCGCCCACCAGGACCTCCTGAGCAGGCGGCTCGACGCCGTCGTGCAGGGCCGCCCGCCGCTCAAGGTGCTCATCAAGGAGCGCCCGAACCTGTTCAAGATCCTGGCGGGCCTCGGACCCAAGGCCTACTACGGCGCCGTCATGCGCAAGGGCGACACCGCGCTCCTCGAGTTCGTCAACGGCCAGATCCGCAAGTTCAAGCAGGACGGCACGCTCAAGGCGCTCCAAGAGAAGTGGCTCGGCGAGTCGGACGTGCATGTCCTCCCCGACCCCTGGACGCCGCTGAGCTAGTGGCGTCCGACCCGCGCCATGTTCGACGTCGCGCTCATCGTCGAGAGCATTCCGTTTCTCCTGCGGGGGGCCGTCTACACCGTCCAGGTATCGGTGCTGGCCATCGTCTTTGGACTCGTGCTGGGATGGCTGCTGGGCCTGGCGGCCGTCTCCGGCGTGGCCGCCCTCCGCGCCGTCGCGTGGGCCTACGTGCAGTTCATCCGCGGCACGCCGCTCCTGGTCCAGATCTTCCTGATCTACTTCGGGCTGCCCGTGCTGCGTATCGACATCCCCGCGTTCTGGTCCGGCGTCGTCGCCCTCGGCTTGAACTCCGGCGGCTTCCAGGCGGAGATCGTCCGGGCGGGCATCGAGTCGATCGATCGCGGCCAGACGGAGGCCGCCCGGTCGATCGGCATGTCGCGCTTCCAGACCCTCGTCTTCATCCTCGTGCCCCAGACGATCCGACGAGTGATCCCGCCGCTCACGAATGAGCTGATCACGTTGACCAAGAGCTCGTCCCTGCTCTCCGCCATCGCGGCGCTTGAGCTGACCCACGCCGGCCAGCTCATCATCGCGCGCACGTTCGCGCCCTTCGAGATCTACGCCGCGGTCGCCGTCATCTACCTGATCATGGTGGGCGTGCTGTCCCGGGGCTCCGCGCTGCTCGAGAAGCGCGTGTTCGTGAATTACTGAGGGCGACGGCACGATGGCCATCCTCCGGGTCGAGCACCTGTCCAAGTCGTTCGGGACGACGCGCGTCCTCGAGGACGTCTCGCTGAGCGTCGAGAAGGGGGAGATCCTCATCATCATCGGGCCGAGCGGGTCGGGGAAGACGACGCTCCTGCGCTGCATCCACTGCCTGGAGCATCCGGACCGCGGCACGATCGTGCTGGACGGCGTGCCCTTCGGCATCGGTGACGGGCCCGGCCGGATCTGGCGGCCCGACCCGCCCAGGATCCTCGACGCGAAGCGCCGGCGCATCGGCTTCGTGTTTCAGCGCTTCAACCTGTTCGCCAACCTCACCGCCCTCGCGAACGTCAGCGTCGGGCCGCATCGCGTGCTCGGCGTCCCGGCGGCGGAGGCGCGCGCGCGAGCGGCCTCGCTCCTGGCGCGGCTCGGACTCGCCGAGCATGCCAGCAAGCTGCCCTCGCAGTTGTCCGGCGGCCAGCAACAGCGTGTGGCGATCGCCCGCGCGCTCTCCATGGACCCGGCCCTGATGCTGTTCGACGAGCCAACGTCCGCGCTGGACCCCGAGCTGGTGGACGAGGTGCTCCAGACGATGCGGCAGCTGGCGCGCTCGGGCATGACCATGATCGTGGTCACCCACGAGCTCGATTTCGCGCGTGAGGTCGGCGACCGCGTCATCTTCATGGACGCCGGCCGCATCGTCGAGGAGGGCCGGCCGGCGGACGTCTTCAGCCAGCCGAGAGAGGAGCGCACGCGCGCCTTCCTCCGGCGACTGCTGCGCACGGGCTCCTCACCTCCCACCGAGCGACGACAGCGACCCTCTCCGCCGCGGGAGAGGGCGCGGTGAGGGTGAGCACACGACCGACGCCGCCGCGGACCGGCGTGCCTGAGCGCGCCTGGGAGGACACGGCCCATGAGCAATGACACCCGGGAGCTGGTCATCCCTGCCGGGCACGCGCGCCTGTGGCGCATGCGCGCCGGCGAGCGGGTGACGATCGCGCAGACCGAGGGACATCAGGTGGGCGACTTCATCGCGTTCAACGCCGTCGACCTGACCGAGTTCCTGAGCCCGAGCCACACGCGGCGCTGCGTGAATCGCATCTTCATCGGCAAGGGCCACGCGCTCTACACCAATCGTCGTGAGCCCATCGTCGAGATCGTCGAGGACACCGTGGGCGTCCACGACATCCTGGCCGCCGCCTGCGATCCCTATCGCTACCGCCGCGACTACGGCGTGGAGCACCATCGGAGCTGCCGGATGAACTTCGTCGAGGTCCTGGCCGAGCATGCCATTCCCGACTGGCGCGTGCCCGATCCGGTGAACCTGTTCCAGAACTCGCCGGTGTTGCCCGACGGCACCTTCGCGAGCGCCGCGTCGCCGGCCAAGGCGGGGGACTACGTCACCCTGCTCGCGCGCATGGACCTGATCGCCGCCTGCTCCGCGTGTCCCCAGGATCTGGCCCCGACCAACGCGGGCCGCCCGACGGACCTCGTGGTGCGACTCCCGGCCGACGGCGGACCGACGGGACGCTGATGGCGTCGCGCCGGCGACGAGGGCCCACGGTCGGCGTGCGCTGGGACCTGCCCTTCACCGGACTCGTCTCGTTCCTGCGCAGCCCGAGCTGCACCGACCTCGACCGGCTCGACGCCGACATCGCCGTGCTGGGGGTGCCCAGCGACGAGGGGTCACCGTGGAAGCCGGGCGCGCGCTTCGCTCCGCGCAAGATCCGCGAGCTGTCGCTTCAGTTCGCGGGGCGCGGCACCGTCGACGGACAGCGCGGGTACTACGACATCGGCGACGGTCACCGCTACCTGGACCACGAGCGGATCCACCGGCGACTGGTCGACTGCGGTGACGTCGACATCATCTACACCAACGTGCGGCGGACGTTCGACAACATCACGAGCGACGTCGGGAAGATCCTCGCGGCCGGCGCCTTCCCGGTCGTCATCGGCGGCGACCACGCCATCACGTATCCGGTCGTCCGCGCGTACCGGCACCCGCTCCACGTGCTGCACTTCGACGCGCACATGGACTACCGGCCGTTCGTCCACGGCGTGCAGTGGGCCAACGGCAATCCCATCCGCAACGTGGCGAAGCTCGCGACCGTCGGCTCGATCGTCCAGGTCGGCATCCGGAGCCTGCGCACGCGGCAGGCCGACGTCGAGGACTCGCGCGCCCGAGGCAACGACATCGTGACCATCCCCGAGTGCCGCCGTCGCGGACCCGCGGGCGTGCTCGAGCGCCTGCCGCGGAACGAGCCCGTCTACGTGAGCATCGACATCGACGTCCTCGACCTGCCGCTCGTGCCGCCAGGTGCTCTTCGCCGTCGCGCGCCACAACGAGGTGGTCGGCTTCGACCTCGTCGAGGTCAACCCGATGCTCGACGTCGCCTCCGAGAACACCTCGCTCATCGCCGCGCAGCTCATCATGGAGTTCCTGGGGCGCATCGTCGAGCATCCGCGGTACCGGCGACGCCACCCCGCGCGCCCTCGACCTGCGCGGTCATGGCCAGAGCGACAAGCCCGTGGGCGCGTATCCGATCAGCGTCTACGTCGATGACATCGCCTTCCTGATCCAAGCCCTGCGCCTGGGCAAGGTGGTCGCCGTCGGCCACAGTATGGGTGGGATCGCGGTGTTGATGGTTGATCCGGCGCCGTTCGTCTTCCCGCCGGAGCTCAAGGCAGGCGTCGGCGATCGAGACGGGGTCGCCCTTTCCCCGGATTCCGGACAGCCTGCTTGGAACTAGGAAGGGCATCCCGGTCCTCGCGACGTTCACATACATTAGTGTGGCGTCGGACTTATCCTGAGCGACTGAACAGGGGACCACGGCGCCCAAGGGAACCGGGCGGCAGATGGTCGCGAGCGACCGCTCCTTCATCGCGATGACGCGAGCACGTCCCGATGTGAAATCAGTTTGACAACCCGGGCGCCGTGGCGTAACCGTTCCTCTGCGCACTGCGCGGGAGTTGTCGGGGCTGATCGGAGCGGCGTTACGACGGCGAATTGGCAAGAGACGGAGCTATGGATCGAGACATCCTCTACCGGATCATCGAGAGTCGGCGCGATGTGCGTGCGTTTCGCCCCGATCCCGTTCCCGAGGACGTGCTGAGGCGGATCCTCGGCGCCGCGCACCACGCGCCCTCCGTGGGGTTCATGCAGCCCTGGAACTTCATCGTCGTCCGTGACCCGGCGACGAAGGCGGCCGTGAAGGTCTCGTTCCTCGAGGAGAACGCGCGGGCGACGGCACATTACGCCGGCAAGCGCGGCGAGCTCTATCGCTCGCTGAAGCTGGAAGGCCTCGAGGAGGCGCCCCTGAACGTCTGCGTGACGTGCGACCACACGCGCGGAGGCCCGCACGTGCTGGGCCGGAACACGATCGTCGACACCGACGTCTACAGCACGTGCTGCGCGGTGGAGAACCTGTGGCTGGCCGCGCGCGCGGAGGGCGTCGGCGTCGGTTGGGTCAGCATTCTTACGGAGACGGCGTTGCGCCGCATCCTCGGCATCCCGGAACATGTCATTCCTGTCGCCTACCTCTGTGTGGGCTTCCCTGAAGTGTTCTACGACGAGCCAGAGCTCGAGCGCCGCGGCTGGCGTGACCGCCTGCCACTCGATCAGGCGATTTTCAGCGAGCGTTGGGGCTGCCACGCGACGTGATGCCCTTGCCGGGACCTTTGGCCGACCCTGGCACGGGTCCCGAACCAAGGTCAACCGACGCATGTTCCTCTGCTGGCTCACTCTTGGAACGCTGTCCGCGCCGCTTGACGCCGAGGCGCAGCCTGCGGGGAAGATTTCACGAGTCGGATATCTTGGGTCGGGTCTCCCTTCTCGGTTCCCGCATCTTCTGGAAGCATTCCCGCAAGGGCTGCGCGATGTCGGCTATACCGAGGGTCGGAACATTGTGATCGAGTACCGATGGGCAAAGGAGCAACCTGCTCGCCTTCCCGATCTCGCGGCCGAGCTCGTCCGGCTCCAGGTCGCCGTCATCGTCGCGGCGGACCAGGAGGCGACCCGTGCCGCGAGGGGAGTGACGACGAGAATTCCCATCGTGACCGTGGGCCGCCACGATTCCGCCTGGGTGGCATTGATTGCCAATCTCATTTGGCCCGGCAGGCACGTGACAGGACCGTCTTCGGCAATGCCGGCCTGGTTCGGTGGGAAATGGGTCGAGCTGTTGACGGAGACTGTTCCTAGGCTCTCGCGAATCGCCTTTTTCTGGAACCCGGCCAATCGCGCCAGCGCGTTGCGCCTCCAGGACGCACAGCGCGTGTCCCGGGCGCGGAGCGTGCAACTCCAGCCCGTCGAGGTCCGCAGGCCGGACGAGCTTGACGCCGCCTTCGCCGGGTCAATCGCGGGCCGCGCCAGCGCGTTCATTCTGGACGCGGACCCCATCATGCACGATCACGCGAAACGCATCGTCGGGCTCGTCGAAAGGACGCGGCGGCCCGCCATCTCCGGATGGAGGGTATTCGTCGATGCGGGGGGTCTCATGTCCTGCGGACAGAATCTCGCTGACCCCTTACGGCAAGCGGGCCGGGACGCCGGGAAACTCCTCAAGGGGGCCAAGCCCGCCGACTTGGCGATCGAGCAATCCACGGATTTCGAGCTGGTGATCGATTTGAAGACCGCGAAAGCGCTCGGCCTGACGATCCCGCCCTCGGTGCTGCTGCGGGCGGATGAAGTGATTCAGTAATTCGCTCGCCAGCCGATATGAGAGGGGGGCCATTCCATGACTGACCTTGAGCGATTGGGGCTCGCCCTGGTCGGGTTCCCGCTGGCCGTTGTCGTCGGTGGTGTGCTGCTCGGCCTGATCGGCGCGTGGATCAAGAAGGCCAAGTAGTGGATCGACGAACGTTCATTGCTGTTGCTGCCCCTCGGCTCACGGCGCCGCTTGCCGCCGAGGCGCAGCCGGCGGGGAGGGTGTACCGGATCGGTTATCTGGGATTGTCGACGCTCTCGAGTATCGATGGGCAGAGTCGAAGCCCGACAACGCAAGTAGTCGTAATCAAAAGGGTCGGCCGAGCAGTATCGGCCGGCCCTTTTGGTCGTCTCTAGACCTTCGTTTGTCGCGGATTTTCTCGTTCCCGCAAAAACGTAGGAGACGTCATGCTTTGATACTGGGTGAGACCAATGCACACTATTTCGCCGGTACGATAATCCCGTTCTAATCCCGTCCTGGAGTGCTCCCCAAGAGTGCCAACCCATGCCTCGGGCGGCGGGCGGCAGCGCCGGCTCCCCATGTCAGCGGGCGCGCGCTGCGGTCGCCAACCCCTGGCGGGCCTCACGGTTACCCGGGTCCCTCGTCAGGACTTCGCGCCAAGCAGCCTCGGCCTCCGCCCAGCGGCCCTGCTGCGCCAGGAGTGTCGCCAGCGCCGAGAACGCCTCGGTGTACTCCGGACGCAATCGCAGCGCCTCTCGCAGGTGCCGCTCAGCGCGGTGGAACTCCCCCAGGACGTGGAAGGCGAGGAGACCTGCGTTGAGGTAGATCTCCGGATCGTCGGGCGCAAAGAGCAGCGCCCGGTCGAACGCCGCAGCCGCCTCGAGGGAATCCCGCTCGCGGGCGCGCGCCACCCCGACGCCGTTCCACGCGCGGCCGCGAACTCGACGCAGAACGGCGGAATCGCCGCCGATCCGAACGGCGTTCTCCAGCGCCGTCAGGGCGGCTTCCGGCATCTTCAGCAGCACCTTCTCGCGAGCGATCGTCTCATACATCGGGGCCAGATCCCGGCCCTCGGTACGCGCCAGGGGCAGCGCTGATCTACCGGCGAGGCGGCGGAGCGCGGTCAGGATCTGGGGCGCCGACTCGCGGTAGAGGGTTTTCGGAGCCGAGAACTCCAGGAGAGGATAGTTGTCCGTGTGAAGAGGCCCTCTCCGGCCGGCGTAGTCCCGGGCGCGCTCGCTGTCCAGCATGAAGAATCCGAGAAGTGTGGCGCCATCGGCGATACCGATCTCCCGGAGGCTTTTCGCAATAGTTGCCTTCGCCGTTCGGGCCAGGAATGTCGTAGGGTCGACGGCGAGCGGCCCTGTTCCGCCAACCAGCAGCACGTCGCCGCCGGAGAACCACACGGTGGTGTCGGGGAACACGGCCTGGAAGGTCCGGATGGCGGCCTTGAAGTCGGCCTCGTCCATCCGATAGAACGGCAGCCACTGGCAGAAGACGCCGCCGGGCGCGAGCCGAGCCCGGGTCAATCGGTAGTGGTCGAGCGTGAAGAGGGTAGCGTTACCGGTCTGCCAAGGATTGGAGGGCTCAGAGATGATCACGTCGTACTGAGCTGTGGTCGCCATGAGCCACGTGCGAGCATCCAGCAGCCAGAGCCGCGCGCGTCGATCCTCCAGCGCCCGGCCGTTGGCCTCGGCGAAGAAGCGCGAGGCCTCCACCACCTCCGGGGAGATCTCGACGATGTCGGCGCGGTCGATCGGGTGCATCAGGGCGGTCCCAAGTGTGATACCGGTGCCCAGCCCGACGACGAGCACCGAGCGCGGTTCCGGATGGAGCAGCAGTGGGACGTGGGCCAGCAGGCGCTGTGTGAGGTTGTCAGGAGAGTCGCCAGCGTCGGTCTTTCCGTTGACACGGAGAAACCGGTATCGCCCTTCCATCACGGCTACAGTGGCGGTCGCTCCCTCCCGGTAGAAGAGAACGCGCTGTGGCTCAAGGAGCCGCTCGAACCCGCCGGCCGCGTATCGGTCGGCGTAGACGTACACGCCGCTGGACAAGGCTTTTACGCTCCAGGCCGGGAGGGCCGAGACGGCCACAGCAAGCGCGACGGCGGGCACCGGGAGCGCCCAGCGCCGCCATGCTCCCGACGGCGTCGCATCCGCGAGTAGCAGGCAGGCGGCCACCGTGTTGGCGGAGGCGAGCGCGACGAGGCTCCCACGGAGCCCGAACCACGGGATCAGCGCGAAGCCCGTCGCCGCCGCTCCCAGGATGGCGCCCATCGTATTCACGGCGTACGCGTCGCCGACCGAGCGCTCGGCCCCGTGCCTCGTTCCCAGGAGCCGCGTGACGACGGGAAAGGCCGCACCCATGGCGGTCGTGGGAACGATCATCAGACCGAGGGCTATCAGGAACTCGAACGTCGTCAGCGCCCACCAGCTGCCCCCCGTTATGCGGAAGGCCTCGAGGAAGAGCGAGGGTAGCCGGTCGAACCAGGGCGCTCCAGCCAGAACGCTGACGCCGATGATCACCTGGAGTGCAGCAGCTTGGAAGGCTGGCGACCCTGCGCGGGCCGTCAACCAGCCTCCCACCACGCCTCCGAGCCCCAGGCCCAGGAGAAACCCCGCGAGCATCACCGCGAAGGCGTAGACGGAGCTGCCGAAAAGTAGGACGAGAAGACGCGTCCAGACGACCTCGTAGCCCAACGCTGCGAGCCCAGAACAGCCGAACGCGACGAGTACCGCCCACCGCCGCGGCGAGGCAAGCAAGGCCGTCTCTCGCGGCGCCGCGGGGCTTGGCTGCCAGCGGCGAGCACCGACCCACGCGAGCCCACCGACGACCCCGTTCAGCGCCGCGGCCGAGAGCAAACCGCTAGTGAGTCCAACGCTGGGAAGAAGGAAGAACGTGCCCAAATAAACGCCGGCCGCCCCGCCGAGCGTGTTGAGCCCGTAGAGCATGCCCACTTCCCGTCCCACGCTGGAGCCGTCGCGGACCAGGGCGCGCGTCAGCACCGGAAGCGAGGCGCCCATCAGCACGGTGGGCGGCAGCATGATTGCGGCAGCAAGGAAGACCCGGACGGCGCCCAGCGCGACCGGCGTCTCGACGAGAAGCCGGAACACCGGGACGTGAGCGAGCGTGAGCAGCTCCAGCAGAAACGGGAAAGCTACAGCGTACACCGCGATCCCGAGCTCGATGAGAGCGTACGCGCGAAGGGGGTGCCCCAAGCGCCAGGTCAAGCGTCCAGCCACGTGGCTGCCGACGCCGAGGCCGAGCATGAACGAGACAAGGACCGTGGTGATAGCCGGGCTGGTGGCGCCGAACACGAGAGTGAGCTGGCGCGCCCAGATGACCTGATAGATGAGGCCGCTCATGCCGGAGAGCGCGAATAGGAGAAGGAACAAGCCCCGCGGCCGGGTCTCCGCCACCGAGGCGCGCGGGACGCCGATTGCCCTCCGACGGCGCTGCTTGGCGCTAGACATGGAGGCCTGTTCCCCGGCGCGAGCCTCCTGCCGAATCCGTTCGGCCGGGCGCGCTGGTCTTTCTTTCGCTGCCGCCAGCGTCACTGTGTTCGATTCGCCCGAGCATGGAGGGGCCGACTCTCAGAACGGCATGAGATTCAGCTGGAAGACACGGTTGATGAGCCAGAATAACCCGAGCAGCAGGATTGGCATCGAGCCCACCCGGACCAGCATGCGCTGACGCCGCTCGACCGCCGCCTCGTCGGGCGCCCTGCGGAGCAAGACGAGCACGGGAAGCGCGACGAGCAGGATCGCAACCTGGCCCACCTCCACGCCGAGGTTGAACGATACGACGGGCACGAGGACGCCCTGCAGGTCCTGCAGCCGCTCGCGCAGCACGCTGGAGAAGCCGAGCCCATGAACCAGACCGAACAGAAAGGTGAGGATCCACCGGTGGCGGCCCAGCGTGATGAAGTAGTTCTCTGCGGCGACGTAGACGATCGACGCCGCGATCAGCGACTCGGTCACCTGCCCGGGAATGCGGATCACGTCCAGCGCCGCGAGCAGCAGCGTGATGCTGTGGGCCACGGTAAACGACGTCACCACCTTCAGCATGTCGCGCAGCTTCCGCGCCGCCAGGAGCAACGCCAGGAGGAACGCGATGTGGTCATACCCGACGAAGATGTGGTGCATCCCCCAGAGGATGAACTCCCCAGCGGTGCTCCAGAGCCCCTGGTTGAAGCGCGACTGGGTGAGCTCGAGCTCGAACGGGCCGAACCGGGAGAAGGGCCTCTGGATCCCGCTCCACGACACGGTGAGCGCTGCGTGGTGGTTGTTGGTGAGGGTCAAGAAGAGCGTCGCCGAGAGCTTCACCTGCTTCACCTCAGCCGCCGAGCGGAATCGGAACTGCTGTCGCGCGTAGGAGATGTACTGCTCTCCAGTCGTCACCGCTTTGTCGTAGACCGGCTGGAGCGCTCCTGGCTCTGCCTCCACGGAGTCGCCGTTGATCTCGACCTTGAGACACTCGAGCAGGTAGGCGACGATGTCGCTTTTCGCGTCCTGGAACTCGGCTTCGCTGAGCTTGAACGGATGGGCGGGGAGCCGAACGACCTTCGCGAGGCCCTCGGTCGCCACGTCCACCGTCCAGAGGACCTCGTGCTGCCTCACCTCTACCTTCGAGGCCGAGAATCGCTCATCGTGGGCCCAGGCGGCGGTGCCGGTGAGGAGGACGAGGAGGAGGGTGGCGAGCGCGCGCGTTTACTTGTCCAGCCAAGCGGCCACGAGCCGCCCGCCATAGTCGGGTCCGATATTCGGCCCGAAGTCCCTCACATAGGGCATCCACGTCGCCACGGCGCTCACCGAGGCGCCGAAGGCGAAGTAGACCTGCTGGGAGAAATAACGCTGGATGTCGTAGACGATCTCCCGGCGCTGCTTCTCCTTGTCGGTGCGGCGCTGGAGCTTGATCATCTCGGCGAGCTTGGAGTCGTTGACGCCGGACCAGTTGAGGGGGTGGCCAGGCAGCAGCGGCGTGAAGTACCAATCGGGGTCGATTGGGCCATCGCGCTGGGTCAGCAGCATCTTGTCGAACTTCCCCTGGAGCGAGCTGGACATGAACGCGCTGTAGTCCTTGACCTTGAGGTCTACCTGGACGCCGGCCGCCTTCCAGTTTTTCACCTCGATGTTGACGGCATCCATCCAGTCGGGGCCGTACCCCGCCGTGGTCTCGACGGGGATTGCGATGCCGCCTTTGTACCCGGCCTCGGCGAGCAGCTGCCGAGCGCCCGCCGGATCGGGATCGTAGAGCTTCCGCCCCTCGGGGGGTAGCTTGTCGATGGGCACCGACCACTCCTTGAGAGCAGCGGGGATGAGCGGGTTGGGTGCACCCTTGCCGGTCGACAGGACATTGTGCTCGAGCACCTCATGCCAGTTGTCGGCCATGGCGATGGCCCGGCGCACCCGCACATCCTTGAACGGATCCTGATCGAGTTTCATCGCCGCGAGGCCGCCGAAATCAATGAGCAACTCGCGAGTCTGCAGGTACCAACCGATCTTTTTCTTGGCAACGCTGAGGTCGCTCCGGCGAACCGCCATGCCGGACTCCGGGCCGAAATCGTACTTCCCGGCCACGAAGGTAGCGAAGGCCGAGGCCGGGTCGGGGTCGACCGTCAGCTCCACCGCATCCACGTACGGCAAGCCGGACTGGAAGTAGTTCGGGTTGCGGACGAAGCTCATCTTGGTGGTCGGCTCGTAGCGCTCCAGCATCCAGGGACCCGTGCCGACCACCGACTCCCACTTCTTGAGGTCGCCGTGCTTCTCCACGCACTCCCTGGCGACGATCCACGTTGAGGTGGAGGCCAGGCGGTCGACGAACCAGACATTGGGTTCCTTGAGCGTGAACTTCACCGTGTACTTGTCCGGTGCTTCCACTTTGTCCACCATCTCGAGGATGGCCTGGTTGCCGCTGCCCTTCGTGGCCAGCAAGCGCTCGTAGGTGTACTTGACGTCGTCGGCGGTGAGCTCGCGCCCGTTCACCGGAGGCTTGGGATGCCATCGTATGCCCTTGCGAAGCTTGAAGACGTAGACCGTTTCCCCCTGCCGGTCCCAGGAGTCAGCCAGGTCACCCTCGATGGGCTGTGTGCCGGGCGCCACGCGCGAGCCGCCCTGGACCTTCACCAGTCGGCTATACGCGAACGACAAGGGCACCATCGTCGAGTAGGCAGCCGTCTGATGGGGGTCGAAGTGAACGGGCGGCTGGTTAATGCGCACGCGGAAAGTGCCTCCGCGCTTCGCGGAAGGGGGTTTGAGTGGTGCGTCGCCGCCGTTCGCAAGGCCTTCGTCGGGCCCTAGACCGAGGGTACTCGCAGCCGCCGCCGCGCCCGCAAGCTTGAGCAGGGTGCGGCGGGACAAGGGTGCGGTCACGCGCGACACCATCATTGGGTCCTCCCCGGCGCCGTGTCGGTCATGACCGCTACGGCGAGTGTCATGCGACCGATGTCGAGGACTCGAACATGCGCGCGAAGTTGCCTGCCAACACTGAGACACCCTAACATTGAAAACATTAAGAAACCCTGAAGATCATCTCCACCACCGTTCCGCCAGCCAGTAAACGGCGGGCAGCGCGAAGAGCGTCAGCAAGAGTCGACCCGGCCACCCAAAGCGGAGAGGCCTTTCACGGAATTGACGGCCATGCCCACGACGGGCTACCGATCCACTCGCACCGGTGATGTGGTATGGGGTGGTTGTGGCACGGAGGAGGACGATCATCCTGATCGTCGTTGCGCTCGGCGTTAGCGCGCTAATTGGACTGCTCGGGTACGCGCTGATCGTCGGCTCCGCCTTCCTCGATTAGCGCTCGGAGGAACGGAGCGTGAGGACCGTTTAGGCTCGCCGCCCAGGTCTCGTTTCCGTTGGCTTCAACGTTTCCAGCACGCGTTGTCACTTCGCCGGGGCAGTCGGGGCGTGCTTGGCTTTGATCGTCCTCGCGCGAGCCTCTGTTTCTTCTGCCTCGGCCGTTCTGTGCGCCTTCCGCAGAACCGCGGCCAAGTTCTCCAGCACGGTGGCCACATCCGGGTGCTCCGGCCCCAGCGCCTTCTCGAGGATCGCGAGCGCGCGCCGATATCGCGGTTCGGCCTGCCCGTCCTTGCCCTGGGCGTGGTAGAGCACTGCGAGGTTGTTGAGGCTCTCAGCCACCGCCGGGTGCTCCGGCCCCAGCGCCTTCTCCCTGATCGTGAGCGCACGCCGATACCGCGGCTCGGCCTCCGCGTCCTTGCCCTGGGCGTGGTAGAGCCCCGCGAGGTTGTCGAGGCTCGCGGCCACGTCCGGATGCTCTGGCCCCCGAGCATTTTCTAGAATGGCGAGCGCGCGCCGCTGGAGCGGTTCGGCCTCCGCGTACTTGCCCTGGGCACCGTAGAGCAGGGCCAGGTTGTTGAGGCTCGCCGCGACGGTCGGGTGCCACGGCCCGACGGCCTTCTCTCCGATCGCGAGCGCGCGCTGATAGAGCGGCTCGGCCTGCGCGTACTTGCCCTGGGCCTGATAGAGCCCCGCGAGGTTGTTGAGGCTCGCGGCCACGCCAGGGTGCTCCGGCCCCAGGGCCTTCTCTCCGATCGCCAGCGCACGCCGGTACAGCAGCCCGGCCTCCGCGTACTTGCCCTGGTCGCGGTACAGCCCGGCCAGGTTGTCGAGGCTCGCAGCGACGTCCGGGTGCTCCGGCCCCAGGATCTTTTCCTGGATCGCGAGCGCACGCTGGACGAGTGGAACTGCCTCCGAGAACTTTCCGGAACTCCGGATCGTGGCTGCCTCCCGGTTCAGGCGCCGGGCCTCCGCGAGCTCATCGTCGGCTCGAGATCCTTGGGCCAGCGCGATCGATGGCGGCATCACCACGAGGCCCACGGGCAGCACCCGCGCGAAGGACACGACGAGTCCCAGCAGAACCGCGCATGTGCATCTGGAAAGAGACTGCGACCTCGCGGACGTCGTGACGTCCATCCCGGTTCTCGGGGGCTAGTCGTGCGTGTGCATCGGCAACCCATCGTGCACGTGCGCGCCGATGCGATGGTGGCGTTCCCCTCCCTCCCCGTCGGGATCGACATGAATGGTCATGCTGCCAAGATGCGGGAGGTGGTGCAGCAGTTGGTGGCGTACGGCCTTGGTGACCTCGTGGCCCTCGGAGACGGAGAGCGCGGCCGGAACGGTGATGCTCAGGTCCGCGTGCAGCCGGTGACCGATCCAGCGCGCTCGCACGTCCGTGACTTCCGTGACCCCCGGCACGCGGCTGGCGGCGTGGGCAATCGCCTCGAGAGCCTCGGTTTCGACGCCGTCGAGCGTCCGCAGGAGGATCGACCGGGCCGACTGCCAGACGAGCACCAGGATCGCGATCGAGATCAACAGGCCAACGACCGGATCGGCTAGCGGATACCCTGCCCACACGCCGACCGCCCCGACCAGGACAGCGAGGCTCGTCCATCCATCGATGCGGGCGTGATACCCATCGGCAACGAGGGCGGCACTGCCGATCTGACGACCGACGCTGATACGGAAGAGGGCCACCGCCTCGTTGCCGATGAAGCCGATCACCGAGGCCACCATGACCGCCCATAGCAGCGCCACGGGTTCGGGGTGAACGAGCCGGCGGATCGCCTCATAGGCGGCGACGATGGCGCTGGCGAGGATCGTCACGAGGATCGCTAGCCCGGCCAGGTCCTCGACCCGACCGAGACCGTAGGTGAACCGAGGCGTCGCGCCACGACGAGCGAGCCAGAATGCGACACCGAGCGGGATCGCCGTGGCGGCGTCGGCGAAGTTGTGAATCGTGTCGGCCAGCAACCCGACGCTACCGGACAGCAGCACCACCACGGTCTGGATCAGGGCGGTGACCACGAGCCCCACGAAAGACCACTTCAGCGCCCAGAGCCCTCGGTCATTCGAGGCGATGGATGGATCGACGACACCGTGCGTGTGCCCATGGCCCGCGCCGTGATCGTACGCGTGGGCGTCTTCTCCATGGTCGTGATCGGTGCGTCGATCAGTCATCTCGACCCTCCCCGATCAGCCGGGTCGCCACCGCCGCACGAGCGTCCGTAAGCCGCCCGGGATGAGAAAGAACCCGGCCGTTGTCAGCATGGCCGGTCCGGTCGGCAGCGCGAAGACGAACGACAGATAGAAACCGACGAGGGCCGCCGAAACGCCGAACACGACCGACAGGAGAAACACGTTCCAGAGGCGCTCCGTGAGCGTCAGCGCCGCGGACGCGGGGATCACCATGAACGCGAACACCGGCAGCGCTCCGATGGACATGATGGATACGGAGATCGTGAAGGCGATGGTCAGGAGCAGGATCCGGTTGAAGAACCGCGTTCTCATGCCGCAGGCCGTGGCGGTCTCGGGATCCAGCGACGTGAAGATGAACTCCTTGTAGAGGAGCAGATGGATCAGCAGCACTGCGACGGCGGTGACCACCTGCACCCGGAGCTGCTCCACGGAGACGAAGACCGAGTTGCCGAAGAGGATGTCCTCGATGGCGTGCGCCTCAGCGCTCAGCACGTCGAGAATGAGCAACGTGAGACCGGCGGGCAGAAGGTAGCCGATGCCCAGGATGCTCTCTCTGGTGATCCTCTTCTCGCTCACCTGCCGGGCCAGGAGGATCGCCGCCACACAGGCGAACACGACCGAGGTCAACCCCGGTCCGCTCAGGAACTGTGACTTCACTTCGCTCGCATGATGTCCGAAGAGGACCGCGACCAGGAAGGCGCAGGCCACCCCCAGGGAGGAGATCTGGGAGATCGCCGCGCTGACGAACACGATGCGCTTGAGGATGACGTAGACCCCCAGGAAAGCGCTCACGAACGCCACGACCACGCCTGCCAGGATCCCATTCTGGAGAATCGGCAGCGCGTCGAGGAAGGTCATCCCGTTCCGCTCGACGAGGAGGAGGTTGGACAGGAGGGGCACCGATCTCACGAAGTCCACGGCTACGCCTTCCCCTTCGTGTCCGTCGACCCGTGCGCGAAGAGGAATCGCCGGCCCGCGAACGAGTGCACGTCGACACTCAGGTGATACATCTCCTCGAGGGTCTTGCCGTTCAGCAACTCGTCGGTCATCCCTGTTCTAAAGACACCTTCGTCGCCGTGGATGAGCATCAACTGCTTCGCGTAGTTCGCGACGAGGTTCACCGAGTGGCTGATCATCAGCAGGGTCCGGCCGGAGCCGCGGTGCAGATCCGAGATCAATTCCATGATCCCGGTCTCTCCCGCGAGGTCCATCCCATCCGTGGGCTCGTCGAGCACGAGTACGTCCGGCTCCGGCACGAGTCCTCGGGCGATCAAGGTCCGTTGTTTCTGTCCCCCCGACAGCGAGCGGAAGGGCTTGCGTGCGAGATGGGCGATCCCCACCCGCTCCATGTAGCGGAGGGCGAGCTCTCGATCGGCCCGTCTCACCGGCCGGCACGGCCCGATGCGGGGGTAGCGCCCCATCACCACGACGTCCAGGGCGGGCAGCGGGAAGATGTCGTCGATCACCCCGCGCTGGGGGACGTATCCGAAGCTCAGACCCGGTCTGCGCTCGATCTCCCCCCGGAGCGCCGGGATGATCCCGAGGAGCGTCTTGATGAGCGTCGTCTTGCCGGCGCCGTTCGGACCGACGACGCCCCACCAGTCGCCCTGCTCGATCGAGAGGTCGATGTCGGACAGGAGGGGGCGCCCGCCGTAGCCGATGGAGAGATCGTGCGCCGCGAGGAGCGGGGGCATCAGCGGGGCGCCCTGGGGGCGCTCAGCGCCGGGGTCAGCTTCCGATAGAGCTGATCGAAGAGGGCGAAGTAGTCGTCCACCCCGTCGGCATGGCTCACCGATGACGGCAGCGTCAGCACGGAGGCCCCGGTGGCGCGGGCGATCTCCTGGAGAAGGGCCGGATCCTGATACGTCTCGGCCACGATCAGCTTCACGCGACTCTGGGTCATCTTCGCGATCAGCGCGGTTTTCTCGTCCCGATCGGGCGGGTTGGACACGTTCGTGACGCTGAGAATGAGAGGCTCGCTCGGCTCGACGTAGGCCACGATCTTCAGGCCGTGCCGTCGGGCCAGATAGGTCCAGCTCCGATGGTAGCTGACGATCTCGGTCCCCTCGAAGGGCTTCATCTGGGCGTCCCACTCGACGAGCTTCTCCCTCAGCGTCGCGGCGAATCGCTCGTAGTTCGCCTGGAAGACGGTCGCGTTCGATGGATCGAGCAGCGAGAGCCTGTCGAGGATGGCCTTCGCGATCGCGATCCCGTTCCCCGGGTCGAGCCAGTAGTGGTGGTTGTTCGCGCCCGCGACTTCCGGCGGTTTCCGGACGGCCAGGGACTCAAGCGCGACCAGCGTCCGGACGAGGAGGGAGGCCTTCAGCTCGGCGGGATCGTACGGGATCAGCGTCGCCCCGCTCGAGGCATCGAGGTAGCCGGGCTTCCCCTCCCGGATCCGGTTGTTCGTGCACTCGGTGAGAGCGGTCGGAAGCCACGCCGTCTCGAGACCCTGGCCGTTCACGATCAGGAGATCGGCCCGGTTCAGGGGTACGGAGAAGCTTCGCCTCGGGAGGATCGCATGGGGATCTTGAGACCCCTTGGCGAGATACGCCACCGAGATGCGATCCCCGCCGATCTCTCGCGCGATAGCCGCGTAGTGCTCGGTGGTCGTCACGACGCTCAACTTGGCCTCGGCCCATGCGGGCACGAGCGCGATCAGGCCGACCAGGAGGAGAGGGAGGGGTCTCACGACGACGTCTTGGCCGCCCGCAGGGCGGGGACGAGCTCGGCGTAGATCCGGTCGAAGAACTCGAACACCGTCTTGATTCCCTGGTCCTCGCTGACCGAGCTCGGGAGGACCAGGGCCTTGGCGCCGGTCTGCCGTGCGATCTCGTCGATGATCGACCTGTTCTGATAGGTCTCCGCCAGGATGACCTTGATCCCGCTCCGCTTCATGCGGTCGACCAGCGACGCCATGTAGGCCGCGCTGGGCGGCAGGGTCTCCTTCGGCTCGATGTAGTCGAAGACCTTCAGGCCGTGCCGGCGCAGCAGATAGTTCCAGCTCCGGTGGTAGCTGACGAGCTGCATCCCCCGGAACGGCTCCATCAGCTTGTCCCATTCCTTGAGCTTCTCGCCGAGATGCATGGCGTAGTGTTCCTCGTTGCCCCGATAGTACGCCGCGTTGGGCAGGTCGACCTCGGCCAGCTTCTCGGCGATGTTTCGCCCGATGATCGCCGTGTTGCCCGGGTCGAGCCAGTAGTGGTGATTGCCGAGCTTCAGCGTGCCGCCGACGCCGAGATTGAGGATGAAGAAGGGGGTGCCCTCGATCTCGTCCGCCGAGTACGGGATGATGTCGACCCCGATCGAGCAGTTCACGAACCCCGGGTGCCCCTCCTGGATCCTGGCGTTCCTCGCGCTGATGAGCGCGACGTCCAGCCAGCCCAGCTCGATCAACTGGCCGTTCGCGACCAGGAGATCGGCCTTGTTGAAGAGCACCGAGTAGCTCGGCTTGACGGCGACCGTGTGGGGGTTCTGGGAGCCCTTCACGATCACGCTCACCTTGACCCTGTCGCCCCCGATGATCTTCGCGATCGAGCCGTAGTGCTCGAGCGTGGCGACGACGTTCAGCGTCGGCCCGCTGCGCCGTAGATCGGGACGGGGTAGCCCGGTGTCGTCGTGGCCAGTGGCGGCGCCGATGACGAGGCACACGGCGGTCAGCACGATCACGATACCCGTCAGCAAGCTACGTGTCTGCATGAGACTCCTCCGGCTGCGCCTTGGGGGTGCAGGAGTGAGATCTCGGCCCATCGCCGCTTCTGGCCTCCAGTCTAGACGTAGACTAGAACGGATCCAGGAATTTTCCGACGCCCGGGGTCACGGTGCCCAGCCCCACGTTGAACTGGATGAAGACGGCGCTGTAGGCCTTATCGCGGCCCGATGGCGCGCTGTACTCGTACTGGAGGCCGATCTTCGCGATCGAGGTGATCAGGTACCGCAGACCTCCTGTGAGGCGAAGGTGCTCGTCCTCGTTCCCCTTGGGAATTCCCACGTAGTCGACGCGACCGGTCACTTGCCAGTGTTGCGAGAACCGGTAGCCGAGCTCCGAGAAGAATCCGCCGACCACGTCGCTGTCCACCTCAAGTCCCTTGTTGGCGCCCGCCTGGACGATGGGATTCCCTCGGACTGCCCAGATGCCCTCGGTCAGCCACCGGATGTACGGCCAGGCCGCGGCGCCCGACTTCCAGCGAAGCAGGACGTCCCCTCCGATCAGATAGGTGCGGTCGTCGTGAGTGGGCTTGTTCCTGCCGATGGCGCCGGAGGCCCCCAGAGAGAGATCCGTATTGTCCGTCAGGTCGAAGAAGGTCTCGACCCTGGGGAACACCACCACGTCGTCGGCCGTGCGCAGCTCGAAGGTGGGGGGCGTACTGCTGGTCGCCGCCGGGAACCCGTCCAGCGCACCCTTGCTCTGGACCGAGAGCGAGAACTGGAGGAAATAGGGGATCGGCACCTGATAGGTCACTTCGGCGCCCAGCAGGTGGACGCCGTCCACGCCGAGGAACTTCGTGTGGATCAAGGGCGGATCCGCGAGGAACCATTCGTGGTCGTGGATCTGGTTGAACTGTCCGAACTTGGCCCGGAACTGACCCACCGTGGCCTGGAAGTCGGAGAGCACCGGGGAGAACTCCTCGAGCTTGTGAAAGAAGAGGAAGGCTTCCTCGATGCTCGCCTTGTCCTGTTCGAAGGTGAGGAACATGGCGAACTTCAGCGGGAACTCGGGTACCTGGCCGCTGAGCGAGAGATCGAAGCTCGTCAGGTTGAACCCCTTCGAGTGCCGGTCCCCGATCTTGTCGAAGTCCACCCTCTTGGGATCGTCGAAGTTCGCGTAGGTGACGTTGGCCTGCAGCGAGACGTCGATCAGGCCGAATCGGCTGAGGGTGAGCCCCTTGGTGTGGGCAAAGGCGACAGGTGACGACGCGACGACGAGCAGTCCGATGAAGCCAAGCGAGAACGCGTATCGTTTCATAGTCCCTCCCGCTTCTGCGCGTCCGAGATCTCCGGGCACGCGAGCGAACCGCACTCCGAGGGCGCCGCCGGAGCCCAGAGCATAAGGAGGGGTGAATGAAGAAATCCTGAAGGATTCCCTGAATTTTTCTTCAGGATCGCCACACGAGGTCGATAGTATCGTACAGCTACTGATGCGAGTCCTGGTCATCGAGGACGACCGTAAGGCCGCGCGCTTGCTCGCCAAGGGTCTGCAGGAAGAGCGGTTCATCGTGGACGTCGCTCACTCCGGCGAAGCAGGCGATGAGATGGCGAGCGTCAACGACTACGACGTGATCGTGTTGGATTGGCTCTTGCCGGACAGGGACGGAATCGTCGTTTGCCGGGATCTGCGGAAACGGGGGATCTCGACGCCGATCCTCATGCTCACGGCTCGCGACTCACTCGAGGATCGGGTCACGGGACTCAACACAGGCGCCGACGACTATCTCACCAAACCGTTTGGGTTCTCAGAGCTCCTGGCTCGCATCCGTGCCCTCTTGCGCCGCTCGGACTTGACTCGATCCGTCGTCCTCAGGGTCGCCGATCTCTCGCTCGACCCGCTGAGCCACCGCGTGACGCGAGGTGGTGTGCCCATCAGCCTGACACCAAAGGAGTACGCGATTCTTGAAGTTCTCATGCGTCATGCCGGTGAAGTGGTGAGTCGCGCCTCGCTCGCCGAAAGGGTCTGGGAGGCGGAGCCCGAAACACTCACGAACCTGCTGGACGTACACGTGAGTCACCTGCGGAGAAAGATAGATGTGGAGGGCAGACCCCAGCTTCTCCATACAGTTCGGGGAGGCGGCTACCTGGTGAGGCCCTCGGGCGCATGATCCAGCTCACTCTCAAGCGGAGAGTCTTCGTTCGGCACGTCGTGGCCGTCGGCCTCATCCTTGCGATGGCGTCGCTCGGCGCCGACTGGGCGTTTTCCCGTATGGTGCTCAGCCAAGTTGACCGGGCGCTCCTGGATCTGGCCCTCACGGAAGCCAATTCGACGGTGGCCGACTTGAGCCACCCGCTCCACATCCATGAGATGTCCCCAGGCACGGCGCCGCCGTCCTTTCCTCGGCTCGACAAATTCATCCAGTACGTGGACCCGGACGGCCGAATCATCGCCCGCAGCGCGAATTTGGGCACCGCGCGTCTTCCGACGTCAGCGTCCCTCCTGGCGAAGTTGCGCACCGGCGACAGGGTCGTCGAGACCGTGGACGATTTCGGCGACGAACGGGTGCGACTTCTCTCGATTCCCCTCCAGATCGGTGATCACGCCTACGTGATCCAGGTTGGAACTTCACTCGACGACGCCAATGCGACTCTGCGCTTGGCGCGACTCCTCTTGCTCGCGATGTCCGCAAGCATCCTCGGCGCAGTCGTGCTGACGGGCGCCATGCTGGCGCGGACGGTATTGCGTCCGATTGCTCAGATCGTCGAGCGCGCGAGGATGATCGGGGAGTCGGCGCTAGCCGAGCGGCTCCCGCATCCGGGCACCCAGGACGAGATAGCTCGCCTGGTCGAGACGCTCAACGACATGCTTGCTCGAATCGAGCAGAGCTTCGAAGCTCAGCGGCGCTTCACTGCGGATGCCTCTCACGAGCTCCGGTCGCCACTGTCGCGCCTCCGCGCAGAACTTGAGGTGACGTTGCGCCGATCGCGAGAACGTGCCGAGTACGAGGAAGTGCTGCGGTCTTGCCTGGGCGAGGTCGAGCGACTCTCTCGCCTGACAGATGAGCTACTCATGCTGGCCCGCCTGGACGCAGGTGGACCGCCCGAGGCGCCGCGGTCAGTGGACTTGACGTCGATTCTCCAGGAGGCGGTGAAACGTCTGGGCCCCGAGGCACTTCGCCGAAACGTGGTGCTGGTGATGGATACCCCACCGGAACTGACGGTGAGCGTTGCCCCGGCCGCGTTGAGCCACGTCGTCGCGAACGTATTGGACAACGCGGTCAAATTCTCGCCCCTGGGCGGTGAGGTCAGGGTCGGCGTCTCGATCGAGGGAAGCGCGGCTGTGGTCGCGGTGTCGGATACTGGTCCAGGAATTCCCGAGGACGAGATACCGCAGCTCTTCGAGAGGTTCTACCGGGGAAGCGCCGCCCGCTACACGGAGGCGCCCGGCGTCGGTCTGGGATTGGCGATTTGCCGCGCACTCGTCGAAGGGCAGGGTGGGAGAATCTCCGTGAACAGCGCCCTCGGTAGCGGAGCAACCTTCAGGATCCGGCTGCCGCTGGCCTCCTGATCCCGCCACCTTCGCTCAGCCTACAGGAATGGCCCGAACCACCCCACATTGATCGACTGGAGCACGCATGACTCGCGTACGACACCGCCTCGTTCGTCCCGCGAGGCCAGGCGCGTCCGTTGGGCTGTCAAAGGGTATCTTTGCCGCGCTTCGGCGCCAGCCGCCCCCCATTCGCGTCGCCCCGATCCTCCTCGAGTCGGCGTCCCTGACGTCCGATCTCGTGTATCCGCGGCTCGGGAGCCGTGCGACGGGTCTCACGACAGACGAGGCCGAAGCGCGGCTCATCGAGCACGGTCCCAACATGGTGGCCGCCGATGGACGTAAGAGCATCGGGCTGCTCCTCTGGCATGCCGTCATCAACCCGCTCGTGCTGTTGCTGGCGGTCCTGGCCGCGATCTCCTTCTCCACGGGCGACACGCGGGCAGGGATCGTCATGTCCCTGATGATCGTGTTGGGCGTCGGCCTGCGGCTCATTCAGGAGAGAAAAGCCGATACGGTCGCGGCGAAGCTGAAGGCGATGATCACGGTGACCGCGGCCGTCCTGCGCGATGGACAACCTCAGGAGCTCTCCATCGCGCAACTGGTTCCGGGCGACATCGTGAAGCTGGCGGCCGGCGACATGATCCCGGCAGATGTGCGGATCGTCGCCGCCAAGGATCTCTTCGTCATCCAGGGCTCGCTCACCGGGGAATCGTTTCCCGTCGAGAAGTTCGAGGTGGACACGGGCCCGCCAGAGAGGTCGCCCATCGAACTGGTCAACCTTGCGTTCCTGGGCACGAGCATCGAGAGCGGCTCCGCGACGGCCGTCGTCGTGGTCACCGGACGACAGACCTACCTCGGCAGCATGGCGGAGTCGCTCGCGGAGCAGCCGACCGAGACCGCGTTCGACAAGGGCGTGGCGCGCTTCACGTGGCTCATGGTCCGCTTCATCATGGTCATGGCGCCGTTGGTGTTCTTCATCAACGGTCTGACCAAAGGCAGTTGGCACGATGCCTTCTTCTTCGCCCTTGCCGTCGCCGTGGGGCTCACCCCCGAGATGCTTCCGATGATCGTGACGGTCTGCCTGTCCAAAGGCGCCATGGCCATGGCCCGCAAGAAGGTCATCGTCAAGAGGATCAACGCCATCCAAAACCTCGGTGCTATGGATGTGCTCTGCACGGACAAGACCGGCACGCTGACGATGGACCACGTGATCCTGAGTTCGCACTGCGACGTCGTCCTGAAGCCGGACAATGGCGTGCTGGCGCTGGCGTACCTCAACAGCCACTTCCAGACGGGCCTCAAGAACGTGATGGACCGGGCCGTCCTCGCTCACTCAGAAGCAACGCACCACCATGCGCACATGCCCGATTACGCCAAGATAGACGAGATCCCGTTCGACTTTGAGCGCCGGATCATGTCGGTGGTCGTCCGCACGCCCGAGGGAAAGGATCGGATCATCAGCAAGGGCGCTCCCGAGGCGATCTTCCCACGCTGCAAAAACTTCGAGCTCGATGGTGAGCTCTCGCCGATGGAGCACGTCCGCATCGACGAGCTCCGCCACGAGTACGAGCAGCTGGGTCGGAACGGTTTCCGCGTGCTGGCGATTGCCTCGAAAGACGTGGAACCCAAGGACGCGGGCTACGGGCGCAATGACGAGAAAGATCTAATCCTCAACGGATACCTCGCCTTCCTCGACCCGCCGAAGGACACCGCCGCGGCCGCCATCCGCGCGCTACAGCAGCACGGCGTGTCCGTGAAGGTGGTGACCGGCGACAACGACTTGGTCGCCAGGAAGGTGTGCTCGGAAGTCGGGCTGCCTACCGAACACACGCTACTGGGTGTGCAGATCGAGGAGATGAGCGACGAGGAACTCGCCGATGCGGCCGAGGGCACGACGCTGTTCGCCCGCGTCTCCCCCGCGCACAAGCAGCGGATCATCCACGCGCTTCAGTCGCGCCGGCATACGGTCGGCTTCATGGGGGACGGGATCAACGACGCACCGGCCCTGCGGGCGGCGGACGTGGGCGTCAGCGTGGACACGGCGGTGGACATTGCGAAGGAATCGGCGGACCTGATCCTGCTCGAGAAGAGCCTCCTCGTGCTCGAGGAGGGCGTACTGGAAGGCCGCAAGGTCTTCGCGAACATCCTCAAGTACATCGGCATGGGAGCGAGCAGCAGCTTCGGCAACATGTTCAGCGTGCTCGGGGCGAGCATCTTCGTGCGCTACCTGCCAATGACCCCGATCCAGATTCTCACCAATAACCTCTTGTACGACGTCTCGCAGACGGCCATTCCTACCGATGAGGTGGACCGCGAGGAGATCGCCAGGCCCCGGCCATGGGACATAGGATCGCTTACGAAGTTCATCCTCTTCATCGGGCCGTGCTCATCGATCTTCGACTACACGACCTTCCTGATCATGCTCTATCTATTCAACGCCTGGGCCGTCGACAAGGCGGCTCTGTTCCAGACCGGATGGTTCGTGGAGAGCCTACTCACGCAAACCTTGATCATCCACGTGATCCGGACCCGTAAGGTGCCATTTCTCCAGTCCCGCGCCTCGGGGCCGCTGATGGCCATGACCGGGTCGGTCATGTTGATCGGCGTACTCATCCCGTTCACCCCCGTCGGAGCCTATCTCGGTTTCACGACGGTCCCGCCGCTGTACTGGCTCCTTTTGGCGCTGACACTGCTGGCGTACATGCTGCTGACGCAGGGTGTGAAAACGTGGCTGATTCGGCGTGCGTGGATGTAGAAGGGGCTACGGTCAATGCCGTAGCCCTTTTGGGTTTCCAGCCCAACGGTCGGCTCGCGTTCACCGCTACCGACCTGATCTCCTCGGACCCGCGATCGCGGCTTGGCCCGGGTGTACCCTGAGCACGGGTACGCGATGGTGACTGACCGTGACTCCCTTTAAGTAAGGAGACCGGGATGGCGGTGAAGAAAGTTCCCGAGGGGCACAACCGCGTCTCACCCTACCTGATCGTCGACGGCGCCGAGCGGGCGATCGAGTTCTACAAGAAGGCGTTCGGCGCCGTCGAGCTGTTCCGGCACAAGGCGCCGACCGGGAAGGTCGGCCATGCCGAGGTGCGGATCGGCGACACCGTTCTCATGCTCGCCGACGTTCATCCGGACTTCGACGCGCACGGCCCGGCCCACTACGGCGGCTCGCCGATCAGCCTGCACATGTACGTCGAGGACGTCGATGCCGTGGCGCGCCAAGCGATCGCCGCGGGAGCGAAGGTCAAGCGGCCGGTGGCCGACCAGTTCTACGGCGACCGGCTGGGAACGTTCGAGGATCCCTTCGGCCACACGTGGCACATCTCGACGCACATCGAGGACGTCTCGGGCGAGGAGCTCGACCGCCGGTTGGCCCGCCGCGCGACGTCAGCCGTGCCGGCGTGCACCGCTAGAGCGCCAGGATGGCACATCCGCTCCATCTGAAAGTACCTATTTCATAATCGTTGCCAGGCAGATTTGTGCCCGGGCACTGAATACGCTGGCTCTCCTGAGTCGGGGTGCCGTCCATGGCGAACTTCACCCTTGTCAAGATTCGAGCGACCGTAGAAACCGGTGCGATGCTGTTGCCAGAAGACCGAATCGATCAGACGCTCGAGGAGCTCCGCGGCAACCTGAAGCGTCTCAGCCTCGCGATCCTATCCATCGATCGCATGGACGCGGCGGTCGCACAATCTCAGGAGCCGCTCGACAGTAAAGATCCTTGGAGTTTTCAAGGACACGCTCGGGAGTAGGAGTAATCGAAGGTCCGCTCCGGCTCACGGGCAGCGACTCACGCTTTCGCGGCTGAGACGATCCTCCACGTGCCCGCAAAGGAAGGTTCAGCTCCTGGGCCATCGCGCGAGCCAGGACGATAGCCTCCTCCGGTTCGACCTGGGATCCGGCGAGGAGTGGGTTTCGCATGAGGATCGCCGTGTTGATCCTGTAGGTGGGCTCGGCCTTGTGCCGCTGGATCGCGACGCCCAGCTGCAACGGCACGTCCGGCTTACCAGAACATGCCGTTCCTGTCGGATCCGGTATCAGAAGGGAGGCGAAGCCCCTCCGAGTATCTTAGCGGCGGGGCCTCGGCGCGACCGTGCGATAGAAATCGGTGGGGTCGTTGTCCGTCTTGCCCCCGACCGAAGTCCCGCACTCGGCGCACAGGTAGTCGTACTTGT
>WNFJ01569708.1_pt1 | contig 36112 bp, 37 predicted proteins | sample 5400461 | NCBI WGS metagenome assembly WNFJ01 (sample SAMN13153349, study PRJNA577476) | soil metagenome | isolation source: 115 cm saprolite on Douglas fir-dominated hillslope | place: USA:California | collected 2013-09-17
GCAACGCGACAAGCGCGCCCCTGGGACAGGCCGTTTTGGAAGCCCGTCCACGGCAAAGAAGGCGTCTTTACTTACTTGGTCCTCATTCACGTTTTGGCGGTCATCGGGCTCATTCTCTTTCCGCTACCCAGTCTCAAGGTTATCGGTATGACGCTGCTCTCGATCGCCTTCGGCGGCCTGGGCACGACTGTTTGCTATCACCGCATGCTGGCCCACAAGACGCTAAAGACCAACCGGTTCATCGAGCAGTTCCTGATTTTCTGGGCGGTGTTCAACGGCTCCGGCCATCCTGCGAGTTGGGTCGCCTATCATCGCTTGCACCATTCTGTAACGGACACGCCCGAGGACATCTCCAGTCCCAAGCAAGGCGGTTTCTGGTGGGCGCATCTTCGCTGGCTGTACCAAACGCACCCCGCTGACAAGAAGCGCTGGGCACCCGAGCTCACCGGCGGCGTGTACAAGATTTGGGGATGGGCTGAAACGCCAGTGATTGTCTTCTCGCTTTGCATCGGCCTGATTCTCGGGTTCGGCTGGATGGGTTTTTTCTGGATGGGCGCGATCCGGCTGGTCTATTCGCTGCACATGCAGTGCCTGGTGAACAGCCTTACGCACCTCAACCACGTTAAGGAAGGCGATTCCAGCATGAACGTCTGGTGGCTCGGCCCGTTCCAGTTGACGGCGTGGGGCGAGAACTGGCACCAGAACCATCACACGCACGCTGGCTCCGCGCGCCTAGGCCTCCGCTGGTATCAGACCGACATTGGCTGGTATTTCATCTGGATGCTGGAAGCGGTCGGGCTGGCCCACTCAGTCAAGCGCCCCCGCACTTCGTAGCAGGCTGGAGGCGAACCTGCATTGCTATGAACTGTGACGGCGGGCTTTGATTTCGCTTCTTTCGCCTCATGTACGCACAAAAATTCACCGTCAACGTCGTGATTCGCGGCGAAACTAGGTCCTGCCCGCTCGAATGGCTGGATCAATTCTGCATGCGCAACTTTACCAACTCGGCCGATTTCGACGACACGCTTCCTGTTGCTGATGGAAAAGTCGAAGCCAGCTTCCGGCTGGTTCCTGAACGCTTCGCCGAAGGCCTCGCCGAGTGGCTCACGCAGCGCGGTAAAGGGGAAGGCCAGCCCGTGACGGTAAACGTCACGCGCGCGTAGTTTTTCTGTAGTGATTCAAAAAGAATTTCTCGAAGAATCGTCTACGGTGAATGAATGACGCTACGCGGCGGAGTCACGCTTCTCGCCGCGCAAAGCCGCGCGGATCTGCGGCAGCGCCGCGAGTGCAGCGGCCTCACCGACCGCGACCATTTCTGGCGTCTTGGTGAAATCGTCCCACACAAAGGGCTTTACGTCCGGTTCGATGATCACGTCCGCTTGCGTGCGCCATTCGAGATCAGTGTGGCGCTGGAGAATATTGAAAGCGCGGCTGAGAATGTCCGTGAACGTGCGCGGTGGCTCGAGGGTGCCCGCCTCGAGATACACGGCGATAACAATGTCGGCGCCAAGAAGCAGAGCGCCTTCCACGGGCACTGGAGCAGTGAGGAATCCATCGACCAACGTCCGTCCGTCGTATTGGATGGGCACGAATAGCCCAGGGTAGGCGCACGAAGCGCGAATCACGGGCGCAAGCGCGCCATGCGAGTAATACACGGAGACGCCTGCGTTGATGTCCGTTGTAGCGATCGCCAGAGGCGTGTGCAGTTCTTCGAAAGTTTTTATGGGAGTGAAGCGCGCAAGATATTTTTCCATGCGCAGGTTGGTGGCCAAGCCAAGCCACGAAGGCGTCCAGCGGCCGAAATCCGTGAAGCTCGTTTCCGAGCCAATTCTTTCCATTTCTTCAAGCGATGCCCCGGCGCAGTAACTCGCGCCGATCAGCGCGCCCACGCTTGTGCCTGCGACGCAGTCGATGGGGATTTCGGCTTCGCGAAGTACACGCAGGACTCCGATATGCGCTATTCCGCGAGCAAAGCCGCCCGCAAGAGCCAAGCCGACGCGCGGGCGCTCCCGGGGTTCGCCCTGCTCGCCGCGGGCAAACGCACGAAATTTGTCCTTTGCCGTTCGAAACCAGCCGAGAGGGCCCAAGGCCTTTGTTTCTTCCGCCACATCTCCATTTTAGGGCCATCGGGATAGATCGCACAGCGGTTTGACCGCCGCATGACGGTTTTGTAACCTGTCCTACCGTCCGAATCCCGTTTAGAAGGCGTGCCATGAAACGTCGCATTGAAAAAGCCGTGGTGCTGGGAGCAGGAACGATGGGTTCGCGGATCGCGGCGCACTTCGCGAACGCAGGGCTGCCGTGCATTTTGCTGGACATCGTCCCGCCGAATCTGGCTCCGGACGCGCCAGCCAGTGAGCGCAATAAGATCGTCCGCGCGGGATTGGATGCGGCAAAGAAGTCGAAGCCCGCAGCGTTCTTCAACACGGCGTTCGCGGAGAAAATCGCGATTGGAAATTTCGACGATGATCTAGCGCGTTGCGCCGAGGCCGATTGGATCATCGAAGTCGTCGCGGAGAATCTGGAAATCAAGAGGAATTTGCTAGCGCGTGTGTCCCAGTTTCGCAAGCCCGGAACCATCATAACCACGAACACGTCCGGCTTGCCGGTGCACCTGATCGCCGAGAGCATGAGTGAAGAATTCCAGCAGCACTGGGCGGGGACGCATTTCTTTAATCCGCCGCGCTACTTGAAATTGGTGGAAGTGATTCCGGGGCCGAGGACGTCCAGCGAAGTGGTCGAGTCGCTGAGCGAATTTTGCGACCGCCGGCTGGGCAAAGGCGTGGTGGTGGCAAAGGATACGCCGAACTTCATCGCCAACCGTATCGGAACGTTTTCGATGCTGAATGCGTTGCGCTTGATGAGTTCGCTCGGAATGACGGTGGAAGAAGTGGACGCGTGCACCGGACCGGCGGTGGGCTGGCCGAAATCGGCAACGTTTCGAACGGCGGATTTGGTCGGCCTCGATGTGCTCGTGCACGTGGTGAAAAACATCTATGAAACAGCACCGAACGACGAGTCGCGCGAGATGTACAGAGTACCGGCGTTGGTCGAAGAGATGGTCAAGCGCGGCTGGCTCGGCGACAAAACGGGGCAGGGTTTTTACAAAAAGGTGAAAGGCGAAGGCGAAAAAGAAATTCTGACGCTCGATGTGAACACCATGGAGTATCGTCCGCGCCAGAAGGCTAGATTTGCCTCGCTCGAAATGGGTAAAGCCATTGAGGATACGTGGGAGCGATTACGCGCGCTGGTGGGGCCTGTGTTGGAAGGGCAGAAGGGTGACAAGGCGCAGCAGTTCTTGTGGGGCGCGCTTTGCGAGATGTGTTTGTATGCGGCGCGCCGAGTGCCGGAGATTTCCGACAATGTTGTGGAGGTCGACCGCGCGTTGCGCTGGGGCTTTGCCTGGGAACTTGGTCCATTCGAGATCATGGATGCCATCGGCGTAAAGGCGTTTGCCGGTCAGGTGCAAAAGGAAGGACGCACGCTCCCGCCGGTCATCCAAAAAGTTTTAGCGAGTGGGCGCGAGGGATTTTACGAATCGGACAAAGGCGTGACGACAGTTTTCGATATTGGCAGCGGCGCGTCCAAAAAAGTCGAAGAGCCACCTGGAGTCATCTCTCTCAAATCGCTGAAAGAGGCCGGCCGCGAAGTGGAGCGCAATTCCGGCGCGAGCCTGATCGATCTCGGCGACGGCGTAGTTTGCTGCGAATTTCACGCCAAGATGAACGCCATCGGTGCGGACTTGATCGCCATGTTGCACAAGGGTTTGAAGCGCTTGGAGACGGATTTTGACGCCATGGTGATCGCGAACCAGGCGGTGAATTTTTCCGTGGTAGATCCACTGCTTCAAGGTGGGATAGCTGATGCCCAGAATATTCGCGGCTTCCCGCGGCGCCAAAAGCTTCTGCACGATCGGCCTCCAAGTACGCGCCGAAGCCGGTTGTGGCGGCGCCGCAGGGGATGGCTCTGGGCGGCGGATGCGAAGTGAGTTTGCACGCCGCCAAGATTCAGGCAGCGGCAGAAGCTTACATCGGTCTGGTGGAAACGGGCGTCGGGTTGATTCCCGGCGGCGGAGGCTCAAAGGAAATGCTGATACGCACGAATGAACATGCTGCCGGCGGAGAGGATTTGGATCTTTTCCACGCCTTGAAGCCGGTATTTGAAACCATCGCGATGGCGAAAGTCGGCACCAGCGCCGAGGAGTGCCGTGACCTGGGATACTTGCGCCGCGAGGACGGCGTTTCCATGAACCGCGACCGGCTGGTCGCGGATGCGAAAGAAGCCGCGCTTGCTCTCGTGCGCGGCGGATACAAACCTCTGGCGGCAACTTGGCAGGAAGGCGCGCAGACGACGCAGATCAAAGTGCTCGGCGAACAATTTCTTGCCGGTGCAAAACTCGCGATCCACATCATGCTCCGCGGGGGTTACGCCTCGGAGTATGACGCGCACGTGGGTCGCAAGCTCGCGAATATTCTGGCGGGAGGCGCGTTAACATCGCCCCAACTAGTCAGCGAACAATACATTCTCGATTTGGAGCGCGAAGCCTTCGTCTCCCTCTGTGGAGAGAAAAAAACCCAGGAGCGCATCGCCCACACGCTTAAAACTGGAAAACCACTGCGTAACTGAAAAAATGGTCGTTCTAATCATATAAAAGTGTATTGAAATATTAGATAGGAATGCGGAATTCTGTAGATTCGCAGGAGGCCGATCGTGCAGAAGCTTTTGGCGCCGCGGGAAGCCGCGAATATTCTGGGCATCAGCTATCCCACCTTGAAGCAGTGGATCTACCACGGAAAAATCAAGTCGGTGAAGACTCCCGGCGGTCACCATCGCGTCCCGGAAAGCGAGATCGACCGGCTGTTTCCCAAGAAATTCGAGCGCGGGAGCATTGAGTCGCGGCGCGGTAATTTGCGCAAGATCAGCGGCCGCAACCAGCTAATTGGTCGTGTGCTGGAATTGAAATATAGCGGGCTGCTGGCGCAAGTGAGGCTGGCCATCGGAGAGCAGCACATTACGGCGATCATCACCGCGGAGGCTGCAAAGGAGATGCGCTTGAAGCCTGGAGAGCGTGCGGCCGCGCTGATTAAATCCACGGAAGTCATGATCTTGAGAGTGTGAGAAGTTGCGATAACTGGTGACTTGTGACTTTTGGCAAGACAATCTGGCGGAAGTGGTTCCAAGTATTCCTCTTCATCATTTCTGCTTTCCTTGCGCAAGGCGTGTTGCGAGCCCAGGGCGAAGAAATCCGCGTTGCGGCCGCGGCGGATCTAAAATTCGGGATGGCCGAGTTATCGGAGAAATTTGAAAAACAGACAGGAATCAAAGTGAATGTGACTTACGGGTCCAGCGGGAATTTCTTCTCACAAATACAGAATGGCGCGCCCTTCGATTTGTTTTTTTCGGCGGACATCGAATATCCGAAAAAGCTGGAAACTGCAGGACTCGCGGAGCGAGGGACGCTTTACGAATACGCCGTCGGGCGAATAGTAATTTGGATGCCTGCGAATGCCAACGTTGACGTGACAAAGCTGGGATGGAATGCGCTGCTGGATTCGAGCGTTGAGAAGATTGCCATCGCGAATCCGGATCACGCTCCTTACGGCCGCGCGGCCGTCGCGGCGCTGCAAAAAGCGGGCATCTACGAACAGGTGAAAACCAGGTTGGTCTATGGAGAAAATATTTCGCAGGTCGTGCAGTTCGTGCAGTCAGGAAATGCGCAAGCGGGGATTGTGGCCATGTCGCTGACCGTTTCGCCCGCGATGCGCGATGGGAAACAATGGCTGATTCCCGCGGAGATGTATCCGCCAATCGAACAAGGAGCAATCGTTCTGAAAGATGCCAAGAATAGAGAGGCGGCGAAAACATTTCTGGATTTTGTGAGGAGCCCCGCCGGACGTTCTATGCTGGCGAAGTATGGCTTTGAGTTTCCTAAGAAGCAAAAGAACCAGGAAAAATGACAACGCAGAGACGCTGAGAGCGCAGAGGAAGGGCAGAAAAGATTACAGGAAAGGACAGCGGATGGAATCGCTGTGGTTGTCATTCAAATTGGCGGGATGCGTGGCGGCGATATTGGTTGCGATCGGGATGCCGGTAGCTTATTGGCTCGCGTATTCGAACTGGCGCGGAAAATTTCTGCTCGAATCGTTGGTGGCGCTGCCGCTGGTGTTGCCGCCAACGGTGCTGGGCTTTTACGCCCTTGTGGCGATGGGACCGCGCGGGCCGCTGGGGAAACTGTGGATCGCGCTGTTCGGGCACGGTCTGGCATTCACGTTCGGCGGGTTGATACTGGCATCCGTGTTGTACAGCTTTCCGTTTGCAGTACAGCCTTTGATGGCTTCCTTCGAAGGAGTCGATCGAAAATTGCTGGATGCGTCGGCCGTGTTGGGCGCAGGACGCATGCGCACATTTTGGCGTGTAATCCTGCCGTTGTCGCTGCCGGGCGTGGTGACGGCGGCGGTTCTGAGTTTCGCGCACACCCTGGGGGAATTCGGTGTGGTGCTGATGGTGGGAGGGAATTTGGCGGGAGTGACGCGAACGGTCTCGATTGACATTTACGATCGCGTGCAGTCCCTGGAATATGGGGAAGCCAACCGCATGGCGTTGACGCTGCTGGCGATTTCGTTTGCCGTTTTGTGCGTAGTCTACGCGGTGAATCGCCGCGTGTGGACGCCGTGGCCAGCGAAGTAAATACTTCCATGCTCGCCGCGCAAATTCGCAAAGTGCGTCGCGGCGCGGGCGCTTCCTCCTTTGTTCTGGACGTGTCCATCGAAGTTTCTCCCGGCATCACCATCTTGTTTGGACCCTCTGGAGCGGGCAAATCCACGCTGCTGGATTGCGTTGCGGGACTTGCGCGACCCGACGAGGGACGAATCTCGACCGGCAGTGACATATTGTTCGACTCCGCGAGTCGAATCGACGTCCCCGCGCAGAAGCGGCGAACCGCCTACGTTTTTCAAACGCTGGCACTCTTTCCGCATCTGTCGGCGGAAGAAAACGTCGCCTACGGATTGCAAGACCTGCAGCAAGCAGAAAGGCGAGAGCGAGCTGAGGCAATCCTGAAAGTTTTCCGCGTGGAGAAACTGCGCAAGCAGAAGCCGGGTGAAATTTCCGGGGGAGAGCGGCAGAGGATCGCGCTCGCGAGATCGCTGGTGACCGAGCCGCGAGTGTTGCTGCTCGATGAGCCGCTGACCGGGTTAGACGCTGAATTGAAGGCGGCAATCGTGGACGATCTGCGCGCCTGGAATGCGGCCCGGGGCATTCCAATTCTCTATGTCACGCACAGCCGCGATGAAGTGGATGCGCTCGGCGAACGCGTGATCGCTTTGGACAACGGGCGCGTCGTCAGTGCCGGCGTGCCAATGGAAGTATTGAATGCGCCGCGCCGCAAAAAGCTCGCGCAAGCTGCGGGATTCGAGAACCTGCTGACTGCTACTGTGCTCGATCTGCGTGAAGCAGACGGCGTGATGCGCGTTCGCTTGGGCGAGAGCGCCTGCGAGATCGAGGTGCCGCTTGGCTACGCGGTGTCCGGGACCCGCGTGCAAGTTGCAGTTCGCGCCGGGGATATTTTGCTAGCAACAGAGTATCCGCATGGATTGAGCGCGCGCAACGTGATTGAAGGTCACATCGTTTCGCTGGAGCAGCGCGGGTCACTAGTCAGTGCGCGCGTAGATTGCGGCGTCCCGTTCGTGGCGCACATCACGCCCAGCGCGGTGCGCGTGCTGCAACTGGCAGCGGGACAAAGAGTTTGGCTCGTGATGAAGACCTATTCGTGTCATCTGGTCGAGTAGCAAAAAGCTCACGCGAATTCAAGACTTCTGCAGGGTTACTGCTTCGGTGAAATAGGAGCCGCTCCCTTGCCTGCGTTGGGAAGCGAGAATTTGATTTCCTCGGCCTCTAGCGTGTTGTTCTTCGGCGTGGCGTGGATGACCACCAGGTCCCCGGCAGCGAGGTCGCCTGCCTTTGCCGGCTTGTCCTCATTGTTGGCTCTCGACAGAAAGACCGTGGACGAGACAAATCTCACTTCCACCGATTTGCCCTCTACGGTTTTTACAACCACGGAATCGGCACTGATCTTTTCGACGGTGCCTCGCACGTGAACTTTATTGCCATGAGCAAGGGCCGTATCTGCCGCAATCGTAAGGAATAGCGCCAGCAAGGATAAGCGAAGTTTCATGAGAGTCTCCCGTTCGAATTTGCAATCGGCACGATTCGTCCTCATTCCTGGCCATGACGTTTTGATTCCGTTTTCTTTTGTGGTGTTGCTCCATTCAGAAATTCATTTTCCTGCTGCTCTTCCGCGCGGTCGTCCGGCCCTTTTGGATTATAGCGCTCCATTTCAATGCGCTCTACGGCAGTGAGATGAGACAAGTGGCGGATGAAGTGAACTAGCTTCCAACTGTCCAGCGTGCCGCCGTGCTCGCCACCATTGGAAAATGCCGGCATTCCTGTGAACCGCACGCCGTTTTCGATGATCCAGAACAGCTCGCCATCGGCAAGATTTTGCGTTTCCGCCAGCCGCAGATCCGGCGGCTTGGGGTAGAGCCCGGCGCCAATCATGGTCTTCCCGCCGCCGTCGTTCGCATGGCAGATCGCGCAATGATCCGCGAAGTGAAGCCGCGCGTCGCGTAAATCATCCTGCGAAGCCAGCAAAGGGTTTTGCGCCACCCGCGCACTCGAAGGAATGGCGAGGTGACGCGCGTTGCGAGCGATCGTGATCTCGAGTTTACTGGGCGTGGCGCGGGCGCTGAGGCCATCATGGAGCAGCGAAGCGGCAACCGCGACAGCGACGCCGAGTAGCGCTAGAGCTGCAACGACCGCGAGGGTGCCGCGTTTCATGGCTCTGCGAGTATGGTAATGGATGCGAGCCGCAGCGGCTAGCGGCGAATCCTTCGGCCAAGCGGCTTCCTCTGATAGGATACCCAGGAAGTGGTGACACCCACGATGAGCGGACCTTCTTTGACGGCGCTTGAAGCCTGCCCGCCAGAAGTTCGCGAGATTCTCCAAACCGCAATTGGCGGCGCCGAGCTTACGTTCGAACAAGGGCTTGTTTTGGCGACCGCGGATTCCGCGCTACAGGCGCTGGTAGCCGTTGCGGACCAGTTGCGCAGCAAGACTGTCGGAGACGCCATCACTTACGTCATGAATCGCAACATCAATTTCACCAACGTTTGTTTCGTCGGATGCAGTTTCTGTGGCTTTGGACGCGGGCCCGGCGCCGCGGACGCCTATTCGCTTTCGTTCGAAGAAATGGTTCGCAGGGCGCGCGAGGCTTGGGACCGGGGCGCGACGGAGGTTTGCATTCAAGGTGGCTTGCCACGCGACCTCGACGGTTTTTACTATCGGGATTTGCTGCGAGCGGTCAAACGCGCGATTCCCGCGATGCACGTGCATGCTTTCTCGCCGATGGAAATCGATTACGGCGTCACGAAAACAGGAATGCCGCTGCGCGATTACCTGAGAATGATGAAGGACGAAGGGCTGGGAAGCATTCCCGGAACCGCCGCAGAGATTCTGGACGATCGCGTGAGGAAGGAGCTGAGCCCGAACAAGCTGCAAGCGGCGCGCTGGGTAGAGATCATCACCGCGGCGCACGAACTGGGCATTCCCACCACCTCCACGATGATGTATGGCCACGTGGAAGAGCCTGCCGATTGGGTGCGGCACATGCTCCTCCTTCGCGCGATTCAAAAACGCACCGGTGGATTTACGGAATTCGTTCCGCTGGGATTCATCCATGAAAACACTCGGCTGTACCGACACGGTGGAGCGCGGCCGGGAGCGAAACACGAAGAGCATTTGCGTGTGCACGCGTTGGCGCGCGTGTTGCTGCACGGCGCGATCAAAAACTTGCAAGTGTCGTGGGTAAAACTGGGATTTGAAATGTCTCTCGCCTGCTTGCAGGCGGGCGCCAACGATTTCAGCGGTACTCTGATGGAAGAGAGCATTTCGAAAGCCGCCGGCGCGACGTTCGGGGAATCCGTCTCACCGGAAGAATTTCGCGCCAGGATTCGCTCGATTGGGCGAGTGCCTGCGGAACGAACGACGACGTACAAAATTCTCCGGGTGTTCGACACGCCTGATAATGATCTGGCGACGCCTGCCGCGCCACTTCCCATGATTCGAACGGAGAGCCACGTGGTCTACACCGAAGGCGCCTACTGAGCGATTCCATGCGAGCACTCCTCCTGCCTGTCAAAGACTTGAATAAAGCGAAGAAACGGCTGACGGGCGTGCTAACTCCGAAGGAGCGGTTTGACCTGGCGGAGGCCATGCTGAAAGATACGATCCGCGCTGTGCAAAGCGTCAGGCGCGCGAAAAAGATTTTTGTGATTACTAACTACGAGCCTGCGATGCGCGTCGCTGAAGAAAATGGCTGGGAGATTCTGCGCGAAAAGCGGCAAAAATCTGAAAGCGATTCCGTTGATGCCGCGTCCCGGATTTGCGAACGGCGCGGAGTAACCGGGCTGCTGCGAATACCGCTGGATGTGCCGCTCGTGCAAGCGAGTGACATCGACGATTTGCTGGCCATCCAATGTGAAGGACCAGCCATGGTCATCGTTCCCTCCCGCGATGGCCTGGGAACAAATGCGATTTTGCGGATGCCGCCGGCGCTGTTCCCGTCGCGTTTCGGCATGGGAAGCTTTGCGAAACACGTTGCTGAAGCCGAACGCGTTGCTGCCCGTGTGATTTTCCGCAGGAGTGCGCGACTGGAGATAGATGTGGATGATGAAGCCGATTTGCGCGCGCTGCTGAACAACGATTTGAGTGGCACCGCAACAGGACGCTGGCTCCGCGAAAGCGGAGTGGAATCCAGATACCGGCGGCAAATTGCAAAGGCCGCAAAGTCTGGCGCAGAGAGCTGAAGGGAAATGCGTACGTTTCTGGTCGTGCGATGAAGGAAAAAGTCTTTGCGAGTCTCGACGAAGCGGTGGCAGATATTCCCGACGGCGCGCAAATTATGGTCGGCGGATTCGGAGGTGCGGGCTTTCCGAATAACCTCATTCAAGCTTTGGCGAGGAAAGGCGCGAAGAACATCACTGCTATCACCAACAATTGCGGGACCCGCGATGGCGAGCTTGGCGTCATGTTCAAGAACAATCAAATCAAGCATGTGATTGCCGCTTTTCCCGGGCCTCATGCCAATTATTTTCTGGAGCGCTTCGCCGCCAAGGAAGTGAGTTTGGAACTTGTGCCGCAAGGCATTTTGTGCGAACGCATGCGCGCCGCCGCCGCTGGTCTGCAAGGTTTCTACACCACGGTGGGCGTTGGCACTGAAGTTGCCGAGGGAAAGGAAGAGCGCCTCCTCGAAGGACGCCGCTGCATTCTCGAATTGCCGATTCACGCGGACTATGCGCTGATCAAAGCGCAGACCGCCGATGAGTTGGGGAATTTGACCTATCGGCTGGCGGCGAGAAATTTCAATCCCGTCATGGCCATGGCGGCCAAGACTACTATCGCCGAAGTCGAAGAAATCGTTCCGGTCGGTGCCATCAATCCGGAACACGTCGTGACTCCCGCGATCTTCGTTCATCGCATCGTGCAAGCGAAAGGAATCCGATATGCCGGGTAACGGCATCCAGAAAAAAGACATGCCGCGTAACGGCATTCAAAAAGAAGACATGCCGGGTGATGGCATCGGGGAAAAGGGCATGCCAGGTAACGGCGTGCAACAAAAAGCCCCTGCGGACAAGCCGCGATTGACGCGCGAGCAAATCGCGCAGCGGGCCGCGTGCGAACTCGCTGACGGCGCGTATGTAAATCTCGGCTGGGGAATTCCCAATCTCATCGCCAGCCATTTGCCGAAGGGCATCACAGTTTATTTCCACAGCGAAAATGGAATTTTGGGAATGGGCCGGCGTGCAAAACCCGGCGAAGAAGATTTCGACCTCGTGGACGCCATGAAAGCTCCAGTGACGCTGATTCCCGGGGCGTCTTTTTTTCATCAGGCGGACGCCCATCTGATGACCCGCGGTGGCCACCTGGACGTGGCTGTTCTCGGGGCATTTCAAGTTTCAGAGAAGGGCGATCTTTCGAATTGGAAAGTTCCCGGCGCGAAGGGCCCCGGCGGTATCGGTGGCGCCATGGACATCGCCGCGGGCGCCAGGACCTTGATCGTTTGCATGGAGCACACCACAAGAGATGGTGCGTCAAAAATCGTTGAGCGCTGTACTTATCCGCTCACCTGCTTGGCCTGCGTCGATACTATCGTCACGGATCTGGCCGTGATCGACGTGAAGCCCGAAGGATTGGTTCTCCGCGAAGTAGCGCCTGGATGGACCTTTGAAGAAGTGCAGAAGCTGACCGGCGCTCCCTTGATCGCGCAGCAGAAAATTCCGGAGATGAGTTTCGCTTGATTTCATAAGGAGGCCGACATGAGCCAGGTCATTCCAGAAAGCCACGCAGATTTGCTCGAAAAGCAGGCGTTTGGAAATCTTGGGACGCTGATGAAGGACGGCAGCCCGCAGGTGACGCCCGTGTGGGTGGATTACGACGGAAAATTCGTGCGCTTTAATTCCGCGAGGGGCCGCGTGAAAGACAAAAATGTCCGGCGCGATCCTCGCGTTTCGATTTCGCTTCAGGATCCCGCGAATCCCTACCGCTATCTGGAAATCCGCGGGCGCGTCGTGGAAATCACGGAAAACGGCGCGGACGACCACATCAACAAACTCTCGCAAAAATATCTCGGCAAGCCCGTCTATCCGTTCCGCCAGCCCGGCGAAGTCCGCGTCACCTACAAAATCGAGCCACAAAAAGTCAGCTCCATGGGATGACAAATTCAGAAGGTTGGAAATCGAAATTGGGAATCGTAATCGTCGAAACTTGTCACCTGTTTTTCAATTTCTATTTTCCAATTGTCATTCTCTCGTCCATCACAACCGCGCGGCGACCCGAGCTGCCTTACGCCCGTCCGACGTGCGGATAATCAGCACCAGGCGATCCGTCAGCGGGACGCCCGCGCTGGGAATGGTGAACTCCAGAAACCAGCGGTAGAGTTTTGGCAATTCCTCCTTGCTTTCGATGTTGTAGGGTTCGATGGGTTCAGCGACCGCGGCTTCCAGCTTGGAATTCTCGATGTACCGCAATTCGATGCCGCGCTTCCAGTAGAACGAGAAGGTAAGCGATTTCAGCATTTCTTGTGTGAGATATTTGCGCGGGGCCGGCTCCTGCAGCTGGTTCCTGCAGGAAAAATCGACGATAGCAAGCGAAACGTGCAGTTCCTCGGGAAATTCGGTGACGATCTGCTGCCCGCTTCGGTATTCCGTTCCCTGGTCGTCATCGATACGTTTGAATTCGTCGAAGAAATGCGGCGCGGTAGCGCGCCCGCGCAGCCTGAAGCACGTCAACTCTGACAAGGCACCGTCGGTTTCAAAAAGAATGCCGCCGTCAAAATTCAGGATGTCTTTGTGGCCGGACCTTTCTTTCTTTTTCGGTTTTTGGTGTCCTAGATTCGCGCGCGAGGCGGGAACGAGCAACAGCAGTACAGCAACGAGGGCGAAAAAAAGTCTTGGAAAGAAGCGGTGCATTTCCATCTTTCAACAAATCTCAGCGTGCTGCCACCGTTCCGGTCTTCAGCAGAAAAGAGATGCCGTCGACCGCGTACAAAGTTTTCCCGCCATCGCTTTTTTGGGGCGGCACTTTCCCGGCGCGCACGGATTCAAAGGCGGTGACGAGTTTCGGGAGCACCGATGGTTCCGCCACGGGGATGTTATGCGCGCCAAGCACGAGTTTCAAATCCGGAGCGAGCGCCGCGAGGCGCTTCACGGATGCATCGTACGCGTCGAGATCGGTTTCCGGGCGGAAGAGCCAGATGGGGGCGGGATAGTACGTGTCGCCGGTAAAGAGCAACCCGTTGGCGCGGTCGAGCAAAGAAATGGCGTCCGGCGTGTGCCCGGGCGTGGAAACAATTTCCAGCTTGCGGCCTCCGAGATTGACCTTGAAGCCGTCATGCACGAACAGAGAAATGCGCCAGGGCTTGGTGACATAGGTTTTTGGATTGAAACCTTTTGGCAAATCGCCGCAGATTTGATCCGGCGCAATTTCGGCCTGGGCATCTTCCTTCGAGCCTTTGGAGTTGGCGCGCGTGAAGCCCGTGTCCATGCCAAAGACGAATTGGAATTGCCAGTTGCCGCCAACGTGGTCGTCGTGCGTGTGAGAATTGAGCACCACGACGGGACGCGAGGTCAATTGCGTGACGACTTTGCGGATATTGCCGATGCCCATTCCACTGTCGAAGAGCAGAGCTTGCTTGGTGCCCACGATGAGGTAAGAAATGACTTCTTCCGCCTGGTGCGGCTCGTAAATCGCAAAAACTGCCGGCGCCACTTTGTAGATTTCAAACCACGGATCGTCAGGGAGCACGCGCTGGAGCGATTTGTATTCGGGCCGCGGCAGCGCGCGGCACCACTCTGGGACTGGCGCGCTCACTTGTAATCTCGGCTGTAGGGGTGCAGCATGCTGCGCCCCTACTAGGAATGCGGCCGCCGCGAATGAGGTTGCGAAAACAAAAGGGCGGATTTTCACTTGGCAGCCCCGGAGATGAAGATGGATTTGGGGAGCATCATATGCACGCCTTTGTTGCCGTCGACGAGTTCGGTGATGTGGAGGTCGGCGGCGACGCTCGAAAGCATGTAGGCATCGTCGCGCGAGAGATGCTTTTCGGTCACGAGGAAATCGATCATCTCGCGGACGGCGAGCGTGGCGCAGGCATTCAGGTCATCGTTGAGGCCCATGGTGATGTAGTGCNNNNCCACTTCAGGTGCATGTCCTTGCGCACGATGAATTGAAACGTGCCGATGAGCGAAGTTTCCAGCGCGGTGATGTCCACTTCGCCGTCGCCCTGTCCGGCATGGCCGCCGCCCACTTCAAAGAGCGCGCCGGGCGCGTGCACGGGAATGTAGAGCGTGGTGCCGGCGACGAGGTCCTTGTTATCGAGATTGCCGGCCATGATCCACGGCGGAGCGCTGTTGAAGCGGCCCGCGCTTTCGGGCGGCGCGTCGCCCATGCTGCCAAAAAAGGGATGCAGCGGAATCTCGATGCCTGGCGCGAATTTCGCCACCATTCGCTTTTCATCCAGCGGAATGATTTTCATTTTCGCGTAAGGATAATCGTCCGGCAGATAGCCGCGCCCCGGCCCGAACGCGTTGTAAGCGTAAGGAATCGCCAGTTTTATCGCCAGAATTTTCACTTCGAGCACGTCGCCGGGCTGCGCGTCTTCAATGTAAATCGGTCCTGTCAGAATGTGCCCGCCCGGACCTTTGTCCTTCACCTGATCGGTAATGTCGCGCAGCGATTGCTCGACCTGCTCCGGCGGCAGGCCCGCATCTTCCAACCGCTTCGGGCTGTTCGTGATCAGCGTCTGAATCTCCACCGTATCACCCGACTTGACGCGCAACACCGGCTTGGCCTGAGCATCGTAGTATCCCCAAGCCACCGTCTTCGGCGTTGGCTTCAGCGTATACGTTGCCTGCGCATTCGACGCCCGCGCAAATGACGCAATGACGAACAGGATCGAACCGAAGGCGATGATCGTTTTACGACGAAGCATTTTGCCTCTCATTACAAGCGAAAAATCAACGCTGCATCTATACATAAACAGCGTGTCCCAAACACGCCATGAATACGAACATGAACCAACTTAGGGGACGGGGACGGCTAAGATCGTAGCTGCTTAAAATTGCTTCTGGTCCTATATCGCGGTATTCGATGTGCAATGCCGCGGTGTTCTCAACTTCCGAAGATTTCGGAAACCTGTTTTGTTCGATGTCCTTAATTCTGCGCTTGTCGCCCGACAAATATACCAGCGTAGCTTTCATGTCTTTGCTAGGGTCGCATTTATAGATCAAACCGACCGCTTGTTCGTCGGGTAGATTCGCGGACTTCTTCCCGCCAAACGGAGAAGTGGGATCTAGCTGCGATTGGCTCCTGTCGAAATGCCGCATACCCCAAAACTCGGCCTGAGTGTCTACGTATTTCCATTCTTCCAGGGACTCGGGAAAAGCCCTCGTTATTCCTGGAGTCCGCATTCGTACGAGAACCTCGCTCAAATAGTTTTGATTAGTCGCCACGACAACTATGTTCTTTGCCGGAAAGACAACGAGCATTGTCCAGATGTCTTGCTCCATCTTTTCCTGAAAGACCGCGACCTTGTGGCTCTCAATATCTTCAATCCGAAGAGCGCTCTTGCCGACGGTTTTCATAAAAGTCTCTTGGATCTCCCCGAGGTCGTCCGCGAAAATAACGATGGCGCACCCTTCGTAAGGCATTTCACCAAGCTCATTTGGACTGCGAAAAGCCCTGGATCCCTCCGCCGCGAAGAGAATCTTCTTGCCCTCTAGTTGTTTCCCGAGGCCACCGTTGCCGAAAGCAAACAGCCCAACGGTTAGACCTTGGAATGCTTGCCGCAAGTCTTGAGCTTGCGTTTTGTGGTCCGTATAGTCTTCTCGCTGCACTTGGAAATTCGGCAGATGGAATGGACCGCTGGCGGTCAATAACGTTTCAGTGTCGGCTGGAAGCCAGGAAAGCACTTGCTTGGCTTCCACGGAAAGCTGAACGGCGCTGATTTGAGCAGTTGGGCGAACGCTCTTGCAGCCGGAGCCTCCGAAAGCTGCTACACACACCGCGACGAGTACGACGACGTATCTCGTTGGCATTCGTACTGTGTTCGTGGTCATGGATGGGTCATGTCCTCGGGCTTGACGAGGGCGTCGAATTCTTCGGCGGTGACGTAGCCGAGTTTGAGGGCGGCTTCGCGGAGGCTGATGTGGGAGTGGTGGGCGGCTTTGGCGATCTGAGCGGCCTGGTCATAGCCGATTTTCGGAACGAGGGCAGTTACGAGCATGAGGGAATTTTGGACGTAGTGATTGATCTGCTCGCGGTTGGCCTCGATGCCGTAAACGCAGTGCTCAACGAAACTGTTGCAAGCGTCGGCGAGGAGCTCGACGGAATGGAGATAATTGAAAATCATCACGGGCTTGAAAACGTTGAGCTCGAAATTTCCTTGCGAGCCGGCGAAGCCGATGGCGGCGTCATTGCCCATGACTTGCACGGCGACCATGGTGAGGGCTTCGGCCTGCGTGGGATTCACCTTGCCAGGCATAATCGAAGACCCGGGCTCGTTCTCCGGAAGTGTGAGTTCGCCAAGGCCGCAGCGCGGACCGGAAGCGAGCCAGCGAATGTCGTTGGCCACCTTCATTAAAGACGCCGCGAGAGTTTTTAGCGCGCCGGAAGCGAAGACGAGTTCGTCGTGCGCGGCGAGCGCGGCGAATTTATTGGGATGCGAGCGGAAAGGCAACCCGGTGAGCTCAGAAATTTTGCGGGCAGCGCGCTCGGCGAATTCGGGATGCGCGTTGAGGCCGGTGCCGACGGCGGTGCCCCCGATGGCGAGATCGTAGAGGCCGTCGAGAGCGACGGCGATGCGTCCGCCATCGCGATCGAGCATATTGACGTAGCCGGAGAACTCCTGGCCGAGCGTGAGCGGCGTGGCGTCCTGCAAATGGGTGCGGCCGATTTTTACGACGTCCGCAAATTCCTTGGCTTTGGCATCGAGCGCGTCGCGAAGAGTCTTGATGGCGGGGAGAAGGCGGCGCGCCGTTTCGTTGGCGGCGGCGATGTGCATGGCCGCGGGAAATGTGTCGTTGGAGGATTGCGACATATTTACATCGTCGTTGGGATGGATGGGCTTCTTGCTGCCCATTTCGCCGCCAGCAATTTCGATGGCGCGGTTGGAAATGACTTCGTTGACGTTCATGTTGGTCTGCGTGCCGCTGCCGGTTTGCCAGACGCGAAGAGGGAAATGATCGTTGAGTTTTCCTTCGATGACTTCATCGGCGGCCTGGGTGATGAGCCTGGCTTTTTCCGGGGAGAGCTTGCCAAGATCCTGATTGACGAGCGCGGCGGCTTTTTTGAGGATTCCGAAGGCGCGAATCAGCTCGGGGGGCATGGTGTCCTTGCCGATGGCGAAGTGAATGAGCGAGCGGGCGGTCTGCGCGCCGTAGTAGCGGTCGGCGGGGACGTCGATCTTGCCCATGGAGTCGGACTCGGTGCGAGTCGGGGCGGTCATGGCCGATTGCCTGGCTTCAGACATAGAGGACTCCTAAACAGCTCACTTTGCCAAGTTTAGCAGCATCGAGGTCATGAGGTAACGAGGTAAGGAAAGAAGGAAACGGGAAACAAGGAAACAACCAGAGCGCTCCGGCCGCCCCGCCTCCCCGACAGGGTCGGGGTAAACTCCAGGCGGCCCTACAAATACCGTGGCAAAGATAGCTAACGCGCGAGCTTTTCGTCGAAGAACTTAGACATCCTGTCAAGAGCTTCTTTGGTTTCGGGCAACTGGAAGTGATACCAGAAGGCGTGGGGCAAAGCCTCGAAAACGAGGAGCTGCGCGTCATCGCCGGCGCGAAGCAGAGCACGATGGAACATCGCCGTGTCGCTCAAGAGCAGATCGCGGGTGCTGGTGACCAGTAAGCTGGGAGGCATGCCCTTGAGGTCGGCAAAGAGTGGTGACAAGACAGGATCTTTGCGGTCGGTGTCGCCCGCATACCCATCACCGGTGCGGCGATTGGGATCTTGTGGCTGAAGACCGCCGGGAAAACCGTTGAGCGTGAAAATCCGACGCGAGTCGGAAGGGCGGGAATAATCGGCAAGTACGGAAAACATGCCGAGAGCCGCGGGCATGGGGAGGCTCAACTGCTTGAGGCGAACGGCAACCTCAGCGGTGAGGATCGCGCCGGCGGAAGTGCCGAAGATTCCGATGGCCTGGGGCTTGTAGGTTTTGAGAAGATCTTTGTAGACGGCGACGACGTCGTCCACGGCGGCAGGAAAGGGGTTTTCCGGAGCGAGCCGATAGTAGACGGAAACGACTTTGATCTTCGCCAAATTGGAAATGGGCACGCCTTCAATCAGGGAGCCGGAATCGGAGTTGAAGCCGCCGCCATGAAGATTGATGAGCACGCGGCCGCGGTTTCCTTCCGGTGTGGCGAGCGGAGTGATGATGTCCGTGCGCACGCCTGCGATGGTGGCTTCTTCCACGTCGACGGGGAACAAGCGGCGGGCTTCGGCGGACTGGCTGACGCGCCATTGGTCAGTGCGCTTGCGGCGCTCGGCAAGCGACTCCGGGCCGGGAGTTGGTTGTGAGAGCGAGGCCAGCCACTTTTGGGCTTCCGGGCTGACAGTGGAAGGCATGGGGACTACACGGGTGATGTGCGCGGTGCCGTCAGGGTCGAAGGTGGCGGAGTCTTGCGAAGCGGTCTGGCCGGGCTTGTTGCAACCTAGCGGCCATGCACAAATTAAGAGTGAGACGAGTGCAAACGGTTTTTTCGCCATGTGAAGATTCTCCCTTCGGCAGATTTCGCCGGAACGGCGATAGCGAGGAAGAGCATACCGGATATGGGTAGAATTGCTAGTAGACTGAGCGGGCCACTGCAGCAGGCGATGGTGCGAATGGGGCAATTGGGCAGCGGCGCAGAGCGAGGTCATGTATAATTTTTAGCAGGGGATTCTGCTTCTTTTATGGCGGAAGAAACAAAGGTAATGAAAGCGAGTGCGAAAACACGGCTGCGAAGGCGGCTGCGGTTCGCGCGGACACGCGCGCGCGAGCTGAAGATGATCGCGAAGGCACTCGTCTCGACGAAGCATCCCATCCTGGTGCACGTCATCCCTATGCGGCAGTGCAATCTTGCTTGCACGTACTGCAATGAGTTTGATGATTTCTCAAAGCCCGTGCCGCTGGAGGAAATGAAGAGGCGGCTGGACACGCTGGCGGATATGGGGACGTCGATCATCACCATCAGCGGCGGCGAACCGCTAATGCATCCGGAACTGGATGAGGTGATCCGACACATCCGGCGTAGGGGCATGATTGCCGGGCTAATCACCAACGGCTTCTATCTGAATGAGGAGCGCATCGAGAGATTGAACGAGGCAGGGCTGGAGCACCTGCAAATCAGCATCGATAACGTTGTGCCGGACGATGTGTCCAAGAAAAGCTTGAAAACACTGGATGGCCGGCTGGAGATGCTGGCGCGGTTTGCGGTGTTTCAGGTGAACATTAACTCGGTGCTTGGGAGCGGCGTGAAAGACCCGGAAGATGCGTTGAAGATTGCGCGTCGTGCTGTGCAGCTGGGCTTCACGAGCACGGTGGGAATTATTCACGACAACAACGGGCAATTGAAGCCGCTGGGGCCGCACGAGCAGGGAATTTTTGAAGCGGTGATGGCGCTGGGGAAGCGATCGTTTTCGCGCTTCAACGAATTTCAACATAACGTGGCGCGCGGGAAGGAACACAACTGGCGGTGCCGCTCGGGGTCGCGCTACCTGTACGTTTGCGAGGACGGGCTGGTGCACTGGTGCTCGCAGCAGCGCGGGTACCCGGGGATTCCGCTGGCACAGTACACGCCAGAGATGCGCCAGCGCGAGTATTCAACGAAGAAGTTTTGCGCGCCGCGGTGCACGGTTTCCTGTGTACAACAGGTGGGGATGCTGGATAACTGGCGCGACCCGCAAAACCTGAAGCCCATGCCAATGACACCGCCCGCAACTCAGCAGGCGGAATTAGTGCAGATCGGGAACGGGCGCAGCGACTCCTAAATTCGCGCGGCTAAGGCGTTGCCGTCGGCCGCTTCATATTTTAACTTCGTGCACATTCCCGGGTCCGTGGGATTGACTGTCAATCGTAGCTTGCTAACAATCAAAACATGCCAGCCGCCGCAGCGATTGAAATTGAAAATCTGACCAAGGAATATCCCTTTGGGTTTTTGCATCTAAAGAAGAAAACATCGCTCGAAGGGCTGACCATGCAAGTGGAGACGGGCGAGGTGTTTGGTTTTATCGGGCCGAACGGCGCCGGTAAGTCAACGACTATCAAACTGCTGATGGGGCTGATCTTTCCGACGGCAGGGAGCGCGCGAATTCTCGGCAAGCCGATCAGCGACGTGGAAATGCACCAGGACATCGGTTACCTGCCGGAGCAGCCTTACTTCTACGACTACCTGACGGCGGCGGAGGTGCTCGATTATTTCGCCCGGTTTCACGACTTGCGCGCTACCGATCGGAAAGAGCGCGTCGAACGCATGTTGAAGAAAGTGGGGCTGGAGACCGCGCGGAAGATACAACTGCGCAAGTATTCGAAGGGGATGCTGCAGCGCGTGGGGCTGGCGCAGGCGATTCTGCACGATCCGAAATTGGTGATTCTGGATGAGCCGATGTCGGGGCTGGACCCAGTCGGCAGGCGCGAGGTGCGCGACATTATTCTGGAACTGAAGCGCGAAGGCAAGACGGTGATGTTTTCCACGCACATTCTCTCGGACGCGGAGATGCTGTGCGATCGCGTCGGCGTGATCGTGGGCGGAAAGCTGCGCGGAGTTGGCGCGCCAGGAACCCTTGTGGACATGAAAACTCAGGGCATGGAGATTCTTTTTGAGTTAACCGGAACGAGCGCTGCACCGCTGCTGTCGAAGGCTACGCGCACGGGCGAATATTACCGGCTGCAGGTGGCCGAAGAAGAACTCTACGAGGCGATCGACCAATTGCGAGGATCCGGCGCAAGAATTCTTTCCGTGTCTCAAGTGAAAGCGACGCTGGAGGAATTCTTCATGCACCTGGTGGAAGCAGACCGCGCGCTGGGAGCGGCAGTGGAGGTGAGCGGGAAATGAGACGCGCCGGCGTTGTAGCCTTGAATACGTTTCGCGAAGCAGTGCGCGACCGCGTGCTTTATAACCTGGTGTTCTTCGCGCTGCTGATGATAGCGGCATCCATCGTAGTGGGACAGATTTCGATTGGCATTGAGCAGAGCGTGATCGTGAGTCTGGGCCTGAGCGCCATTTCGGTGATCGGGTTGCTGATTGCGGTTTTTCTCGGCGTGGCGCTGGTCTCCAAGGAAATGGATAAACGCACACTCTATGCACTGCTGGCAAAGCCGGTGAGGCGGTGGGAATTCCTGCTCGGAAAATTCGCGGGACTGGTTTTGACGCTGGCGGTGAACACCGCGGCGATGACGCTGGGATTGCTGCTGGTGATGATCTACGTGAAGCATTCGCTGGAGCGAAGCGATGCGGCGGTACTGGTGGCGGTGTATTTCATACTGCTGAAGCTGGCTCTGATCGTTGCGCTGGCTTTGCTGTTTTCCTGCTTCACGACGCCACTGCTGGCGATTCTCTTCACGGCAGGGTTGTATATCGTGGGTTTATATGTGCAGGAGCTGCGGAATTTGCCGATGCAAGTGATGAGTCCGGCGATGGCCGCGTTCACCAGGTGGCTCTCCTACATCCTTCCAAATTTTGAGAATTTCAACGTGATGGCCATGGCCGCGCACGGACGAGCGGTTCCCGGGGCGTTGATCCTTCGAAACACGCTGTACACGGTGATTTATTGCACTATGGTTCTGACGGCCGCAGCCGCGGTTTTTGCGCGCAAGAATCTTAAATGAGCTCACAGAAACCCATCGCGTGGCTTTTGTTGCTGGTGCTGCCAGTAGGATTCGCAGGCATCTGGCGGCTGCAGCACAGCATCGACGCACAGCGCGCGTCGCTAAACCAGGAGCGCGACGATGTTCTGCTGCGCTCGGGAAAGCTAGTGAAATTGATGAGCTTGGAGTATGCGCCGCTGCTCGCGGACATTTACTGGACGCGCGTGGTGCAGTATTACGGGAACAAACACGTGCGAGGGGAGGCGAACCTCGAATTGCTCTGGCCGCTCCTGGATGTCACGACGACGCTCGACCCGAATCTGCTGATTTCCTACCGCTTTGGGGCGATGTTCCTCAGCCAGGCGGCGCCGACCGGAGCAGGCCGACCGGATCTGGCGGTGCAACTGATCCAGCGCGGAATCAAGGCGAATCCGGATTACTGGCGCCTCTATGAAGATTTGGGATTCGTCTACTACTTCGATCTGAAAGACTACCCGAGAGCTTCGGAAGCTTTCCTGGAAGGAAGCAAGAAACCGAACGCCCACCTGTGGATGAAAGTGATGGCAGCCAAGGTCGCCGCGGAAGGGGAGTCCCTCGAGACCTCAGCTTTCTTGTGGAGGGACATTTACGAATCGACCATCGATCCTTCAATCAAAAAGAATGCTTTGCTGCACTTGCAATTACTCAAAGCGAAAGAAGACTGCAAGCAGCTCGATGCGCTTGCCGACGCGTACACGAAGCGGTTTAGCCGCCGCCCGGTGCGCATCAGCGAAATGGTCCAAGCAGGCCTGCTCCGCGGAATTCCAAAGGATGCGATGGGTTATGCTTACGTCTTCGGCGAGGGCGGAAAGGCGGAACTCAACCTGGAGAGCTCGCTGCTTGAGCAGCAGTTGCTGCTGGAACGATATCAGAAGGCTGTGCCGCAAAATTAATTCCGTGCCATTTGACGTGAATTCGTCCTGAGATTCGAGACGCGAATCGCAAAAAGCGGCGGCAGGGTCCGTACTCCAAAACAACCAGGCATTCGACTATTCCGAGGTGCAGAGCAACGTCATCTGGGGATCAACAATAATTTTGCGCGGAGGATTCGGCGCGACAAAGTGGAATGATGTTTCCGGCCCGCTCGCCTGGACCGTGCCCAGGAATGAGGCGTGTCCCGCACCGCTGGCGTATAGCGGAACGCTTGCGATAAACGAGCGCGGCACACCGATCTGGAAGAGCTTCCCGCGAATGGCGTAGCCCTTGTCCGTGTGATGAACGCTAAACTCTACGCGGTAGTGGGGGATCCCCGTACCGCGCACCCACTGTTCGAAAAACCATTCCATGGAACGCCCGCCTTCCAGGTCCATAGCCGGGGTCATGACAGCTTCCACCTCGTGCTGCAAATCATCAGTGGAGAGCGCACGATAGGCATACTTTGTCGCGAGCGTTTGCAGCAGCGTAGTGAAGCGTGCATCGGGATTCCTGGTGCCGGGCTGGCCTGCCGCGGCAGGCTGGCGCAGCATCTCTCGCAACATGTGCATGATCCAGGAGCCTTTGCTGTAAATGACGGCGTCGTAAGCAGCGGGCGACTTCGAGGAATTGAGCCGTGTACCCAGGGTGAGCGCACCGACATTTGCCGGCGCCTCGATAGCACCTGGCGGTTTTTCCGTAAGCCGCTGGCGGTAACGCGTGAGCCAGACGCGAAGGGTATGGTCCGGGTTTTTCTTCGTGTCGGCGAACAGCACTGCAAGATAATTTGCGATGGCTTCATTAATCCATTGGTCGCGGTAGCTCGACCATCCTACAACGTTGCCCCACCATTGATGCGCGACTTCATGATAGGGAACCAGCTCGGTGTAGTGTTCCTGTCCAGCGACGGTGAGTCCCGCGCGCTGCTGAGCCTCGGAAGGCAAGAAAGAATAGGTGGAAACGTACAGCAAGCCGGGCCAGCCCTGCGCGAAGGTTCCCGGAATCTGCGAGACGCTGAGATTATGGAAAGGGAAGGGACCGCTAAATGCTTCGTAGAAGCGAATGGAGGAATCGATCTCTTTGGCGAGTTGCTTGAGGGCGTCGGCGGGGCTGGGGGGAGGCGGAAGCGTCGCGACAGCGCGCCCCGCCGAGGAGGGAAAGTCGAAACGCTGGGGCGGACGAGCCAGGAGATCCGCCGCCGGCGTGGAAAGACGCTTCCGCAAATCCTCTTCGAGCTGACGGTGGGCGTAGATATCAATGGTATGAGCGCCGGAGGAAGCGGACGCCGAAGCATATTCGCCAAGATTAAAGCCCGCGACAGACATTGGCTTCTCCGCCTTCCAGTGGCCGGCGCGAAAGTCTCCTTCTTCGTGCTCTTCGAGTTTGGCGCCGGTGGCGATCAGGCGAAGCTTGCGCGGCCAGCGCAACAGGAAGTCATAGGCAGAAAATTCCGCACTGTCTCCCAGGTGCGGGTACCAGCTTTCTCTCGCGCCGACGTATAACACACCGTTTCCTGCGTCCTGAATGACGTTGCCGCGGTAATGAAAATGAAGCGTGAATTCCTGATGGGGTGTGGGAAATTGCGGAAGAACGACATCCAAATAGTCGTTACCGCGCGTGCTGCGTTCCTGGAGGCTCATGCCTTCATTTTGAAAAAAGGCCAGAGGATCATCCTGCTCGCCGGTGATGCTCTGAATCGTCAGGGCCCGGGAAAGCTGGAAAGAAAGGATGCGCTCCGTTCCGGCTTCCGCGCGCAAACTCACGGTGGCAGTGGCTTCCAGTGAATTGTCTGGAGAAATGGAGGCCTCAATGGAGTAGTGCAATGCGTGAAAGGCCACTGAATGAACGGGAGAATCCGGAAGGCGATGGGAGGTCCAAACATCGTAATAGGATTTGGCGCCGGCCTTGTGGACTTGACCGAGGAGAAATGGCTCGTCACGTTGCGCGTCAAGCACGACATCGAAAGGGCCGGTGGCCACGCCCTCGATATAACCATAAAAGCAGGGCTTAAGGGTTGACGACAGCCGGTCAGAGAGAATCCGGAGAGTGTAACCGGGGTTAAGTCGAGCTAAGAGGGATTCCCATTCTCCCACGATGGAGGCATCCGTCTGAGCGGACAGACCTGCGGAACGGAATTGACGCAGAAGTTCGTCGACGGTGTTATCCGTAAAACGGAGATAAGCGCCAATAAACTCCTGGTCGAGGACGGGGGCACCAAGAAAAAGCCCCATCTGCTGTTTTTCGATGGGTTCGCGCGGTGCCGCCAGAACGTGGCCGCGCCCGGAAAAAACCGCGCCCGAAATCTGCCCGTCCAGAGGAGAGAAAAATGCGAGCGTCCCTTCCTCGAAGGAGAGAACGGCATCGCCCCGGCGAAGTTGGATGTGATGGGCAGGAGCAATGCGGTAAACACTGGCGGGATCGATACGCAGCGCGTTGATTGCATCATACAATTCATGCGGCGATCTTTCGATCGCTGGCAAGACCGATGGCGCCAGAAGACACCACAACGCGAAGAATATTGCGTCCACCCTCATGCGGGAAGTGTAGTCACATTCGGCATGGCGGAACAAGGATCGGCGCGCAGACGCTCGGCTGCCGATTAAAATGAAGAGATGCCCCATATGATCCCAGACTGCCGATTCCGCGCTGCATTGCTGTGTGCCGCGCTGCTTGCCATGAACGGGCTGGCAGCGGGTGACACGATCGTTCTTAAGAATGGACGGCGCATCTCGGCTTTGAGCGCCTTTGAAGAAGGCGACAAAGTAAAATATCTGACCTCCGCGGGCGAATTGAGCTTGCCGAAATCCATCGTCGATCACATTGAGAAGGGTGGCTCGGCGTCGATGAACGGATCAGCGGGGACCGAGGCCGCAAACCTGGCAATCGCGCCTCCGACGATGGAATCGAGCGGGACGAGCGGCGAGGTCGAGCAAGCTGCTGTTCACGACGGGGCGATTGACCGGGGGTACATAGCGAAACTGGAAGCGGCAGCTCGCTCGGGCGGGCGGGAGGCCAATCGGAGCGCGGCACTGGGGCATCATTTGGCGGCAAATTTCGAATTGGCCCGCGGCGATATGGAGCATGCGCTCACCGACGCACGAACAGCCTTAATCTATGCGCCCGAAGAGCCAGTGCTGCTCATGAACGTCGGCTACCTGCTGCTGCGGCGGAGCGAGTTCAAGGAGTCCCTGGAATACCTGGAGCGTGCACGGCGCGTTGCGCCGGATAGTCCGGATGTGCCAAAACTGGAGGGCTGGGCCTACTATGGTTTGAACAAATTGGACCAGGCAGTTGCGGAGTGGAAGCGCGCGCAGGCGCTGCGGCCGGACAAAGAAGTGCAGGTGGCGCTGGACAAAGCACTGGCCGATAAGAAGGAAGAAGAAAGTTACAAGGAAAACGAAAGCAGCCACTTCAAGTTGCGCTACAGCGGAGCAGCCGCGCCGGCACTGGCGCGGGACGTGCTGCGAACGCTGGAGAGGCACTTTTCGGCGATCGAATCCGAACTGAACTTTACGCCACCGGAACCGATTGGTGTGATTCTCTACACGCAAGATGCTTTCAGCGATATCACCAAGGCGCCGGCGTGGGCCGGAGCGCTGAACGATGGACGCATCCGCGTGCCGGTGCAGGGACTGGCGGCAGTGGATGGGGAATTGTCGCGCGTGCTGAAACATGAGCTGACGCACAGCTTCATTGCGCAGAAGACCCGCAGCGCCTGCATCGGGCTGGCAGCAAGCTGCGGGATTCGGGCGCCGGCTTGGATTCAAGAAGGGCTGGCACAATGGATGGAAGGCCAGCGCAGTAGAGAGGATGCCGCGGCTCTTGTGAAAATTTACAGCGCGGGCCAGGCCATCCCGCTTAGCCGGCTGGAAGGCTCCTGGCTGAACATGAGCGGGGATACGGCGCGTTACGCGTATGCGTGGGCGCTGGCGAACATGGAATTCATCGTGCAGGCCGATGGAATGGGCGATGTGGAGCGAATCCTGGACCGCATCGGTGCGGGAATGGCTACGGAAACCGCGCTGAAGGAAGTGCTGCACAGCGATTACAACGATCTGATGCAGTCTACAGCGGATTATCTGAAGAAGACCTACGGGCGCTGAGCCACTTCCCCGCGGCGTTTTCTCTTTTCAGAATCCATGTTTGTTATCCTTCCGTCAGCCTGCTAATTCGTTGCCAGGAGTGCGGCCAGGAGCGCGGCGCGGGCAGGCATGGTGTTGATGAGGACATGCTCGTGGGAGGAATGCGCGCCATCGCCGACGGCGCCGAGGCCATCGAGTGTAGGGATGCCGAGTGCGGCGGTGAAATTTCCGTCCGAGCCGCCGCCTACAGTGCATTCGCCGAGCGAGAGATTCATTTGGTTTGCGAGCATCTTGGCGCACGCGAACAGAGTGGCGCTCATTTTTCGTTCGAGTGGAGGGCGGTCGAAGCCTCCGGTGATTTCAAGCCGAGCACCGCTTTGCAGCGGGCGCAAGTCGCGCAGGCGACCTTCCAGGCTGCGCATGTCCGAAACGCGAAGCGCACGCAAATCCACAACAACGCGCGCGCGTTCCGGGATGACGTTAGTACGCGTGCCGCCTTCGATTATGCCCGCGTTGATAGTGATGCCGCGGCGAAGATCGTTCCACTTTTCGATGCGCGCGAGTTGCCGCGCCAATTCGTGAATGGCGTTGATGCCTTCTTGTGGCGCGAGACCGGCGTGCGAGGCGCGGCCGTGTACGATCAATTCGGCTTTACCGACTCCTCTGCGTGACGTCTTCAGCAGACCGCGCGGACCGAAAGAAGGCTCGAGGACGAAAACGGCGTCGCTGCGGCGCGCTTCGGCTTCAAGGAGTCTGCGGGAAGCCTCGCTGCCGATTTCCTCGTCGGAAGTCCAAAGGAAGACGACCCGTTTAGAGAGCGGTATCTCCGCTTGCTGAAGCGCTTGCAGCGCGAAGAGCGCTTGAACGATTCCGGCCTTCATGTCAAAGACTCCCGGGCCGTAGGCTTTGCCGGCGGAAACGCGGAATGGGATCTTTTGTAAAGTTCCGCTGGAATAGACGGTATCGTAATGGCCTAGGACCAGGAGTTGACCCGAAGGGCGAGATTTGCTGGGCGCGTGAGTGATGCGAAGAATGTCGCCGCGCTGCTTCTGCGCCATGCGTTCCACGCGCGTGCCGTGCTTGGTCCATTCGCGGGCGATAACGCTGCAGCATCGATCGACGGCCGCTTTTTCTAGGCTGGGTGACTCCGCCTCCACGAACCGGCGCAACGTGGCGAGCATCTGGGGAAGTTGCAGCTTCAGAAGTCGCAAGAGTTCTTTCGGGAGAGGGGCATTCGGCATGGCTCGGAGATGCTATCAATGCCTTGCAAGCAGAGCAATCGAGCAAAATCCATTGCAGCGAATGGAAAAGGCTCCGGGCTTGCGGCCGCTTCTTCGCTCCCCGATAGAAGCGGCGGAAAACCGGTAAGAGCGCGTATCGCACAGGGCGAAGGTTCGCATATAATCATAAGTTTGCCGGGGAAGGGCCAGGCGCCGCTGGAGGGGTGTGCGGCGAGACGGAGAGCGCGAATGTTACTGGACGTGGTTGCGATACAGAAGATCCTGCCGCACCGCTATCCCTTTCTGATGGTGGACGGCATCCTTGAGATGGAGCGGTTAACCCGCATCGTGGGCGTGAAGAACGTAACGATCAACGAGTCGCACTTTCAGGGACATTTTCCAGGCCAGCCGGTCATGCCCGCAGTGCTGATTATCGAATCCATGGCGCAAATCGGGGGACTTCTGCTGCTCACGGAAGTTCCCGATCGTGAAAACAAGCTGCTGTACTTCGTGGCCGTCGACGGCGCGCGATTCCGCAAGCCGGTCGTGCCCGGCGATCAATTGAAAGTGGAAATGACAGTGCTCAACTGGCGCGGGGACTTCTGCAAGCTGGAGGGCAAGGCGACGGTGGACGGAAAACTGGCTGCCGAAGCCACGCTGATGTGCAAGATGGTGGACCGCAGCCTGATGGCGAAAACCCAAGAACCCGCAAAATGACGATGCTCGAAATTCATCCGCAAGCCGTCGTGGCAGCTAGCGCAAAACTTGGTGCCGGCGTGCAGATCGGCCCGTATGCTGTGGTTGGCGAAGACGTGGAATTGGGCGACGGATGCGTGCTGCACGCGCATGCGACCGTCGGGGGACCTTCCAGGTTCGGCAGGAATAATCTATTTTATTCCTTCAGCGCGATTGGCGGCGACCCGCAGGACTATACCTTTCGCGGCGAACGCACCGAGCTGGTTGCGGGGAACGACAATATTTTCCGCGAATACGTGACCGTGAGCCGCGGCACGCAAAAAGGCGGCGGCAAGACCACGCTGGGCGACGGCAATTTTCTATTGGCGTATTCGCACATCGGGCATGATTGCGTAATCGGTAGCAACGCGTTGTTTGTGAACGGCGCGACGCTCGCGGGACACGTCACCGTGGAAGACTTCGCGACTGTGGGGGCGTTTTGCCCGGTGCACCAATTTTGCCGCATTGGCCGCTACGCTTACGTCGGAGCGGCGACCGTAATCACTCAGGACGTTCCGCCGTTTTCCAAAATCGTCACGGAACGCGAAACGAAAAGTTTCGGCATCAATGCCGTTGGCTTGGAGCGCAAGGGATTTTCGCCCGAGCGTTTGCAGGCGCTGAAGCGTGCTTATCGTTTGCTCTTGCGTTCGAAGCTGAATACCTCGCAGGCGCTGGCGGAAATGCGAAAATCGCTGGGCAATTCCGCCGACGTCCTGGAATTGATCCAATTCATCGAAAGCGCCGAGCGCGGCATCGTGAAGTAACGTCTGATTGTTGATTTCATGCCCGACGCGAACGCCAATACGACAGGATGGGGACTTATCGCAGGAAACGGGCGCTTTCCGTTTCTGGTGCTGGAAGGTGCGCGCAGCCAGGGAATTGAGATGGCGGTGATCGCGCTGAAAGAAGAAGCGTCGCCGGAGCTGGAGAAACTCGCCAAACGGCTGCACTGGGTAAGCCTCGGCGATCTGAGCAAAACCATCGACTTGATGCATCAGGAAGGCGTCAAGCAGGCGGTCATGGCGGGGCAGGTGAAACACAACAAAATATTCAGCGCCATCCGGCCGGATTGGAAACTGGCGAAACTGCTGTTTTCGCTTCCGCGGAAAAACACCGATTCACTGATTGGTGCCGTGGCACGCGTACTGGAAGAGGAAGGCATCCAGCTTGTGGACTCGACGTTGTTCCTAAGGCCGTTGGTAGCGGACACCGGCGTGCTGACGCGACGCACCCCGAATGAGCACGAAGCGGAAGACATGGCGTACGGGCTTGGCGTGGCGAGGCAAATTGCAGGCATGGACATCGGACAAACCGTAGTGATTGCCGATCGCGCTTGCGTAGCAGTGGAGGCAATGGAAGGCACCGATGAGACCATCGCGCGTGCCGCGCGAATCACCGGCGGCAAGCCGCTGGTTGTGGTGAAAGTCAGCAAGCCGGGACAAGATATGCGCTTCGACGTACCCGTGGTAGGCTTGCCGACCATCGAACAGATGAGGGATTCCGGAGCGACCGCTCTCGCGGTGGACGCCGGGCGGACACTTCTTTTTGACCGCGCACAACTGATCGAATCTGCGGATGGAGCGGGAATTGCGATTCAAGCGTTCCCTCCTCTAGCCGTGCCGGAACGAAATGACGCTTCGAAGGGAATAAACAAAGAATGAGCGCGGCGGCGGGAGAGTCGAAGAGGATTCGTGTCGCTGTGGTGGGCACAGGGGAATTTGGGCGCAACCATGCGCGCGTATACCGCGAACTGGGGGGCGCAGAACTCGTTGGCACCTTTGACCTGGATCCAGAACGCGCTGCGTCCGTGGCGTCCGAATTTCAGACGCAGGTTCTACAGAATCTCGATGAGTTGCGCGGAAGCGTAGATGCCGTGAGCGTCGCCGTCCCGACAGTCGCGCACGCGGAGGTAGGTTGCCGGCTGCTGGAAATGGGGCTCGACGTTCTCGTCGAGAAACCCATGGCTGTGACACTCGGGGAGGCCGATGCGCTTCTTCGCACAGCGAAGAAAAATGGACGAATCCTACAGGTGGGCCACGTCGAACGTTTCAATCCCGCTGTGGTTGCCGTTGAGCCGATTTTAAACCGGCCGCTGTTTTTCGAAGTGCATCGATTGGGAGTCTTCACTCCGCGCAGCCTCGATGTGGATGTAATCTACGATTTGATGATTCACGATCTGGACATTCTGCTGGCGCTGGTCAATGAACCGGTTACGGAAGTAAAGGCCGTGGGGATTCCGGTCCTCACGGACAAAGTGGACATCGCGCATGCGCGCTTGGAATTTGCAGGTGGCGCGGTAGCCAATATCACCGCAAGTCGCGTTTCCACCGAGCGCGTGCGCAAGATGCGCTTCTTCCAGCAGCACGAGTACATTTCGCTGGATTACGCGCGCCGCGACGCGCTGCGCATCGGAGTGAAGAAGGCCGGTCCTCAACCGGAGTTTGGATTTGAGAAGCTGAATGCGCCCGCGGTCGAGCCGTTGCACGCAGAGCTCGAAGCGTTCATCAATGCCGCGCGTTCTCGCAGAGAACCGCGCACGAACGGTGCGGCGGGACGGGCCGCGCTCGAATTAGCAGGCCGCGTGATGGCAAGCATCCAAGAACATGCCGCGCGCGTCCAAATAGGCACATTCGCTATTCAAGACAAAACACGATGATTTCACGGATCCTGGTTCCGATCGACGCTCGTCCGACCGCGGCGCTGGATACTCCGACGCAGCGCCGCCGCCCCACCACCATGGATGAGCGCACCCTGATGCCGGCGATGCTGCCCATCGTGCCATTGGATGGTCACTCGACGATTCCCACGAACTTGCCGCTGGAGTCCATTGCCGCGCGCGTGGTCGTGCCCCGCGACGTGAATCGCGAAGCCTACGGCGTCACCGAAGATCACTCGACGCCGGTGCAGCCAACGGATATGGACTCGCGCATTGTCTTACCGGCGGGTGCCGCAGCGCCGGAAATGAGTGCGCACCCGCTGTATGTTCCCGAAGATCTCGTCGGCCCCGACATTTTCATGACCGGAGAAGTCCAGCTGATCGTTCCGGAGCAGACGGAAGAGAAGACCAAGTGGCAACTGATCACACGTTTTTCTTCGGTCGCGTTTCACATTCTGGTGTTTGTGGCGCTGTTGTTTCAGTCGAAGTTATTTCCGCCGCATGAGCCGACCCAGGCCGAACTCGAACTTGCGCAAAGGCAAATGACAGTTCTTCTTCCTCCTGGGGCACTGGACGCACTGAAGCCGTCGGCGCCGTCGACGCGTCCCGTGCAACCTGTGCCCAAAGTGCACGTTGATCCGCGTGTGTTGCGGGAAGTTGCACCACCCGTCATTCCGACGCCTACGCCGCAGCCGGAACGGCCGGTGAGAGAGCTGCCGAACGCTCCCGTGCCCAAACCGAACGCTGTCCCGATGGATCCACCACCATCTGCGCCAACACCCAAGATGGATGCGCCTAGGCCTGTGGCAAGACTGGAAATTCCGGATACTCCGCAACCCAAAGGGAAACTGCAGTTGCCGAAAGATCTTTCGCCCGGCCAGAGTATTCAAGACTCCTTGAAAGCAACACGGCCTTCCGGTCCCCGCGCGATCGGTGGCGGCGGGCAGATCCCAGGGGGCGGCGCAAGGGGCGGCGGCGGTACCGGTGGCACTGTTTATGGCGGCATTGAAATGCTGACGCCGGATGAGGGCGTAGATTTCAACAGCTATCTGCAGCGCGTGTACTACACCGTAAAACGCAATTGGTTTGCCGTGATGCCGGGATCGGTCGAACTTGGTGAGAAAGGCATAGTCTTTCTTACATTCAGGATCAATCGCGACGGTAGCGTGCCTTCTGATGAACCAGTAATCGAGCGCAACTCCGGGAAAGAGCCGCTGGACCGCGCCGCGTTCTCTTCCGTGCGTGCGTCGAATCCTTTTGAGCCTTTGCCGCCGCAATTCAAAGGCCCCTATATCGAATTGCGGTACAGGTATTACTACAATATTTACCCGGAAAACTTCAATCAGCAATAATGAAACTCACGCGCCAACAGGTTCTCGGCAGCCTTCTCCTGGCGATCTTCGTGTTTATTTTCATACTTGTACGCGCGCGCCATCTCCTCGTGCGATGAGCGAAAGAAACGCGCTTCCACCGCTTGTGGCCATTGTTGGTCCGACGGCATCGGGGAAATCGGCCCTTGGTGTCGCGCTGGCCGAGCGGTTCAATGGCGAAGTCGTCGTATGCGATTCAACGCAACTCTATCGCGGGTTCGATATTGGCACCGCGAAGCCTGGCCCATCTGAGCGTCACGGCGTTCCCCATCATTTGATTGATGTTCTTGAGCCGCGGGAAGAAGCAACCGCTGGCGCATACCGTCAATTGGCGCTGGCCGTTCTGGACGGCTTGCGGCTTCGGAAACGCCTGCCGGTGTTCACGGCCGGCACAGGATTGTATTTGCGCGCTTTGCTCGAAGGCCTCGCGGACATTCCGCTGCGCTCGGAAGAATTGCGCGCGCGGCTGCGCGCCAGTGTTGAAGATCATCCGCCTGGCCACTTGCATCGTGTCCTGAAGCGGCTTGACCCGGTAGCGGCAGGCAAAATCTCGCCCGCGGACGAGCAGAAGCTCATCCGTGCCGTGGAAGTTTGCTTGCTGACGCGGAAGCCAATCTCCGAAGTACATCGAAGCGGCCGCGTCCCACTGCCAGGATGGCGCGTTCTGAAGGTTGGATTGATGCCGAACCGCGAGAAGCTCAACGAGCGCATCCACGCGAGAACAAACTCCATGCTCGAACGGGGATGGCTGCGGGAAGTTCGAGCATTGCTCGAAAGCGGCCTGAGCGAAAACGCGAAGCCGTTTGACTTCATCGGCTACCGTGAATTGCGCGCGGTCCTTCGCGGCGAAAGCACCCTCGAACAGGCGCGGGGTGCAATTCAACAGGCTACGCGGCAGTACGCCAAACGTCAGGTCACCTGGTTTCGCCGAGAGCAAGGCGTACGCTGGTTTTCAGGTTTTGGCGACGATGCCAGCGTGCAAGCAGGCATTCTCGGATGGCTTCAAGCCGAAGGTCTGGAGCAGCAGAAGTATTTCGATGAGCCAGCTGATTGAGTCCCAGCGACAAACCCACTCTTTGTGCGCTGCTATTTTGGCGTAGGCGTAGGAGCAGGTGCAGGTTCTGCTTTGTCCTTGGCCTGGATCGATAGCAGTTCAACTTCAAAAATCAGCGTTGCGCCGGGACCGATACCCGAGCGCGGATCCGCCCCGCGGTCGCCATAACCCAGATCCGAAGGAACAAAGAGTTGCCACTTCGATCCCACGGGCATGAGCTGGACAGCCTCCGTCCACCCTTTGATGACTCCGGTCACCGGGAATGACGCCGGCTGGCCGCGCTTATAAGAGCTGTCAAACTCCGTGCCGTTAATAAGTGTACCCCGGTAGTTACAAGACACAGTGTCGGTCGCAGTGGGCTTGGGTCCCGTGCCTTCGGTCAGGATTTTGTATTGAAGGCCACTCGGCAAGGTCACCACGCCTTCTTTGGTTTTGTTTGCGGCCAGAAATTCATCGCCCTCTTTCTTGTTGGCATCTCCCGCCACTTTCATCTTCTCCTGCTCCACCTTCATCTTTTCCTGCTGCCTGGCGCGCATTTCGGTCTGGAGTTGCGTGAGCGTGGCCTTCACTTCATCATCCGTCAAGAGCGTCTTGCCGCCTGCCAGGGCGTCCTTCATACCCCTTAGGAGAATTGCCTGGTCTACCTCAACAGACTGCTGACGCAGTTGCGCTCCCAAACCCTTCCCCACATTCAACCCCACTGCATAGCTGGCTTTGTCTTTTGGGGTCTTAAGGACCAGTGGGGTCTGGGTTTTTGGCTTGGTTACTTGCCCGGTCTTGGCAGCCGGAGCTTTTTGAGCACCCGCGGCAGGGGGCGGAGCGGCCTTCGCCGCCGGAGCTTGTTGAGGGCTTGTTGCGGGAGTCTGCTGCGCCCAGACATTTCCAGGCAGCATTATTCCCGCGGCCAATAAACTTGTTGCGGCGACCATCAGTATCTGTGTGTTCAGTTTTTGCATGCAACTATTTTCACACGGGTCCGCCAACTCCGCAAACTTCCGGAGCTGCGCGGAAGCTTGACGGGAGCTTAACGCCAGTCGCCGAGGCGGAGAGACAAGCGTATAATTCAATACAGAGGTGAGTCCGCCAGACTTAAGCAAGTCCGCAAGATGACTCCCGGCCGATCTCAGTGACGAAAACGCAACATCAAGTCTCGACAGCAGAGCGCGCCTTGCTCGTGGGCGTGGGATGGAAGCGCGCGCCTCGATTCCCCGGCATGCCGGTGGGCGAGCAGGGCCGCGAATCGCTTCTGGAGCTCGTTGAGCTCGCGCGCAGCGCGGGCGCGGAAATCGCTGGGACGGTTTTCCAAGTGCGAGAGACCGCAGATCCTGCAACCCTCGTCGGGCGCGGCAAACTGGATGAAATCCGCGCGGAAGCGACCGCACACCGGGCGCCGCTGATTATCTTTGACAGCAACCTCTCTCCCGTTCAGCAGCGAAACATCGAGGAAGCCACGGAACGCCGTGTGATTGACCGGACGCAATTGATTCTCGATATTTTCGCGCGGCATGCGCGCAGCCGCGAAGGCCAGTTGCAGGTCGAACTCGCACAGTTGAATTACATGTTGCCGCGGCTGACCGGCAAGGGAACGGCGATGTCGCGCCTCGGCGGCAAGAGCGGCGGTGGCGGAGCGGGTGGAACCGGCGGT
>WNFJ01091012.1_pt3 | contig 36068 bp, 35 predicted proteins | sample 5400461 | NCBI WGS metagenome assembly WNFJ01 (sample SAMN13153349, study PRJNA577476) | soil metagenome | isolation source: 115 cm saprolite on Douglas fir-dominated hillslope | place: USA:California | collected 2013-09-17
CAAGATAACGGCGGTCTGCAAGGAGATGGGCTGCTGGATGGAGCTCGTGGACCCCGCGGCACAAGCCCATGTGAAGATGCACGGTCACGCGTTCTTCGTGCCAAGGACGGCTCCCGGGCATTTCGCTCGCGTGCAAGCGCACGTCGTGCCCAAAGGGGGCAACGATGACTGCACCGAGGAAACCCCTGACCAATCGGGCGTCGCTCGCGTCGAGCTCGACGCGACGGGCGTCGAGATCGACTGAGCCGAGGAAACGAACCTTACGGACAAGGCCTGGGCCGCCATGAGCTCTCGCGGGGAGAAGGTTCTGCTTGTCCTTGTCCCGTTTGTCGCCATCGTGGTGGTTGCCGTCGGGTTGCGAGTCGGCGCCCCCAACGCCGTGCGCGCGGTGGTGGTCTACGGGGCGCCGTCCTCCGGTTCGGAAAGCAGACTCGCTTGGCAGTTCGTCGCTTTCGAGGAGGACAACCGCGCCAGGTCGCCGGCCGGGGGAGTCGACATTGAGGCAATCGCTCGAGTCGGCGACACGACCACGCGGTGGCAGGGACGCACCAACCAGGATGGCGTTGCCGAGGCGCAGCTCGCGGTTAGAGCAACCGACGGGATGCGTCTCGAGGTTCGCGCGGGCGAAAGCCTCCTTGCGCGAGGGCTCGTGTCGATCCCCGCAAAGCTCGACACGATCTTGCCGCCCCCGGTGTGGATGCCGTTCGCGCGGCGCAATGGGCGAGTGTCGCTCGATGTCGCCGTTCTGGGTCAACGAGTCGCGCCCGGCTTTCCGGCGTCGCTCTGGGTTCGTGCGACGGACGCGTCGACGCACACACGCCTGGTTGGGGTCAGGTTGGTCGCCGATCGGGATCCAAGTCTTCTGTCCGCCTTGGCGACAGGACCGACGACTGCGGGCGGCTGGACAGAGGTTCGCGTGATGGCCGTCGGATTGGCAGTGTCGCTGACACTTCATGCGCTGAGCCCCGACGGTCTCACTGGCGATTGGGAGGGTGGCCTGCACATGTCTCCGGGCGGAGCGGTGCTCCGAACGCGTGTTCGCTGGCTTCCCGACGAGGAGCCTGCGATCGAAATCAGCGCTCCTTCGACTCAGCGGATCGTGTACGTCGAGATCGACAACGCGCGCGGCCGCGCTTGGGCAACGGCGCTTTCTCTCGCGGCCGATCCAGATGGAACGACGCGCGCTCTCGCGCGTGTTCCGAAGCTCTCGCCCGGCCTGTACTGGGCCGCCGCCGCGCCGGACCCCATGGGGGCCACCAAGCTCGAACAGGGGACGACGGTGCGTCCGTTCTTTGTCGCTTCGAGCGATGAGGCGGCCTTCGCATTCGGCCAGGACGCCGCCGTATGCGTTCCGCCGAGCGACAGTCGGCAGACTTCGCCCGCGCTCACAGCTTGCCTAGCCATGACGGCCGCCGCACCGGTGCCGCGTTGGATCGCACTGGACGGGTTCTTGCTCCAACGCGCCAAGGACGCCCATGCGCGTTTCCTTGGTTTGGCCATCGCTCTCGGCGCCATTCTGGTCGCCGTCCTGCTCGAAGGCACGCTCGTGCTGCGTGCGGCTGCGTCATCGCGCGCTCGGTTTTCGGCAATGAGTCCCTTGACCAGAAAGGACCAGACGGTCGCTCGCTTTTCGGGCGTGGCGGTGGCGCTGTTCGTCGCTCTGCTCGGGTTTGCGCTGTTCGCCGCGTTTCTCGTGCGCGCAAGTTGAAGACATGAATACCTGTCCAATCCTCAATGAGCCGCTTTTGGAGCTAAGCTTGTATGGTGCGTGCTCGTTACGTGTCGGTAGCTCTGCTGTTGGCTCTTTCGTCGACCGCGCACGCTCAGGACTTTGACCCACGCGGCCATCGTCACACGCGTCCGCCGGCGCCACGCCCGCACGCGCCTTCTCGGGGGGCTGGACACGATGCGACGACGACCGCTGCGGATGCACATGGTCCTACGCAGGCCGCGCTCATCGAGCGCTACACGCGCGTCGTGTTGTCTCAACCAGGATCGCCGTTCCCACTCGAACGGCTCGCGCAACTCTATCGGGAGCGCGATGGAAATATCAGTCGCCTCTTGACGGACTTCGAGACCGCATCGCAGCGGCCCGGGGCGGACCAGTACGCAGCGACGGTTACTCTGGCCGGCCTCTACAAGCTCGACGGAAGCACGCAGCAGGCAATCGATGCGTACGAAAGGGCGATCGCTCTCAACGGAACCGATGCGCGCGCTGTCCTGGCACTCGCCCGATTGCTCGAAGATCGGGGCGATATCGCGCCGGCACGCACACGCTACGAGCAGGCGCTCGCGCTGCAGACGGCCCGCAACGACAAGGAGCAGACGCTGCGGACTCTCATTGGGCTTGCCCTCGATGTCAAGGACTGGACAGGAGCAAAGACGTTTCACCGCGAGCTGCTCAAGCTGGAACCGACGAGCCTCTTCGTTCGGGGAGAGCTTGGACGCGAGCTTTACCGGCGCAGTGAATACCTGCGGGCGGAGGCGGAGCTGTCCGAGGTCGTGTCGGCGGCCGCGGGCGACAACCGGGCGCTCGCTCCCGCGCTCAAGGAGCTCGGTCTTGCCCAGACCAAAGCGCACGAGAACCAACAGGCGCTCGCGACTCTGCAAAGGGCGCTCGCGGCGGCGGGGCCCCAAACCGCGCTGCGTGCCGAGATCTACGACATNNNNAACTGCCGACACTGGTCAAACAACTGGAGGACGAACATCCCAGTGATCCGCCGCGCCTCGCACTCCTTGGAGGGCTCTATGAGGAGACGGGCGAAAGTGCGAAGGCGATCGAGACTTACCGGCGAGCTCTCCTGGTCAATCCGCGTCAACTCGATCTTCACTTGCGGATGATCCGTCTCCTGCAGACCAATGGGGATCTCGATCGAGCGATCGTCGAATACGAATCGCTCGTTCGCGCGGCGCCCAACAATCCACAGTTCCTATTCGAAGAATGTGAAGCGCTCCTGCAGCGCGGGGACCGCGTTCGCGCGCTCAAGCTCGTAAGCGATTTGGAGATGCGCGCCGCCGGGGACGAGGAAATATTGGCCCGGGTAGCCGATTTCTACGCACGCATCGGCGACACCAAAAAGTCACTGAAGGTCTTGGAGCGGCTGGCCACGGGCAATGCGACGGGAGATCCCGGCCACCTCGTTGATTTGGGCGACCGTTACTTTCAAGATGGCAACGCCACGCTCGCGCGGCAGACCTGGAAGCGGATTTTGACCTTGGTTCAGCCTCGCGCGAAAGCGCTGGCTGCCCTGGGGGACGTCTACATCGAGCACGACCTGACCGCAGACGCGGTGTCCGCCTACAAGGAAGCAACGCTCCTGGAGCCGAACAACCTCGGGCACAAGAAGGCACTCGCTGCGGCGTACGAGCGGACCCACGCGTACCGCGAGGCTCGCGAGCTGTACGAGGAAATCGTGAAGAAGACGAAAGGCGAGGCCGAACGCGCTCTCGCCCGCGAGTGTCGTTCGCGCATCGTGACGTTGTGGGGACTCGAACACGCGCTCGAGCAACAAGTGCCCGGGCTCAGGCGACGGTTCGCCACCGCGCCCCCCGATGTTGAGGCGGGGCGAATGCTCGCCGAATCGCTCCTTCATTTGCGAAAGCTACCCGATGCTGAGGCGACTCTCCTTGTTCCCGGCGATTGCGACAACTACCTGGCGCTCGAGCGCGTGCTCGTGCAAGAGGCGAAAATCGCTGACGCGATTGCGGTGCTCGAGAAGCTCGCGCAGCTCGAACCCAAGAGGGCGCGCGAGCTCTACCAGCGAATGGCGCAGTATGCGGTCCAAATCTATAAGGATGACGAGGCGATCAAGTATGCCGTCCGCGCGGTCGAGCTCAATCCAGACGACGCCGAGGGCCACAGGCGACTGGGAGAGATGTATCGGTCCAAGCAGGATGTCGAGCGCGCAATCCTCGAGTTTCGAGCCGCGATTGCGAAAAACGATCGACTAGTTGTCGTCTACTTCGAACTTGCCGACTTGCTGCTTTCCAAGGGCCAAGCAGAGGATGCCGACCGTCTCTTTCGCGCGGTCGTGCGCGGCGCGCCCGACGAGGAGCTCATCGCCCGCGCCGCACGCCTGTCGACGCAGATCAATCTCGGCAAGGGCACGCTCGAGTCGCTCGAGCAGGATTTCTTGCCACTCGCGATCGGAAATCCGCAAAGGCCCATCTACCGGCGTCTCCTTGCCGAAATTTACGGCGGACTAACCTTTGGCCTCGTGCAGCGCGTCAGGCACGGGACGGCGAGCGAGGCGCGCGAAGCACGCGAGGCCTTGGCGCGAATCGGCGCGCGAGCGGTCAAGCCGCTTCTCGACGCACTGGCCGATCCAGACGTGAGTCAGCAGCGTATTGCCATCGAGGTGCTGGCCTACGTCCAGAACCGCAACGCAGCGCTCCCGCTCTTCACGTTCGCGACCGGTCCTGCCGAAGTCGCGCTGAGGACGCGAGCCATGCTGGCGTGTGGAGCTTTGGCCGACGCGTCGCTCGTGCCCAAGTACGAAGCACTCTTGGAGCCGAAAGACTCGGGCGGGCTAGAGCCCGAGTTGGCCGACTCGGTGGGAGTCGCTGCAGTCTGGGGCCTGGCGCGCATGAACGAGCGACGGGCATTGCCGCTGCTTCGGCGACTCGCGCGCACCGCGGGTCCGCCGGCGATGCGCGCACTGGCAGTACTGGGGCTCGGCATGGCTCGCGATCGCAGCGCCACGACAGACGTCGCGCAAATGGCGCGCTCGGTCGACGCGGGCGTGGCCGCGCGCGCGGCCGCTGCGTACGCTCTCGGGGACCTGAACGCGCAGGCACAGGCGCCCATGCTGCTCGAGATAGCCGAGGACGGCGATGCACTCCCAAGGCGCATGGCCCTTCTCGCGCTCGCCAGGATGGCGCGCTCGAACAGCGAAGAGCCGTCGTGGACGCGCGAAGCCGTTCGGGCGATGGCAGACGCGGTCTTCGCAAGCCAGGCGGAAGGCCCTCGGGGCCGCCAGTCCGGCGCGGCAGTGGCACGCACTGCTGTGGCTGCGCTCGGCGTTCTGGCAGCGGACGACGAGGGGGCTCGCGCGTGGGCTACGGCCCGCGATTCGATGCCGGCGCCCGAAACGACCCTGGACGTCGAAGAGCTTCTCGACATGCTGGTGCCACCTTTCCAGACCGAGGCATCTCGAACGGCGGCGCTCGTGCGATTCGCCGTCCCCATCGAGCGGGCCGCCACGGCGGCGCTGAGGACCTCGGGCGATCGCGCCCTGGCGGTGCTCGACGCGCTCGGGAGCGGCGACGGAGAGTTCTTGCCCTTCGTCGCACGCGGGGCGAGCGGGCCCGGGGCCGAGACCGCCCGTGACATTGCGGCAGCGCTGGAGCCGAGCGTAGTCGCCCTCGCGAAGCACCCCGATCCAGAACTCAGGAACAAGGCTCTGGTCTTCGCATGTCGCTCGTCGAGCGAGGCGGCCACCGACGCAGTGGTGGCCGGGTTGGGGGACGCGAATGATGCGATCCGTCGGGTCGCTCTCGCTTGCGTTGGGGGTTACGCGGCCAGAGGACCTGCGGGCGGTACGCAAGGCGCCGGGGCTCGGCTCGATGCGGGCGGGGGCGAGCGGTTGGTGGCGGCCGTGGCCCCCATCGCGGCACACAGCGAGAGCTGGGCGATGCGCGTGCTGGCCGCGCAGGCGCTAGGGCGATTGGGCGCGAAAGGCGCTCTCAGCGCGAGTCCCGCGCTGTCGACAGCCGCGGCGGGCGATGGTTATGCACTGGTCCGCCAGGCCGCGCTTGAGGCCCTGGCGTCGTTCGATGCGGCGGCCGCGAAGGCAGCGGCTCAGCGCATGGCGGCCGAAGATCCTGAGCCACGGCTCCGGGAGACAGCCAAAGCGATGGCGCGCTAGGCTTGGGCCGATGCGAGTCGCTGCTGCCGCATTGCTCGCGTGCGTCGCTTGCCGCGACTTGTCCGATTTCACGACAGCAGGCGGCAGTTACCAAGGCGACGTGGTGCGGGGAGAGTTCGTGCGAACGGGCGTCTCCGCGGAAACGAAACTGTGTCTCACGCTCGACGTCGACCACCTGCAGGATAGTCCCGGCTCGTTATCCACCAATGACGGTCGTTTTCGCGCGGCCGCATTGCGGCCCATTCCGCAGTTGTGGCACGACCCACTCTCGACGCTGTCATTTGGCGAGGGGCGTCTGAAAAACCTTCTGTACGCGGTCGCGGCCAGTAGCTCCGCCGGCGACGCCAACGGCGGCGATGTGTTGGCGGTGGTCTCGCTGATGCAATCGGGCGATGTCGAGGTTCGCCTGCTTCGCAGTGCACCCGGCGCGAATGCGGACGCGGGCTCTGCGAGCTCGGGTGCTAGCGGCGGGGCTGCGAACAACATTTTTGCCGTCTTCATTCTGCGGCGTCAGAAGGAGCCGTGCTCGTATTAGGGATCGAGTCGTCGTGCGACGAGACAGCAGCAGCCGTCGTCGATGACACGGGTCGTGTGCGCTCGGACGTCGTTCACTCGCAAGCGAAGCTCCATGCTGCCTATGGCGGCGTCGTGCCGGAGCTTGCCTCCCGCGACCATTTGCGCAACGTCGGTCCGGTGGTTGTCGACTCGCTGCGGCGGGGGGGAGTCTCGCTCGCGGGCATCGACGGCATTGCGGTCACCAATCGCCCGGGACTCGTGGGTGCGCTCTTGGTGGGGGTGCAGGCCGCGAAGGGTCTCGCATGGGCTGCCGGCAAGCCGATGGTTGGTGTGGACCACTTGATTGGCCACATGCTGGCCGTGTTTCTGCGACGTGGCGACAGTAGCGACGTACCGCCACCTCGCTTTCCGTTCGTCTGTTTGCTGGCCTCGGGCGGGCACACGGCCCTCTATCGCGTGAACGGCCCGTTTGCGGAAGCCATTATCGAGCTCGGGGCAACGCGTGACGACGCGGCAGGCGAAGCTTTTGACAAGGTCGCGAAGCTACTCGGCCTCGAGTATCCGGGTGGGCCCGCTATCGAACGCCTCGCGGTCCTGGGTGACGCGTCGCAGGTGAGGCTGAAGGCGCCGATGGCATCCGGTGAGTCGTTGGAAATGAGTTTCTCGGGCATCAAGACGCAAGTGGCGCAGCTTTGCGCGCAAGGCGTCGCCAACAAGAGCGAAGTTGACGTTCGCAATGTTTGCGCCGCCTTTCAGGCGGCTGTCACGACCGCGCTCGCGGAGAAGGCAACGCGTGCTGCGTTTCGCGAAGGGGTGGAGGACATCGTTCTGTCGGGCGGGGTGGCGGCCAACCGTGAGCTACGCAGACGCGTCTCGGAGCTCGGTGCGGCACGTGGCGTCAGAGTACTCGCCCCGCCGGCCGTGAGCTGTACCGACAATGCGGCGATGATCGCTTACGCGGGAGCGCTGCGCCTCGAGCGCGGTGACCGGGACGGTTGGGACATGACTGCGCAGGGCGACACGACGCTGGTGCAGCGAACCCGAAAGGGCCGAGGACGGCGCTAAGCGCCTACGTGAAGGAGCGCTTTGCGGCGCTCAGTTGCGCGAGTGATGTGGCAGTGTCGGCAGCACCTTGTGCTCGCGTCCGACGCCGAGCGATCCCCCTGCGCCGTCTTTGATTGCCGCTGTCTTGTCGAGGGCGCCCGCAGGGGCAAGTGCGATGACGAGCGTGTCGCCTCGCGCGCTTACGCGGTAGTTCGGCACCCCGTCCCGGAAGGCAACGGTCAATTCGGCTCCGGCCTGATCGTTGGAGACCTTGATGGCGGCGATGCGTGAGTCGCGTGCAGCAAGCGGCGCCGCTGCCTCAAGCGACTTGCGGCCCGGAATTTTGATGGCAAATCCGGTGGGCTGCTGAGCTCCCTCGATCGCCTCGATGGGTCCGTCCAACTTCAGATGCAGCACGTTCGGGTGATGTACTGGACCGTTGGCAAACGGGGTGACGCGCAGCGCCGCAGCCTTCTTGTGACCATTCCTGGGGGAAAGGACGCTGTCGTCGGCGTCGTTCGCCACTTTGGGGGCGGGAGCCGCGACCGCGGCAGTCGGTGGCTCGGGAGGCGTCGGCGCCAAGATCGTCGTCGCGGACGGCGCGGGCGCGGCCGCGGGTGGGGGCGAGTTGGCGTTGACTGTGGTCGGCGCCGCGGTTGTGGCCTCCTGTTGGGTCGGCTCGTGATGCAGTTTCTTGACGGCGAGCGCGCCCAGAATTGCGGCGACCACTACGCCTCCCGCGATTACTGCACGGCGGCCGGTCATCGGTAACTTCGGGGGGATCGCTTCTCCGTCCGCAGCAGGCGCGTCCGGCTCGCCCCGTACGACGCGCCGGCCGCTTGCATGCAGACTTCCGCCGGGCGGAGGCGCCGTGGTGCGCCGTGCCGCTGCGGCTTCGTCCAGCCTGTTTGCGCGCCGGCTGCGCAGGATCTCAAACATTGTTCTGGCTTGGGAAGCGAATCGTCCCATCGCTGGGCCTATCTGCTGGGCGCTCCGTCCAAAAAAGCCCTTCATGCTCGCAGACATGTGGTCAACCGCGGCTAGATCGTCCGAGGAGGGCGCCGTGGACCGCGCGGTGTCAACGGCGGGCACCTGCGCGACGGGAGCATCGCTCGTTACGGTGACGTCCGCATAGCGCAAGGTCACAACGAGCTGGGGAACGTGCGATGTTGGGTCCACGACCACCTCAACGCGGTCGATGGACGCGGGGCGTTTCCTCCCGTTCTGGGCATCTTCAAGCTCGAGCTCTCGACCGACTTGCAGGAAGCCAAGGTCGCTCCCCACAGTGACGGCCGTGGTCTGCGCGTCTTTGATTTTTGCCCGCATTGGCGAGGCCAGACCATCAATGTGCAGCCGCACTTTGGAGCCGGTATGAAGCGAGGGAGGGGTGCCTGCGACGCCGCAAACTCGCTTGAGCGCCTCGGTGCTCTCAGCATCCACATCCGTGAAGCGAACCCCGAACTCGCCGCCCTTCTCGGCGCCCTGAGCCCAGACGACCTCGCCGGAAGCGAGAACACTCTGCCCCGGCCCGGCGTCGAAACGGCATGTCAGAGGTTGCCCTGGTTCGGGCAGGTAGGCAGTGCGAAGCTGGATGCCTTCCTCGGAAACATTAACCGCCTGCGCTTCGAAGGTGGGCCCAAGCGCGCCTCCGACCTCAACCAATGCGTCGAAAGCATTTCGCGTTGCCCCGGGCGCTCTGCGTTCCTCGGTGCTCATCTATTCCTCCGTAGTCTCAGCTTCCGCGATAGAGAATCGCTCACAGGAGGGCCAAGTTTTCATGGCAGCACACCTGATAGTCGACATCGAAACGATCCCGGACCCGGAGCTGCCCCGACAGGACGACAGCGACCGCGTGCCGCCTCCCCCCTTCAATCAAATCGTCACTCTGGGGTGCCTGCTTCTCGACGACTATATGCCCAAGCGCCTGGGCGTCGTCGGGGAACATCGGACCGAGGGGGAGATGTTGTCCGACTTCGCCCAATGGCTCGACGCGAAGAGACCGACAGTCGTCACGTGGAATGGCCGCAGCTTTGACATGCCCGTCATCACGAGCCGTGCGCTGAAGCACGGCATCTCGATGCCGTGGTGGTTCAGCGATCGCAATACGAGGTACCGGTATTCCACGGACGGTCACTTTGATCTCATGGATTTCCTAGCGGACTTCGGGGCAACCAAGAATGCGCGCCTCGATGTCTATGCACGCCTGGTCGGCTTCCCGGGCAAGGTGGGCGTCGATGGCTCACAGGTCTTGCCGATGGTGCACGCGGGCAAGCTCGACGAGGTGAATGCCTACTGTCTATGCGACGTCGTCCAGACAGCGGCCATTTTCCTTCGCGTCGAGCTCTTGCGCGGCAGCTTCGATCGCGATCGTTATCGCGAAGTCGCAGCTGCTCTCCTAGCCTTCATCGACCCCCAGCCGAAATTGGCGCCGGTGTCGACGGCGGTCGATCGAAAGCGATTCTTGTTGGTCGAAAGCCCGGGTCAGAGCCCCTGAGAGACCGCGCAGTCCGGCAGTCCTCTCTTGCAGGTCGCTTGTCTGGCGGGCGCGGTCCTGCAGGGCGGCTCACAGAGGGATATTCGAGTGCTTCTTGGGGGGATTGCTGTCGCGCTTGTCCTTGAGAAGTTGAAGGCTCTGGTACAGCCGCGTTCGCAGCGCTCGTGGATAAATGACTTCGTCGATGAACCCGAGTTCCGCGGCCTTGTAGGGATTGGCAAACTTCTCCCGGTAGTCCGCCACGAACGCGGCGCGCGCAGCAGCAGGATCCTGGGCCTGCGCAATCTCGTTTCGACGCACGATGTTGACCGCTCCTTCGGGTCCCATCACTGCGATTTCAGCCGTTGGCAGCGCGAGGTTCACGTCCGCGCGAATGTGCTTGCTGGCCATCACGTCGTAGGCGCCGCCGTAGGCTTTGCGCAGGATGATGGTGACTTTCGGGACGGTGGCCTCTGCGAACGCGAAGAGGAGCTTGGCCCCGTGCTTGATGACCCCGCCGTATTCTTGGTCCGTTCCGGGCAGAAATCCCGGTACGTCGACAAGGGTGAGAAGAGGGATGTTGAAGCAGTCGCAGAACCGCACGAAGCGCGCCGCTTTCATCGACGAGTGCGTGTCGAGCACGCCTGCGAGCACGGCGGGCTGGTTGGCGACCACGCCGACGGGGCGACCGCCGATGCGCGCAAAGCCGACGACGATGTTCGGGGCGTAGGCCGGAGCTATCTCGAAGAGATTCTTGTCGTCGACGACAGCCGCGATGACGTCCTTCACGTCGTAGGGCTTGCTCGGATCGGCCGGAATCATGGTGTCGAGCTCGAGGACTTCCCGCGTGACCGGGTCCTTGGTCGGCCGCACGGGGGGATCCTCCTCATGGTTGGACGGTAAGAACGACAGAAGCTCCCGTGTCTGTTCGAGGCAGGCTCGGTCGTCGGTCGCCGTGCGATGACACACGCCGCTCTTGGTCGCATGCGTCAGCGCTCCGCCGAGGTCTTCTTTGCTCACCTCCTCGTGAGTAACGGCTTTGATGACGTCCGGCCCCGTAATGAACATGTAGCTTGTCCGCTCGACCATCAGGACGAAGTCGGTAATCGCGGGCGAATAGACCGCGCCTCCGGCGCACGGACCCATGACGCAGCTAATCTGCGGAACGACGCCACTCGCGAGCGTGTTCCGGAGGAAGATGTCGGCATACCCGGCGAGCGATTCGACGCCCTCCTGAATCCTCGCTCCGCCCGAGTCGTTCAGACCGATGATGGGAGCGCCGACTTTCATGGCGAGGTCCATGACCTTGCAAATCTTCTGCGCATAGGCCCCGCTCAAACTGCCGCCGAACACGGTGAAGTCTTGGGCAAAAACGAAGACCTTGCGTCCGTCGATGAGTCCGTGTCCGGTCACAACGCCATCACCGAGCACTTTCTGCTCATCCATTCCGAAATCGGTGCTTCGGTGAACGACGAATCGTCCGGCTTCGACGAACGTGCCCGGATCGAGAAGTAGCTCGATGCGTTCGCGCGCCGTCAGCTTGCCGGCTTCGTGTTGTTTTTGAATTCGGTCCTCGCCCCCGAGTTCGAGTGCGCGCGCGTTCATCTCGTCCAAGCGCGCGACGGCTTTGGGGGGCGAAGGGGGCGGCATCTTCTTCGATCGACAGTAAGCGGGGACGGCTTTGCCCGCTATTGGCAATCGACTCCCTGCGGCGGGTCGACGTAGTCCACTTCTTCGCCGCGGAAAGTACGGAGCGTTGTCCACCCGGGGGCGCGCGCGACGACGTAATCCGGCCCCAGCGGGACCTTGCCTCTGCCCCCGGGCGTGTCGCAAATGAGCTTGGGAAGGGCGATGCCCGACAGGCGTCCCTGCAGTCGCTGCATGAGATCGACCCCTCGTGCGAGCGGTGTCCGGAGGTGCCCGGTGCCGCGAACGGGGTCAGCTTGCAGCAGGTAGTAAGGTCGCACGCGCGCACGGACGAGCCCACGAAAGAGCTCTTCGAGCACCCGCTCGTCGTCGTTGAGCCCCGCCAAGAGGACGGTCTGATTCATGACAGGGAAGCCCGCGTCGGCCAGGCGAGTGCACGCGTCGACGGCAGCTTGCGTCAACTCCTTGGGGTGGTTGAAGTGCGTCATCACCCAAAGCGGGTGATAGGGCCTGAGAGCACACAGGAGCTCGCCGGTAACTCGCATGGGAAGGGTGACCGGAACGCGGGTCGCAAGGCGAATCGTTTCGACGCTCCCGATGGCCCGCAGGGCAGCTACGACGCGAACGATTCGATCCGTCGCCATGGCCAAAGGGTCGCCGCCGCTGATGATGACATCTCGCACCTCGGGATGTGCGCGCAGCCATTGCATCGCGGGCGCGAGCACCTCCAGTGAGACGGCACCGTCGCCGCCGCCAACCATCCGCGATCGCGTGCAGAAGCGACAGTAAACTGCGCAGCGATCGGTTGCCAAGAGCAAGACCCGGTCCGGATACCGTTGCACGAGATAGGGCGCGACCTCGTGGGACACCTCGCCGAGAGGATCCACGAGGTCGCCGGCGACCTCGGTATCCTCACGCGCGTCCGGGACGCACTGCCGCCGAATCGGACACGCCTCGTCGGTCCGGTCGATGAGTGACAGATAATACGGGGTGATGCGCACGGGCAGGCCGCGTGTCTCGGCCCGGCGCGCGCCCTCAAGCTCGCGGGTTGCAAGCGGAATCGCCCGCGCGAGATCGTCGACCGATCCGATCGCGTGGCGTAGCTGCCAGCGCCAATCGTCCCAATCCGTATCGCTGGGCACCATCGCCAGCGGTTCGAGGCCCTCGGACATGATGTGACTCGTGTTAGCACGAGGCGGACGCGGGCGCGGGCGCACTGGCAGGCGCAGGCGCGGGCGCGATTGCCCCACAGCGCCTTGACGCAAGCACCGTTTGGAACATAATTCATAAAGTGAACATGAATTCAGAAGTTGAAAGACCGGTTCGTCGGCTGCGCGACGAGCTCAGGATTGCGACGGCGGAAACCATTCTGAGCGCCGCCGAGGCTGTCTTTTCTGAGAAGGGCCTGCAGGCCGCCCGCATGGAGGAAATCGCCGCGCGCTCGGGGGTGGCGGTGGGCACGCTCTACAACCATTTCGCCGACCGTAGTTCACTTCTCGAGGCGCTCGTTCTCTCTCGCCGCAAGGCACTGCTCGGGCGGCTCGACGCGGAGCTCGACGAAAGCAAGGGACGGCCCTTCCTGAATCAGTTGCGTGGCTTTGCGACCGCGCTGTTCGAGCACGTCGCTGGCCACTTCGGCTTCTTCACCGTCCTCATGCAAGAGCCCCACGACCATCGGACGATGCTCAAGGAGCTCGAGGTCCGCGCGCAGAAGCTCATGCAACGCGGGCTTTCGCAAAAGGCGCTTCGGTCCCGGCATACCGACCTCCTCGGTGCCGCCTTCGTCGGCCTCCTGCGCGGCGTTCTCAGCCGCGCGCTTCGCGAGCCGCGGGGCGAGATGGCCTCGTGCGTCGAGGCCGTAATGGACCTGTTCTTGCGGGGTGCCGCGCCCTAATGACCTCCGCCGTTGCGTCGCCGCTCGGCCTCGTGAACGCCCCACGCGCACCCACGAACAAGTGGCTCATCACCGTCTCGATCAGCTTCGGCACGCTGATGGGCGCCATCGATACGTCCATCGTCAACGTCGCGCTCCCGCACATACAGGGCGCCGTCGGCGCCACGATCCAAGAGATCACCTGGGTCGGCACCGGGTACGCGGTCGCGCTGGTCCTCCTGATGCCGCTCACCGCGTTCCTGGGCCGCATGTTCGGGCAGAAGCGTGTGTACATGATCTGCCTCGCGCTCTTCATCGCTGGAAGCGCTCTCTGCGGAACGGCCACGTCGCTCCATCAGCTCATCGCCTATCGCGCCATTCAGGGTCTTGGCGCCGGAGCGCTTCAGCCGACTGAGCAGGCGATCTTGCGTCAAACGTTCCCCGCGAAAGAGCAGGGCATGGCGATGGCCATCTTCGCGATGGTGGTCATGATTGGCCCCGCGGTCGGTCCAACGCTTGGCGGCTACATCGTCGATCAGTGGCACTGGTCATGGATCTTCTTCATCAACCTCCCCATTGGCGCCCTCGGTTTTTTCATGGTCCTGTCGTTCTTGCGCGAGGACCCACAGATCCTCACGGCCAACCGCGCACAAGCCGAGCGCGAGCGAAAGAACGTCGACTGGGCGGGGATCGCACTCATGTCGGTCAGTCTGTCGACCTTCGAATACTTCCTGGAGGAGGGCGCGCGCGACGACTGGTTTCAGTCCAAGCTCATCACGGCGTGCTTCTTTGTCGCTGTCGTCACCCTCGTGGCTTTCGTCATCCGTGAGCTGACGGCGGTGGCCCCTGTCGTCAACCTGCGGCTCTTCAAGGACAGCGTCTTCACGTCGGGCACGCTCATCGGCGCGCTCATGTTCGCCATGCTCATGGCCAACATGTTCCTCTTGCCCATCTTCATGCAGGAGCTGCTCGGCTTTACGGCGACTCAGTCGGGCGTGGCTCTCATGCCGCGTACGCTCGTGATGATGGTGGCGGTGCCGATCGTGGGACGCGTCTACAACATCGTGTCTCCGCGGGCCATGATCGCGTTCGGCATCCTTGCTTTCGGCTACGGCGCCTACGAGATGAGCCACCTGACTCTCGCCAGCGGCCAGGCCGACATCATCGCAACGATCATGGTCCAGGGGGTTGGGTTCGCCTGCCTCTTCGTACCGCTCACGACCGTGGCGCTCTCGAATGTCCCGCGCCACCAGATGGCCGACGCGACGGGGCTCAACTCAGTGCTTCGGCAATTCGGCGGCGCGGTCGGTCTCGCCGGGTTCGCTACGCTGCTCGATCGGTACGCAACGCAGGCGCGGGCGGCGATCGGCAGCCATGTGACGGAAGTCGACCCGCTGGTGCAACAGCGCGTTGCTTCGACGGCTCACGCGCTCGTGGCGCAAGGTATGGCGCCTGACCTCGCGCACCGAGGGGCGATTGCGTCGCTCGCTGGCGCGGTGCGCACGCAGGCGCAGGTCGTCGCGTTCGATCGGATCTTCCTTCTGGCAGGGATTCTGTTTCTTTTCGTGATGCCGCTCCTCATCTTCCTCAAGGGCGACAGCGGCCCCGGGAAGAAAACCGAAGTCCAACTCGAGTAAACACAATGACTACCGCCGCTCCAGACACCAAGGGCATCGAAGCGCCGTTGCCGGAACGCACCCCTACCACTGCGGAGGCAAAGCCGCGCGTGAGGGGCAAGAGAGCGTGGCTCGTCTTTGCCGCACTCGTGGCTCTTCTTGGCATCGGGTACGCGATGTTCACCGCGATGACTCGCGGGAGAGTGAGCACGGACGACGCGCAGGTCGAGGCGGACGTCGTTCCCGTCGGTGCGCGCGTGGCGGGACCGGTCGTCGCCGTGCCGGTCGTCGAGAATCAACACGTCAAGAAGGGCGACCTCGTTCTTCAGATCGACGACGCGGACTACGTTGCCAGGGTGACTCAAGCGGAGGCGGATCTCGCGCAGACGCAAGCGCAACGGGAGCAAGCCGAGTCTCAGGAGCAAATTGTGTCGGCCACGGCGAAGGGTGGAATGTCGAGCGCCCAAGCATCGGTGTGGGGTTCCTCGGCGAGCGTGCGGAGCGCCGATTCACAAATCATTGCCGCGCGGGCGGCGGTTGCGCGCGCAGAGATCGAGGCCAAGAATGCGGACACGGAGCTAGCGCGTGCGAGGGAGCTTCGGGCCACGAACGCGATTGCGCAGGTTCAGCTCGATGCGGCGCAGATGGCGGCCGACGCTGCTCACGCGGCACTCGCGCAAGCCGTGGCAAATCTCGACTATGCGGCGCAAGCGAAGACCGGTGCCGTAAGCCGTGTGGCCGAGGCGCAGGGGCGCCTCACGCAAAGCGCGCCCATCGACGCGCAGATGCGCGCCTCGCGTGCGGCGACCGCGTTCGCGCGCGCCCATGTAATCTCGATGCAGGCCGCTCTCCGTCTCGCGAAGCTGCAGCTCGAGTACACCAAGGTCAACTCACCGGAGGACGGCTGGGTATCCAAGCTCATGGCGCACCCCGGGCAGCTCCTGTCCGCGGCGAGCCCGATCGCGGAGCTCGTGCCGGACAGGACGTACGTGGTCGCCAACTTCAAGGAGACGCAAATCGGCGAGATGCGGTCGGGACAAGAGGCGGACGTGTCGATCGATGCCTTCTCCGGAAGGACGCTTCATGGCAAGGTCGAGAGCATTTCCGCAGGAACGGGAGCCCGCTTCTCTCTTCTGCCGCCGGACAACGCGTCGGGCAACTTCGTGAAGGTCGTTCAGCGCGTGCCGGTGCGGATCGCGTTCACCGACTTGCCGGCGTACGTGATCCTGCGCGCGGGCCTGTCGGCAGACGTTACGGTGCGCGTGAAGTAGATCGAGTGGGCGCCAGAGTTCGCGCCCGCATCCCAGGTCGCGCCGCGTCAGGCCGCGTCGAACCGGTACTCCGTTTGCTGGGCGCCCTCGCGTTTGCCGAACTGCTCGGAGAATGACGTAAGCCTCTCGTAGACGGCGACATCCATGACTTGCCGAAACGGAAGGTGCGTCACGACACAAAAAAGAGCCGTTTCGAGGAAACTGATTGCGCGGTCGGCAGGGAGCGTATCGAGCACCCGGTCAACGCTCTCGTTCAGGAAAGAGAGGCTGTTCTCTAGGCTTCGGAGGAGCTTAGCGGGAGCCGCTCGGCCGTCGCCGGGCATCCTCGCCATGACCAGGATCACCTCAGTCGACATCACGTGCAGCGTCATCTCCTCGGCGTTCGCGACCAGGCGATCCGCGACGTCTCCGCGAAGCAAGACTCTCGAGCGCGTTTGTGAGCGGTGGGCCAACTCGCGGCAAATGTTCTCGGTGCCGAACAGCGGGCCGTCGGCGTCGACAAGCACCGGCATCTTGAGAGCGGGATTGCCGGCGTAGGTCGCCGCGTCCGCAGATGTGATGTCGAGCACGGGGCGGAACGCGTGCGGCACGCCCAGCTCCAGGGCGAAGACGCGCGCAGTTCGTGTGAAGTGAGAGCTGCTTCGGCCTACCAGAACAAGATCGCTCATCGGCGCCTCGCGTGGGCACAATTCGTGGCCAACCGGCCACCGATTCTAGCAGGGCGCTGCCCCGAAGACCTCAGAGCAACGCTGGCTAGTCGCCGCCCCCCCCGCCGTCCATGTCCACCTTCACTTGGGCGAGCGCCGCTTCGTCGATTTGCACGGGGTACCGCTCGCGCAGCTGCTCGATCAGCGCCAGCTCCTTCTCGTGCGCCTTGTCCTGCGCGAGCTTCACACGGATGCTCCGTTCGGCGTCCTCGAGAGTCCGATTCTGCGGCTCGGTCTTTCCAGCGAGCTTGACGACGTAGTACTTGCGATTGGCCTGCACCGCGCGCGGCAGTAAGTCGCCGACATTCGCGACCGTGAACACGGCGGCGCGAACGTCCTCGGGAACGCGCCTATTGACCCCGCGCGGATCGCCCGGAGGGCTGACGAATCCCAGATCGCCGGCAAGCTCGGGCGGGACCGCCGCCTTCGCCTTCGAGTCGATCGACCTTGAGCGCACGAGCTCTCCCCACGAGCCCGGGCCCTTCTTGAGCGCGTCCAACACCGCGTTGGCGGCAGGCTCGCTCGCTAGCACGATGGCTGAAATGCGACGCCGCTCCGGGTCATGAAAGTCTGCGTTGTGCGCCTCGAAGTATCCGCGCACTTGAGCACGGCGTCGCGCACGATCTCGCGAATCTCCTGCTGCGTGGCCGGGTCCTTGTCGTAACCCTGCTCGCGCGCCTCATCTGCGAGAAGCATCACATCGATCATCTCGCCAAGGAGTTCTTTGCGGCGTTCGGGAGCCTGGTAACGCATTCGGTCGAACTCGTCCATGTGCTCAAGGGCGGCTACGTAATCGCCGAGAGTGATCGTGCGATCGCCGACGCGCGCGAGTACTTGGGCCGACAGATCGGACCCGAGAGCGCCCGGTGTTCCCGCGTCCGCTTGCGAAGGAGGGGCCCCCCCCTTGCACCCTGAGCCCAGAACCGCAGCGAGAGCCGCTAAGATCAAAAGGGCCGCCAGATGCCGATGCATTCGCACCCCCTCGAATTACTACGGCCAGAGCGGCTTGCGCCAGCGAACGGTGCACGGGCCATTGCGCGCGCGAGGCCGCGAGAGTAATCGTGAACTAAGGTTCTCATGCGGCCCATCGACGAGCGCGACGACGACACCGTCGCTCCCCCTTCGCTCGATCCCGCGCTCAAGTACAAGCGCATTGTTCTCAAGCTGAGCGGCGAGGCCCTCTGCGGCACGGAAGGCGGCTTTGGAATCGACGGTAACGTCATCCGGGCGACTGCCGCCGAGCTCGCGGAGGTGCACGCGCTTGGGGTGCAGATTGGGATCGTGGTCGGCGGAGGCAACATCTTCCGCGGGTTGAAGGGCGCGAGCACGGGCATGGATCGAGCGCAGGCCGATTACATGGGAATGCTCGCAACGGTAATCAACTCGCTCGCGATGCAGGACGCGCTCGAGAAAGCGTCGGTCCCGACACGCGTCATGACGGCCCTCGAGATTCGCCAAGTGGCCGAGCCGTACATACGGCGAAGAGCGATCCGTCATCTCGAGAAAGGACGCATCGTCGTTTTCGCCGCCGGCACCGGCAACCCTTATTTTTCGACCGACACGGCGGCCGCGCTCCGCGCGATGGAGATCCACGCCGACTGCTTGTGCAAAGCCACCAAGGTCGAAGGGATCTACGCCCGCGATCCGGTGCACGATCCGAAAGCCGAGATGTACCCGCGGATGACATTCGACCGCTTTCTGTCCGAACGCATCCGGGTCATGGACTCCACAGCGGTCACCCTTTGCCGAGACAACGACCTGCCCATTCGCGTCTTCAAGATGGCCACGCGCGGCAACATCAAACGCGTCGTGCTCGGCGACACGATTGGGACGATTGTCGAGGGCTGAGTCTACAGCCCCATGTACACGGGAATCGTGGACCCGCCGCGTGTCACCAATTTCGAAAGACCGGCTTCGGAGCTCCTGCCGCCTACGTCCGCGGCCGGTCAACAACTCCGGAGAACACGTACCTCGCTGGGCCGCGCATCTTGGCGCGTCCGCCTTTCGCGATCGTCACTTCCAGACGCCCGCCCGGAAGATGCACCCCGATCGGGACGCCTTGCGCCGCGAGGCCCTTCGAGCATGCCACCGCGACCGTCGCGCATGCTCCTGTACCGCACGCGAGCGTAATGCCCACACCCCGCTCCCACACGATTAGGTCGAACCCGCCTCCCCGGGCGCGAGCGAATTCGACGTTCGTTCCGTTCGGAAAGTCGCGGTGCGACGCAAGCCGAGGACCGAGGCGTTCGACATCGCTGCGGGCAAAGTCTCCGAACAGCACGGCGTGTGGATTGCCGGCGTCGGCCAGGGCGGCGGCAATTGACTCCCCGTCGAGCACGACCTGGCAATCGCCGCCGAGACGGACGACCCCCATGTCGACCGTGACCAGACCCTCGCCGCGATGGTCGTCGACCGCGCATGCGCGCTCCCCTGCGTCCGTTTCGACGCGAACGAGACCTTCGCGAAGGCCGCGGGCACGTGCGACGCACAGCGCGACGCACCGCACTCCGTTGCCGCACATCTCGGGCACCGAGCCGTCCGCGTTGATGACTCGCATTCGAATGTCACAACCGGTCACTCGCGGAGGCAGAAGGAGAAGGACTCCATCGGCACCGATCCCGAAGTGGCGGTTGCACAGCCCCGACGCGGCTTCGCTCGTGAGCTCGCTCTCGTCGGCAGTGTCGATCAGGAGAAAATCGTTGCCGAGCCCCTCGTACTTCTGGAAGGCCAAGGGCGCAGTCATGCTCCGAGGAAGGCGTAGCACGCAGGGCTTGGATGCCCACGGTTTCTGCTAGCTTACGGCGTCCATGTCGCGCCTTCGGTGGATCACGGCGGGGGAGTCGCACGGGCCGCGTCTGACGGCCATCGTGGAAGGGATCCCTGCGGGCCTCCCGCTCTTGGCAGAAGACGTGGACACTCATCTCGCGCGCCGACAGCAGGGCTACGGCCGCGGTGGCCGAATGAAGATCGAGACAGACCGCGTCGAGTTTGTCGGAGGCGTGCGCGGCGGGGAGACCCGGGGATCGCCGATTGCGATGTCAATCCCGAACCGCGACCATGCGAACTGGCTCGACCGCATGTCGCCAGCGCCGATGCCCGTGCTCCCCGAGCCGCTGAGCCGACCACGCCCCGGTCACGCCGATCTTGCCGGTGGCCTGAAGTTCGGACGGCACGATCTGCGCGACGTGCTTGAACGCGCCAGCGCGCGCGAAACGGCCTCCCGAACGGCGGTCGGGGCCGTGTGCCGCAAGTTGCTCGGTGCCGTCGGCATCGACGTCTTTGCGCACGTGGTCGCGATTGGTCCCGTCGAGGCTACTGTGTCTCCCGGCACCCCCCCCGATGAGCTACGTGCACGCGCGCGCGCAAGCGATCTCGCATGCGCGGACCCCGCGAGCGAGCCTCGCATGAAAGACGCCATCCGAGAGGCTGCGCATGCTGGCGACACGCTCGGCGGCGTCTTCGAAGTGGTGGCGACAGGCGTGATGCCGGGACTCGGGAGTCACGTGCAGTGGGACCGCAAGCTCGACGGCCGCTTGGCCCAGGCACTCATGTGCATTCAGGCCATGAAGGGCGTCGAAATTGGCGCAGGTTTTGGCGCGGCACGCAGCCGCGGCTCTGAGGTGCACGACGCCATTCACTACGACGCGCAAGCGCGCCGCTTCGTCAGGCCTACCAACCGCGCCGGCGGGCTCGAGGGAGGAATCACCAACGGCGAGCCGGTCGTGTGCCGCGTTGCGATGAAACCCATCGCCACACTGAAGAAGGCTCTCAAGAGCGTCGACGTCCGTACGAAGGAGGCGTACGAGGCCGCTTTCGAACGCAGTGACGTGTGCGCGGTCGCAGCAGCGAGCGTCGTAGGAGAAGCCATGGTGTGCATCGTGCTCGCCGACGCATTGGTCGAGAAGTTCGGCGGGGACTCGATGATTGAACTTGCCCGCAATGTGGCGGGCTTTCGCGCGCAGCTCGCGGACTACTAAGAATGCGTCCGGTTGTCTTGAGCGGATTCATGGGCACGGGCAAGACCACGATCGGTCCTGTGGTTGCGGCCCGCCTCGGGGTTCCCTTCATCGACACCGACGCTGAGATTGAGCGCGCTGCCGGCCAGAGCGTGGCCGATCTCTGGCAACGAGAAGGCGAAGCGGCTTTTCGCGCGCGCGAGGCTGCGCTTGCCCAGCAGCTCCTTGCGGAGGGGCCGGCCAGAGTCATCGCATTCGGCGGCGGCACCGTAACCTACGCCCGCACGCGACATCTCGCGATCGAGCGGGGGCTTGTGGTCACACTCACAGCGACTCCCGAGACGATTGCCGCGCGTGTAGGGGACGTCGCCGCGCGTCCGAATCTTGCGGTCGGGGCGGACCCTGTCGCTCGAGCGCGCGAGCTTTTGCAGCTCCGCGCCGACGCCTATGCCGAGTGCCACGTCGCAATTTCGACCGATTCGCTGAATGTGCCTTCCATCGCAAGCGAGATTCTTTCTTGCGTGGCTCGCGATCCGTTGCTCGTCCCGCTGGGATCGCGAAGCTACACCATCGACGTTTGCATCGATGAGCCGAACCGCCTGACAGATGCCGTCCACCGATGCGCTCCGTCGGCGATCGTACTCGTAACGGACTCGAACGTCCGAGCCGCGCGAGGCGCCGTGATCGAGGCGGCGTTGCGGTCGCAGGCGCCTCCCATCCACCCGATAGTGCTGGCGCCGGGGGAGGAGAATAAGACGCTTCAGGCGATAGGCGCCATCTGGGACGCAGCGCTCGGCGCCCAGATCGATCGCGACGCGCTCGTTCTTGCCGTGGGAGGGGGCGTGGTCGGTGATCTGGCCGGCTTCGCCGCCGCTTGCCTACTGCGTGGCATCCGCTTTCTCCAAGTCCCAACGACGTTGCTCGCAATGGTGGATTCCTCGGTTGGTGGCAAGACCGGGTTTGACCACTCGGCGGGCAAGAACCTCATCGGCGCGTTTCACCAGCCAAGCGCGGTCATCGTGGATCTTGCGCACCTGACGACACTCAGTTCCCGCGAACGCGCGGCCGGCCTTGCCGAAGTGGTCAAAATCGCGCTTGCGACGGATGGCCGGTTGTTCGAACGCGTGGAGCAATGTGCCGGCGAGCTTGCGAGCGGCGATTTGGAAGTCCTGCTGCCCGTGGTGCGCGATTCCATTGCGGCCAAGATTCGTATCGTTCGGGACGACGAGCGCGAAGCCGGCGCACGCGCACTGCTGAATGTGGGCCACACCATCGGGCACGCGCTGGAAGCCAGTGGCGCGTACGCGCGCTGGCTTCACGGCGAGGCGGTTGCGCTGGGGACGGTCGCGGAAATGCGTGCCACTCAGGTCATGGGCCTAACCCCCCCCGGTTTGGCCGAGCGCGCCGAAGCCGTGCTCGCGCAGATGGGTTTGCCCACGCAAGTCGACCGAAATCACCTCGAGGCAGCCTGGCCTTTCGTGGCCAGCGACAAGAAACGAAGAGCCGGAGCGCTACGCCTCCCTGTTGTCACGGGAGTCGGCCACTCTCACGTGGCACGCGTGGCCGTTGGTGAGTTGCGCGACGCAGTGCTGCGCTGAGTTGACCCCCGTCTTCCTCGGCATTGGCGTGCCTCGCCCTTCGGCGCGGCTCCAGGACTCGGTGACTCGCCCCAGGTTTTTGGCACTCTCGTCGAGCCGAGAGTAGCCTTGAACGGTGGAGCGACGCGTATCCACGCGCTGCGCACGAAGGGACGAGCGCCCGGCCGAGCGACGAAGCAAGGGAGAATGCCGATGAACCGCGTTTGGGGATACATCTTAGGCGGCGTCGTGATCCTCGCGGGGAGCGGGATTGCGGTCTCTGCCTGCACTCACGATGACAGCACAATCTTCATTCGGAACGCATTGAAGCCCCAACTTGTGACCAACGGTCAGGACTGCCTGTTCACGACCGATCCCACCCAGCCGTACATCTCCACGGGACTCCTCGATATCGACTTTAGCTATGGCTACGGGGCGACGTTTCTCGTGGGGAATCAACTCGTCCCGCAAGGGGACCCAAGCTCGCCCAAGACGGAGACGTCGTACGTCAACATTCAGGGAGCCACGGTCCGGACCACGGATGCATCCGGCAAGGCGCTTCCCGGGACACCCACCTTTACTCGACTGACTTCGGCCACCATAGCGCCCTCGGCGGGAACGACTGTCAGTTACGAACCCATCTCGATCACACTCATCGGCGGGACCACGATCCAGGACCTAATAGTGGCAGGCCAACTGCCGGACGTTCCGCCTGCTGGTCAACCACTCAGGGCCACCCGTGGCATTCGGCTCATCACGTACGTCCGCTTCTTTGGAACGACGCTGGGCGGACAATACGTGGAGTCCAACGAGTTCGAATATCCGGTGGACATTTGTCGTGGCTGCCTGATCCAGTTTGCGCCGCAGGACATCCGTGCCGGGTGCGCCGTGCCCAATTGCCAGGGCATGGGCATGGGCGGCAGCTTGCCCGTCCCGTGCCGCCGAGGCCATGACCTCCCGATCGATTGCTCGCAATGCCTAGACGTTCAGGATTGCTACGGGGCGGCGCCCCCTGGGACCTGCGGCGCCGATGCCGGCGCCGGCGGTGGTTGAAGCGTTGCCTGCGCTCGTTCCGGCGCGGCCGTGTTAACCTCTCGCGGACATGAGCCGCACGGTGGAGCTACGCATCGCGGGCCAGAGCTATCGCGTCGTGAGCTCGGAGCCTGAGGAGGAGCTTCAGCGCCTCGCCGGGGTCGTCAACGCGAAGCTCGCTGAGGTCGTTGGCAAGGGAAAAGGAGCGCCGCCGCAAGCGATCTTGCTGGCTGCGATTGCCCTGGCGCACGAACTCGAAGCGGAACGCGGGCGGCTGCAGGGGTTTGAACGTCGCACGAAGGATTTGCTCGCGCGAGTTCTCGCACGAATCGACGATGCCCTCGAGCCGCCTCAGCCGGCGGATTCGGGCGAAGCCAAGTAAATGTTTCACGTGAAACAGGAGACGCCCGCGGCGCTCCAGTTCCTCGACGAAGCCCTTCTCGAAGCCCAAAGCCGCAATCTCTTTCGGGAGCGCCTGCCGCCGCGACGGGAGGGTTCCCTGTCTTTTTGCTCCAACGACTACTTGGCGTTGGCCGGCCGGGCGTGTCCGGCGGCGCCGAGCGGTGCCGGCGCCTCACGTCTGGTGACCGGAGAGCGGGCCGAGCACGTCGATTTGGAGCGGGTCGCGGCCGAATACGTCATGTTGCCCGATGCACTGGTCTTTGCGAGCGGCTACGCGGCCAACGTCGGTTTGCTGTCATCCCTCGCATCGCCTGCCGATCGGATCATCAGCGACAGGCTGAACCATGCTTCTCTCATCGATGGCGCGCGCCTTTCCGGCGCTCGCATCGACATCGTGCCTCACCTGAACTTGGAGGAGGTTGAGCGGGCGCTCCAAGCGCCGCGCGTGGGTCGCGCCTTCGTCGTGACCGAGTCTTACTTCAGCATGGACGCGGATGCGCCCGATCTCAGGGCTCTGCGACGCCTGTGCGATTCGCACGCCGCAGCACTCATTGTCGATGAGGCGCACGCATTGGGCGTCTTGGGACCGGAGGGCCGCGGGCTGTGCGCGCAGGCGGACATCCAGCCCGATGCCCTGGTCGGGACTTTTGGCAAAGCCTTTGGGGCGGGAGGAGCCTTCGTCGCGGGCTGCCGCACCCTGACCACTTGGCTGTGGAATCGCGCGCGCCCGTTCGTATTCTCCACCGGTCTAAGCCCGGCCGTTGCGGCCGCCGCCGCGGCCGGTGTTCGCACTGCTCACGCTGAGTCGTGGCGGCGCGAGCAGGTTGCGAGGGCTGCCGCGTTTCTTCGCAACGGAATTACCCAACTAGGCATGCGGCTTTCCGGGTTCGGGCATATTGTCCCTTGGATCGTGGGCGAGTCCCGGGACGCTCTTCGGCTCGCCGAAGGTCTTCGAACGCGGGGCGTTGACGTGCGGGCCATTCGGCCTCCATCGGTTCCCGCCGGGACCGCGCGCCTTCGGTTCACCGTGACGGCGGCCCATCAGCCTTCCGACCTGGAACAAGCCATCGACGCGATCGCGGCGGTCGCCCAAGGGAGCGGCGACTGAGTCCCCATGGTGGACGGGCGCCTGGTTGTTGTCTCAGGAACCGGGACGGGCATTGGAAAGACGCATTTTTGTGAAGCCATCTTGTGCGCGATGGCTGGAACACGCCGCGTGGTCATCGGTCTCAAGCCCGTGGAGACAGGGGTGGCCGAGCTGGACCTGTCCGACGCCGACCGGCTCGCGAGGGCATCTTCGTTTCACGTGAAACACTCGGCCTATAAGTTCGGCGCCCCCCTTTCCCCCCATCTCGCGGCGCGCGAGGCGGGCGGTGAACCGATTCGCGCCGAGGTTATCGTCTCGATGGTAGAGGAGGTCCGCCGCAAGGCGGACGTCACACTGGTGGAGCTGGCGGGCGGGTTGTTCACCCCGCTTTCCACTAGCCTCGTGAATGCAGATGTCCTTTCCTCCCTCCAGCCCGACACATCCTTGCTCGTGGCCCCCGACCGGCTTGGGGTCCTTCATGAAGTTCTGTCGACGTCCCAAGCGGCGCTAGCCGTATCCGCGGCAATCCACGGGATCGTCCTCGTTACACCGGCCTTACCAGATGCATCGACTGGGCGTAACCAGACTGAATTACAGGCGTTTTTCCCGTCGCTCCGAATCATCACCCTTCCGAGAGGAGCCGTCCACGAGCTCGCCAATGCCCCCTCCGTTGTACGGCTCGCGGCATGGATTGCGGGTGAAGGACCGGCCTAGGGGCAGGAGCGGGGTTCCACCGGAGGCACGTTTCGCCTATGGCGCGCCGGGCGAATCGACGTTGGGGCTCTGCAAGCGCCCGCGGTCCAGCATGATCTCATGTCCACCGATATCATGTGCAAAATCAGTATCATGCGTGACGGCGACAATCGTCGCCCCTCCCGCCAGCTCTTCGCGCACAACGTCGGACAATCGCGCGCGACCGGACGGGTCTAGGCCGCTCGTCGGCTCATCCAAGAGGAGCAGCCGGGGCCGGTGCACCAGCGCGCGGGCGAGCGCGATTCGCTGCTTCTGCCCTCGCGAGTAGGTGCGTACAGCGCGGCCCGAGAATCCGCCGAGGTCGAAGCGCTCAACGGCCCGGGCAAACGCGGTTCGCCAGTCGCCGTCGTGCAGCCGCGCCGCGAGCTCGATGTTCTCGCGCCCAGTTAGGTCCGGATAACAAAGCGATTCGTGGCCCACCCAGCCGATGCTCCGCCGAACCTCGGCGCGCGTGCGCCCTAGCTCCCCGTGGTCCACACGCCCGGAAGTGGGCTTGATGAGCGTTGCGAGAATCGCCAAAAGGGTGGATTTCCCTGACCCATTTGCGCCCCGAACGATATTGACTCTTCCTCGATCGAGCTGCCAGCTCACGCCGGCGAGAGCGCGCACCGGACCGAAGGTCTTGCTCACGTTTTCGAGACGGATCGCGAGCGTCACGTACCAATCTGCTTAGCGTGCCGCTCCAGCTCGCGCGAACGCGCGGCCGACTGCTCGGCCGTCCCGCTTCCGTTGGCAGCCGTCGGGTTGGACAGAGAATCGCCGGGTCACGGCTACTCCAGGCCGACCCCGCGTACCAGATCGTTGGAGAAGAGGCGCCTCCCCGCCGGGGAGAGAACTGTCGCCTTCGCGGCCAACCATCGATCGAGGCGGGCGCCGTAGACCTTTCGATACCGCGGGGGCTCGTAGGGCAAAACCTGGCCCCAGTGAAATGTAAACTCGATTCCCGCAGCATCCAGGCGCTTCCAGATCTCTTGGTAGGCGGCCTGGGATCGGTTGCTGTAGACAGCTTGGATCTCGATCGTGCAAGTTGGACCATATTGAGTGAAGGCGGCAAGCGCCTGCGAACCCTTTACGTACCGCACCGCGATCACGCCGCCAAAGGGCTAATCCTGCGCCACGCCAGCGATCGTCTCGACGGCCGCGCGGATATCCTGCAACTTGAAGCCCATCTCGGTGCTCAGGCCGCGGCCGCGAATTGACGTCGGCCCGAAGGCATAGCCGGGGGTGGCCTTCACTGCTTCGTACGAGGGCAGGTTGGCTTCGAGCAGTTTCGTGACTAGCCCAGGGATGGCCGCGGGCGCGAGGTCGCTTATCGTGCCGATGGCTCCGAGTACGTCGTCGCCGGGCCGAACGCCGCCGGGCAGGGGCGCCGGAGGAGCGGGGGTGCCGCCGTCGCTCTTGTACATGAAGCGCACGAAGGCGCCTTTCTGCCCCTTGCCCATCTGGTACGGGTTGATTCCGATCTCGAAGTGGAAGGGCAAGACGCTGCCGTGCGGCAGGTTCAGCGTTTGCACGTCGAGCGTGCCGAGCGCCTGCTTCACGTCGTCGTAGTCCATTCGCCTCGAGTAGGCTTCGAGCGTGTACAGGGGCTCGACCTCGATCATGTAGGCGTGAATAACGCCGAAGCTGCCGAAGCTCACCAGTACGGAGTCGAACAAGTCGTCGTCGCGGCGCAAGTTGGCCACGGGGGTGTCGATGAATCCGAGGAACCGCTCGGACACGACTGGCTGGCTCGCGCGCTCGATCCAGAGCGACGTCCCGTTCTCGACCAGAAGCTGAACGCCGACGACCGAGTCCTGCATCGCTCCGATCTGGTTGGCGGCCCCGTGCGTGCCGGTCGAGATGGCGCCGGCCAAGGTCTGCCCGTCGCTGGCTCCCGAGGTCTTGAGCGCAAGGCCTTTGGCCGCCAGGGCGTCGTGCACACCTTCGACCTTGTTCCCGCACTGCGCGAACATGAGCCGATCCCCGGAGATCGAGCCGTGCACTAGGTTGGCCGCCTCGATGCCGATGTTTCTCGCGTTCAGCGGCGCGGTGTTGAGCATGAATTGGCTGCAGTAGGCCGCGTGCGACAACGACCACGCGCCGCCGAAGGCGCGCACCGAGACCCCCGCCGCCTCGGCGTCCCGGATGGCCCGCTGCAGGCCCGCCAGTCCGGGGCGCCAGGGCACGGGATCATGCGATTGATCGGCCCAGAGATTCCACACGTCGTAATACGAGGCGACCTTGCCGGTGACGTTCCGATGCCTGTTGGACCAATCGACGTTGTGCTCGATATAAAGGTACGGATCGGGCATGGGTCACCGCTTTCCGTTCGGCCGAGTGGCGTTCGGAACCATCGTGTTCGGAGTGCCTCCGAGAACGTTGGTGTCCTGGCCGCTGGGCAGGCCCGCGCAGGTCCACTCGATGTCTTCGATCACCACGATTCCCAGGGTCACGACGCTGATGAAGATGTAACCGAGGTTCGTCTTGGCCGTGACCTCCGCGAGCGGCACGTTCACAGGGCAGTTGGGCGGCACGATGTCGTTGGGCTGGATGATGCCCCACAGATAGGCCGCCTCGGTCACTGAGCGCGGCTGCGTGGACGACGGGACCCTATTCCCTTCGATATGAAAAAAAGTGCCGCAGCCTGAGCAGAGGAGCAGGGTGCTGACGGCGCGGACAAGTGCTCTCGAACGCATCGATTTCACCTTCCCGATTGTTGCGTCGCGCCGCCCGTTTGCCGCGAAGCGAGCACGCTGGCGGGATGATCGACGAGGCGGCGCGAGGAAGCCATAGTCTTTTTCACAGCTGGCGCCGCCAGCAAGTGAAACCCGGCCAGCCAACGCGAGTGGCCACCGACTCACGGTTGCATGGCTAGCTCGCTCGGCGCGATCCAGAGGATCGCGCCCAACTGGTCGTCGCCCAAGAAAAGCCTTCCGTCCGCTGCGAAGGCCACCGGGGCTGGACGCCCGTGGTCCTGCAGCTGATCGTCCCAGCCGCTGGCGAGCTCGAGCATGTTTGCCGGATCCGCCGAGCCCCCGTCGAACTCCGTGGCTGGCAACGGCATGCCCGTGCTGTTGTCGAGCGCGATGGCGACGACGCGTGCGCCGTACCAAGACCCGGCGTCCCCATGCAGCGTCACGAGCGCCCGGTGCGTCCAAGGCGTAGGCCACTTTCCCGTCTCGAAATCGATTCCGAACGGAGTGTGACCGATGATGAAGGAGGCGTTCTCCGCAGCGACGCGCGAGCAGTCGGGCACCGCCTGAGTGTCGTCGTACACAGCGCCCCGGTACGGAAGATCGCGCGTGGCACAACAAGGGTATCCCCAATCGTCCCCCTGGCGAACAGGGACGATCTTTTCACGCCCGCCTAGGTTTGCCGAGTCGTCGAGCGCAAGTTCAGCGGCCAGACAGACGTCGTGGTCCCTTTCGCAACGCAGAGCGATGGGGTTCCGAAATCCCATCGCGACGAGGCTCGTCGAGTTGTCGGCGTTCAGGCGAAAGATGCCGCCAAACGGCGTTCGCATGGAAAAGCATGTCTCCTCTTGCTCACTGCCATTCGAGATATAGATGGTGCCGTCCTTTGCCGTGTCCAGCACCTTCGGCCAGTGCAGGACCGCCTGAGGCGCGGTGATCGTCGTCACCAATTGCGAGGTTCCAGAAGGCCGGCGATCGCCGGTGCGATAGGGCACGCGGCGAACGGTCGCGTCGTCCTGATAGTAAAGATAGCCGCCGCCGAACATCAAACCTTGCGTCGCGGGAAGCCCGTCGAGAAACGTGATGTTCGCATCGGCAACTCCGTCGCGGTCGTCGTCCGCGAGTAGGACAATTCGTGCGATGCCGTTGTTGGCCCCGCCGGCCGTAAGCTTTGTGGGCGAAGCGACGAGGAGGTCGCCGTTGGGGGCAAACTTGAGCTGTCGCGCGGTCGCCACCGTCGCGAAGTAGTGGGCGCAAAAACCGCTCGGAAGATGCAACCACGCGAGGTCTGGCATGACGGCGCCGCCCGGCACGATGGTCTGGCCTTGCGGGGTGAATACGACCGAGCCGGGAAGAGAGCAAAACGTGCGTCTCGCTGTTGGTGCACTCTTCCCACAGCAAAGGAAGGGCAACGCCAGCAGGGTGCCCCGGAATCCGTGCCGGATACTTGCCACTTGCCACCATGCGTGAGAACACCCGCCGCGCGCCAGGGCGCACTCGCGTGAAACGCGTGTCATTCATGGTGATCCGGTTTGCGCCGCTCGTCCACTCCTTGTGTCGAAGAGGGGAGGGTCGGGAGGAGTATGAGGTGGACCTCGACGTCCTCGTAGCGGCCACGACCAACTAGTAACTAGCGGAGAGAGAGGGATTCGAACCCTAGCAAGTGGCATTTCGTAACATGGTGATGCTGCTCGCTTTTCGTCGCTAGGTTTCGAGAATTCCTCGGCTTTCGGTTGAAATGCGAGTCCTTGCCAGTTCCGCTCAGTCCTCCCGAATCGACCCAGTTCTTGGAGACGAAATTGGAGACATTCGCTGCTGCGTCCGCTGCTCTCGCATGAGAGCGAGGCCGAGATTGGGGTCCATTGCCAGCAGCCCGTCGAGCAGGGCACACGAAGGTCATCAGGGGCGTGGCCATGTCACCTCTCAAGTCCCCGGTCTCGGCTCCGCTCCCACTGCTCTACGCCTTGCTGGAGATCGGCCTTCACTCGCTTCCAAGGGACAGAGTAGTCGATCGGTAACGCCAGCCGATCCGCGTCTTCGAAATAGGTCAGCGCAAGCTTTATCTGAACGGGCGCGAAAGGAAGCCGCGTCGTGGCCAAGTCGATGAAACGAGCGACGGACCATCCTGGCGCGGCGCAGATAGCGTGAATGTCGACGAAGTCCCGTTGCGTACCGCGGTCGTGCAGTGCAGCTGCCTTCATCAAAGCGAGCGTCTCCAGGTCTGCGACGGGGATCTTGAGCCTGCCCGCGGTGAGCACCTCAGGTCGCGCCGTGACCTGCGTGTATCGGATAAAGCTGGTCTCGAGGGAGCCGTAGTACGCCCGCAACGTGTGTGGGCCCTGAACCGTGACTTCAGTGGGCTTCTCCGGAAGCGCCGCGAGCGCCTGGGCGACCCGTGTCGCATCGAAGGGCTTGGCGGTGAACCAGTCGATGTCGCGCGATACTCGGTGCCGCAGCCGCACGCCGATGCCCGTTCCACCAGCGAGGAAGAACTGCTCGCGTTGAATGACCTCGGTCTGCAGCGCGATGACGCGCCGCTTGTCGGAGTCCAAGATGTTCTTCGTCACTTGAACGCACCATCCGAGAAGCCCAGGTAGGGTCGAGTCGGTACGTCGATCTTCGACAGTTTGAGCTGACGGCGCAGCAGCGCACGCGCTGGTTCGGCGCATCCGGCACCTCGAAACTTTCGCACGAGCTTGCGCACCTGGTCGCGCGACAGAGCGCTCCAAAGCCATTGCTTCGCCTGGTCATTGCCTCGGGTCAACACAGCGACGACGATCTCGTACCGATGGCCGGGAATGCTCCAGCGCAGGGCCTTGGGGTCGTAGCTCTTGAGAAGCTTGCGTACAGGCTCCGGAGCGTCCGCAGCTGTCACGGGCGGGGCAGAGGGCGTACTGGGCGGGTTGGCGGAGGCGGAACTCTTCGGTCTGGAGCGCCGACGTCTCGATGACACCTCGTCGGGCGCCAGCGCGCGCGACACTGCAGCGACGGCCATTGAAGATCCCCTCGCGGTGGCTGACGCGGGGCGGCGCGAAGCCGCGGGCGTATCCAGTCGAGACAGCGCGTCCACCACAATATCCTCGAGCACTCTGGAAACCGGAACCTCCAGGGCTCGCGCCGCCGTGCGGATTCGGTCGGCGATGTCCGGCGTCGTGGCGAACGACAAGGTCGCGCTGGCATCGCGCTTGCGAGGGGCGCCGCGCCTTGCCGACCGCTCAAGCACCCGCCGCACAAGCGAAGGGCGGAGATTCAGACGCGTGGCGATCTCCTGGGGCGAGAGGTGTCGCCCAGCCAGTTGCCTGATTCGTCGTGCTTGAATCACGGGAGCGTACGCCTTCACCGTTCACCGGGTGAGACCCGCGCGAACGTATCACGCGGCAGTGCCCAGCGCCCGCATTCTTTATGGAGAATGTGATACGGGCCCGGCGTCGCGTTGGCTCAAGAGCAAGAGTCCCGGAAGCCCCCTCGAACGCCACTCGATGCAGCTTGCGATGCCGGGGCACTCCGTAGCAGCCGGTCGAGTTTGACGACCTCTCACAGGTTGGGCCTCGGCATACGCTTGGTCCGCAGGATCGCCTACGGCGTCTTACCCTCTCAAATGAACGCCGCTCCGGCTCGAGTCGCGGACATCCTTCGTCGAGACGGAGCGGTCCTGGCGGAACAAGACGACGCGTTTGCGGGCGGCGTCGTTCCTCCCATATTGGCAATCGGGAATGACGCAATTCCTCTGACTGGGGACGACCCACGCTTCAGCGTGGCTGCCGATCGGTTGCGCCGCCTTCCGATCGTGCGGGGAACCTTACGAGCAACTGCTGAACAGCCGTTTGGAGCAGTCGGTCATTGATTTTCTTCGGGTCGATTTGGGCCTCGGCCGATCCATGCCATACCTGCGTTCGGCTCGAACCATCGAACGCATCGATCACGAGCTCGCCTACGTTCTCGTATTCCATCGAGCCCATGCTTGCCTCCGTACTGCCGGGTTGCGGGACCGCCGTCTTGGCATAGCCGACCGAAAATCGAACGAGGAAGTCACCCTTGCCGTCGTCGGACACCGAGTAGCCTTTGTTCGTCAGCTCCGCGACGATGAGCGGCTGTGCGCGGCGCTCCACTTCGAAACCACGCTCCGAGATCGCGTACGGAGCGGGCGGTCTCTCAGCAAGGCCAAATGCAAACGTCCGATATTGCGCGAAGGGCGCGCTTACAGCTCCCACCGTCTGAACGACGGCAGCTGGAGCTGCCGCGCTATGTTCGCATGCCACCGATCCGAGCACGAACAAAAGTACTGTCGCTTTCATTTTGTTTCTCCTTTTGCGCGCCGCCCCGTCCGGAAACGAACGTGGCAGAACATGTCTTCAATCGAACGTACGAGCAGCGTCCGTGCCAAGGCGCTTGAGCCACCCAGTGGGAGCCAAGCGTTGATCATGGGCGTCTCCTGACGGGCACGTGTCGCCCGAGGATGGACATACCTTGCGCCCAAGTGTCGATCAGTGACATGGGCGACCACGAAAGCTCGACGCGCTCATCCACGCTGCGTAGCGAGCCCTTGTTGGTGCCGCTTTGCGGTCGCCGTCGTCGCAGGCGGAGGGCGCACGGGCGACTCGTTGCCACCGGACGCCGAGGGAACGCTGAGGAGGAGAGGACCGAAACTGATGCTAAGGGTGGAGCCAATACCAGGGTAAGGGCCCCAGTCCATGCGGGATTGCTTTCCGACCTCGGACACTAGCCATGGGCCGCCTCACGGAGGCCGGCCAGGCGTTTGCTTCCCGCGCTCGAGCGCTCCTTACTCGCCTGGGCGATGTTAGGGACGCGGTGCGCCCCGATCGCGCTGCCACCGGACGGGTGGTCCTTAGCGCTCCCTACGCGGTGGGGACGTGCAAGCTCCCGCGGGTCGTGGTTGCGACCAATCGAGACCTTCAGACGATGGTCTCGGGGCGTCGCTTCCGGGAAGACCTTTTCTACCGTCTGACCGTTTTCCCCATCGAGCTGCCGCCTCTGCGAGAGCGCCGCGAGGACATCCCGGACCTTGCGCGACACTTCGTGGCGGCCTTTGAGAGACGCACCGGCCGGCGGATCGCTCCCCTGTCTGAGGAGCTCGTGGCCGAGCTGCGCGCCCAGCGGTGGGCAGGGAACGTTCGCGAGCTACAGAACGCCATCGAGCGCGCAGCAATCCCCGCTGGAGGCTTCAACCATGCCCATGGTCGACGTGGCTAGGGGTATGTGCCAGCGAAGGTGGCACGTCGCTCGCATGAAGTGCCTGAGCATGGACCTCGCCCAGGCATTGCGACAAGCGGAGGCGAACAAGATCGCGCTCGGCCACTTCAACTTCTCGGAGCTCGTCGTCCTGAGGGCCGCGGTGAACGTGGCACGTGGCATGGGAGTGCCTGTCGTCGTGGGAGTCTCCGAGTCTGAGCGAGCGTTCATCGGAGTGCCGCAGGTCATAGCGCTCGTGCGTAGCCTTCGGGAAGAGCTGGGCACTCCTATCTTCCTAAACGCGGACCACACGCACACGCTCGCAAAGGTGGAGGAAGCCGTGCGCGCCGGTTTCGACTCCGCCGTGGTCGATGCGTCGCAGCTCCCCTTCGAGCAGAACGTCACCCAGACTGCGCGTGCCGTCGAGGCAGCGAAAACCATTAATCCGTCCTTCATCATCGAAGGGGAGATCGGCTACGTTGGTTCCGGGTCCGAGATCCATCCCACCTTCGGGCCGATCCGACTCACCACCGCGGCGGAAGCGCAACAGTTCGTCGACGAGACGCGCATCGATGTTCTCGCCCCTGCCGTGGGCACGATGCACGGGTTGGTGCCGGGCATGTTGCGCGGAGAATCGCAGAAGCATCTCGACGTCACTCGAATCGCCGAGATCAAGGCCGCGACCCGCCTTCCGTTGACGCTTCACGGCGCATCCGGCACGAACGACGCGGACCTCCGGCGCGGGATCGACGCGGGGATTACCATAGTTCACGTCAACAGCGACGTCCGCGTCGCGTGGAGACGGGGGGTCGAGCAAGCACTCGCGGACCATCCAGACGAAATCGCACCTTACCTCCTATTCGGCGAGGCGACTTCTCGCGTCGGAGAGGTCATCCGCGGCAAACTCACACTCTTCTCGAAACGCTGTGTCGCCGCGTCCACCAGCGCATGAGCGTGCCAAACATCGCGGCGTCTGACGAGCCAATGAAAATCGCGTCCGTCGCGACGGCCATTTGTCAGGCGCCAGTCGATGGACGCGTTGGACGAACGCCGGAGATTAGATTGCCATCTGGCGGCCTCCCGACGGCGCTGTGGGCGGTCGGACCTCGCTCGTCGCAGGCCCATGTAAGGACCTCGCCCTCCAGCCGCGAAAGTTCCTCGAGAAGCTGCACTTGGACCGATTCTCCGCTCGGGCCACGCGCGAGCCAGCGTTCCACTTCGTCGAGAACCGCGCGGACGACCGCGACCTGGCGACGCAGCGTACACATGGTGGGGGGCACGAGTGGCGGTCGTCGCAGCCGCGTGCCGTCCAAGGCGGGCATGGCAGGAACCGACAAATCGCGGCAAGCATCGCGAAGACACTCGTCTCCGCGCTCGTGTAGCTTCCCTCCGAGGCACCATGACTCTCGATAAGCTTAAAGAGGCGATTCTGGGGGCGTGGGTGAGTCTCGCGCCGGAGATCAGGCCGAGCAAGGCTTTGCCGACGTGCTGAACAAGGTCGCAGCCAACGGGTACGCGCGATGGGAAGTCGGCGTGAAGCAGAGCATCTTCCGTAAGTCGTTCGCACCGTTCGGCCTCGCAGAGGGCGTCGACTTCAAGGAGTACGATCTCGTCTACGTCGCGCAGGGACTTCTCTTCTGGGGCGCTCGCAACGTCGACGGTCGCGGCTTCGACAAGGAGGAGAATCGTCCGACGAACCTGCAGATCCCGATGACCCGCGGGTCGTAACGACGTCGATTAGCCGTAGCCCCTCAGGGCGCCGTGCCTCGCCCGAGCTTCGCGACTTCGCGACTGCGAAAGCACTCGAGGACGTGGTCGTTAGGGGACGTCCTCCTCTAGGACACAAGAAACGTCGACCGTCGGGGATTCGACGCCGAAGAGAGCGGTCCCACAACCTGCCGACCCGCCGCCACTTGTGTCGGCCGGGTGTCACGATTGACGAAGAGGTGTCGACCGGTGAGCCCCGGCCGACTGAGAGCTCGTCGGAGGCATGAATGGGCAGCACGAACAACGGCCCAAACTCGTCCACACGTGCGACCGCGTCGTCGAGCCGGGACAGGTTCATCGAGGCAGGCCTCCGTCTTCTCCCGCGCGTCGGGTTCACCGGAGCCGGGCTGCAAGAGATCATCGACGAAGGCGATCTCGTCAATGGGGATTTCTACTGCCACTTCGCAAGCAAGGAGTCCTTCGCGCTCGAGGTCATCGATCGCTACACCGCGAAGTTCGGCACAATCGCGGCCCGTCATCTCGGAAACGCCGCGACCACTCCCCTTGCCAGGCTCCATTCTTACTTCGGGGAGCTCATAACGACGAACGGAGAGACGAGCTGGTCCGAAGGCTGTCTCCTCGCCACCCTTGGACAAGAGGTCTCCGGCCGGAACG
>WNFJ01272237.1_pt1 | contig 36001 bp, 27 predicted proteins | sample 5400461 | NCBI WGS metagenome assembly WNFJ01 (sample SAMN13153349, study PRJNA577476) | soil metagenome | isolation source: 115 cm saprolite on Douglas fir-dominated hillslope | place: USA:California | collected 2013-09-17
GGCCCGCGCGACATCTACGACCTGATGGGAAAAGATGCTGTGGTGTTCCATCACTCCGTGCACAGCGGCCATCCAGCCGACGCGCCCTACGTGGAACAAACCCGCTTGTGGTTCACCACGATGTGGGAGAACCTCAGCTACGAGTCCCCCACATGACAAGCGCCACCTCGGCGGCCAACGACCTCGATGCCATCCTTGCCCGGACCCGACACCTGCTCCTGGACTTCGACGGACCGATCTGCTCGGTATTCGCTGGCCTGCCAGCGGCCACCATCGCCGACCGGCTGCGGAAGCTCTTCGGCGACCACGCCCCGATGCCCGACGACATCGCCCACTCCCCCGACCCCCTCGAGGTATTCGCATACGCCGCCACCGTCAGTACGGACCTGGCCGCCCGCGTCGAGGCCGAGATGACAGACCTGGAAGTGACCGCGGTGGCCACCGCCGCGCCCACCCCGTATGTCCACGAAGTGGTGACCGCCTGCCAGAACTCAGGCAGATCGGTAGCCGTGGTCAGCAACAACTCAGCCCGTGCCGTCCACTCCTACCTCACCCGGCACGGCCTGGACGACCGCATCGGCCTCGTTGTGGCGCGGACAGATCATGATCCTGCTCTTCTCAAGCCGAGCCCCCACCTGATCACCCGGGCAGTGGATGCCCTAGAAGCGGAGCCAGGTGAATGCACACTTGTCGGCGACTCCGTGACCGATATTCAGGGAGCCCGCCTCGCCAGCGTCCAGAGCATCGGCTACGCCAACAAACCCGGCAAGCGCGAGCGCTTCACGGCCGCCGGGGCAGGCGCCATCGTCAATAGCCTCGCAGACCTAGCGCTCAGGCTCCGTGCACGCGTAGCCAATCCAGAGCTCTTAAATTACATGCTTTCTCTCTACAGGTTTAAAGCACCTATGGCTTCGCTATGCGACTGGGCTAGGTCGCCCTTGCTCTTCGTCTATACTCAGGGCCCAATGCTGGGAATGAGAAGAACGATAAGCATCTTACCGTAGTAGGTGAAGCATGCAATCGGAACTTGCTACCTGGCATTAATGGTCACTAGTAGATGAACTCTTTGGTTCGAGAACGGCAGCCAACTCATTAACACGCAAGATACATCGCTCCAAGCTTGGCGCCGATTCTACAGCAACTAGTGGCCGCCATTGGGATCGCGCAAATTCACTAATATCTGATGCGTATGTTGGACCCACCGATCGGCCGCTGCCCTCGCGTGGCACAAGACCGTCGCGAATGTCGCGCTTGGAAGATCGACGAGCCAAGCCTACCAAGGTTTCCTTCGGATCGCTCAGTTCCTCAGGCTGAACAGGTATGAGTGCTCGGGATACTCCCAGAAAGCGCGCGATCTCCTCCGCGTCAGCCAGCAACCAGGCTTCTGCCTCTCGAACGGCGATCCGGAAACGCATTAGTCGTGAAGGGGTGGGCAGCCACTCTGATCGCTTCTGTCCCGGACAAGGGCCATCGTCATCAAGATCAACCAATACTAGCCAAGGAGAATATTCTGCAGCCGCATTATAGCCGGAGAGCTTTTCAGCAAAGCACTCTTGCCGTGACCACCATAGAGATGGGTTACAGAGAGTCCACAGGTGCGAACAATAGCAGAGACGACCCCTCGATCAGAGAGGCCTTCAACGGCCACTGAGATTTCCATAAGGGTCGGTTAGCTAGCGAACAAGCTCAGCTGGGACGCATCAGGAGGCGCTGTCATACCGCTGATTATCTCACCCAATCCGATATCAGCGGAGTACATAGCCTTTGCTTGGGAATCGTTTGCAAGAGTCTTTACAAGAGTACCCTCAGCCTGAGGAACTAGAACGAGTACTTCATCCAAGCCTATACCAGGATCGTCTAGTATATCCGGTGAGTGTGAACTCACAAGTATTTGACGTCCAGAACGACGCTGAACTCGGGCAAACATTTGGGGAATATTCCTGGCTATTTCTGAATGAAGTGACAGTTCAGGTTCTTCCAGAAGAAGCGGTCCTGTCCCGTCCGTGACAGCCCACAGCAGGCCGAGGAGACGCAGCGTCCCGTCTGAGAAGTGATCTTCGCTCTGCCATGCGCCATATGGTCGCCAGTGCTGAAACCTGCCACGAAGATGAGGAACTCCGCGAGTGTCGGTATGGAGTTCAACTTCCTGAAGTTGTGGAACAGCGACTCGAAGGGCGTCCACGATCCTTTTCAAACGAGAGTCTCGTGTCCGTCTGTTAGTTCTAGCGATTTGCTCCAGGAAGTCGCCGCCAAAAGGATCATTGGAACGACCCACTGATCGATCCGGCTCGCGAATAAGCTGCGGTACAACGTGCATGTATCGGACCGATGCGAAGAAATCTGCAATGTCTCGAAATTTGCGATTAACGTTTACTTGTTCAAGATGCGTTTGCCGAAGACGATCAGGGTCAGCCCGGTCGTCATTATCTGGGCGATTGAGGAGGCGTTCTCCCCGATGAAGGACTACCTCTCGCTCGATCTTCGGGCGCCGCTGATTATCTTGTGTAAAAGTAAGCGTGTAATCCCATTCATCTGGAATACGATCATTTCCAAGCATGATGTGGATGCTTATTGCAGGGTACCGGCGCGCCGCGAATGAACGCAGCATGCTAACACCTCCGCGCCTCGACACAGCTGCTTCAAAGCCGCCGCCCACCGTGACGATGTCTGAAAGGAACCGGAAGCTATCAAGGAAATTAGATTTTCCTGATGCATTAGGACCTACAAGAAACATGCGCAGCTGCAACTCTACGTCGATCGACGTAAAGTTACGCCAATTACTTAGCCCCAAGCGTGTAAAACGAAGATTCCGTCGTTCGACGATATCCTCACTACTGACCGGAGAACTACTATTTGCCACTTGAAGTCCTAACCCTAATACCAAAATATAGCTATAAGAACATCGCGCATTCTGGCATGATTCATCACATAGTTTAAACGATATCACTTGCGCTGTGATCAAGGTACCCAGTGACACCTCTGGTGAGTCGCGACGTCCCAGCGATGGAACCGCTTGGGAGTACCCTCGGAGTGCCACGAGAACGCGAGGTTTCGCTGAGCGGGTGACCTGACGGCGTAGCGCCTCTACTCCGTGGAACGCGGCGCCTAGACATGACCATCAAGGCGAGGGAACAGCGTATGGGGCAGGACAGCTAGGCCCGCTACGCTCCGCTCATTTCTACGCCGCTTACTGTTGCCGAGTTAAGCCGTACTAGATCAGGCGCGGCGCCTGCGGCGCCGCTGGCCCGGCGTCAGCGCCGGGCTCTGCCGTTGGGACGGCCCGCCCGGCGCACGCCGGGCCACATGCGCAAAGGCGGCGCAGATCAACGCAGCTTATACGCCTGCGCAGACCCCGGGGCAGCGCACAGCCGTCTTCCTCATGGCCCGGCAGCGGATGCCCGGTCGTCCGGGCGCCTACGCAGCGTCGTCGCCTGGGTCGATGTCGTGCTCACGCAAAACGGCTCGCAGCCTGTCCAGCTCGGTGTTCACCCGGCCGAGTTCCCCGGCCAGCGACGGGCGGCCAGCAGCGGCCTCCGTCCACTCCTTCTCCCTGGCGGTCCGGGCGGCGAGCAGCTGCCTCTCCTTGTCGCGCAGCGCGGCGGCGGCCTCGAAATCCTGCCGGTCGATCGCGGCTTCCTTCTCCCGGCGCACCTGCGCGATCTCCTGGGCAAGGTCGTCCAGGTCGGGTCGCAGGCCCACCCAGCGTTCGATCGCGGCCAGGCGGCGGTCCAGCGCGTCGATCCGTGCGAGAGCATCATCGAGCAGCCGGGCGCGCGCCCGCTTCCCACGCCGGGAACCCGCACCGATCACCTCCGTGCCCTGGTATCCGTGCAGCAGCTGGATCACCTGCTGGCGCACCCGGTTCAGGTCGGCGCCCAGCTTCACCAGCACCTGCGCGGCCACGCCGTCACCCTCGCGGATCAGGCCGAGCAGGATGTGCTCGGTGTCGATGTAGTTGTGGCCGAGAGCGCGGGCTTCCCGATCCGCCAGTTCCAGTACCTTCTTGGCCCGCGGCGTGAACGGGATGTGCCCGGAGGGCACCTGCTGGCCCTGGCCGATGATCTCCTCGACCTGCTGCCGCACGGCGTCCAGGCTGATGCCCAGCGACTCGAGCGCCTTGGCCGCTACACCTTCGCCCTCGTGGATGAGGCCGAGCAGGAGGTGCTCGGTGCCGATGTAGTCGTGATTGAGCATCCTGGCTTCTTCTTGCGCCAGGACAACAACCCGGCGTGCCCGGTCGCTAAACCGCTCGAACATGCTCTACGCCGCCCTTCTCACCCTTATCGGCAAAGCCCGATGGAAATACGATACATCGCGTTGACAGGAATCAGCGGAGCTGCCCGGCCTGACAATGGCCACCTGGTCCACGACGACGCAGGCGAGGGGAAGGTGCAGAGCCGTGGCAAGGCCCGGGTCCGGGGATGGCCCGCTCAGTGTCCGGGGGTGCCCCTCCACCGTCAAGGGCGCTTCGTGTTTCCTCCGGAAATGGCCTACGGCCACCCTTGACCGCGGAGCCTCTGCACCCCCTCCGGTCAGCAACCAAGGGCCAGGCAGGAGCCTGCCCGGACCGGACGCAGGCCATCCCCTGCAAGGTGCAGCAGTCATCCTCTGAGGATCGATGCCGTGCCCGCTGCGTGCCCGATCGGACAGTAGAACGGGGTCATTCACCGTCACTCACGGAGACAAGGCCACACCGCTTGACCTGCATCGATGCTAACCAGCGTCCTCAGACCCGAAGCCTTCCAAGCTGGTGCTGCCGTCCATTCAGAGCTGCGACAGACCGTTTACGGCCAAAATGGCGCGCTCCGAAGGCCCGCAGTAAATACAGTCTTCCGAACGCTAGCCACCTGAGCCCTGGCCTCCTCCTCACCTACGTCCGACGGCAGGCGAAGCGATCCGTCATACACAAAATCGACGTAGAGTCCGCGCTGTTTACGTTCATTCGCGCTGCGGGCCAGCTCCTGACTCCTCCACACCTCGGCGCACCGCTCAGGTGGACCCACCTGAGCCTCATGTTCGTAGGTCGACATCAGTTTCCGTATGTGACCACCGGTCAGTTCACGAAGCCGGGCAGGCTGCCGGAGGTTGGGATGCGCAGCGGCGAGCGCCATGGCCATGAGGCCCTTTCCGAACTCCTCATGGGCCAGCACGGCAAGCGCGTAAGCTCTCGGCCAGCGTGCCGCCGCCAAGAGAACCTCCGCATCGTTGATCAGCTCGCGCGCATTTTCCTCCGCCGCAAGGGCGAGCTGAACGAGAACTTGCCAGTGCGGCACCTGTATGGAACTCTTCGCCACACTCATCAAGGGTAGCTACTGCGGCTGACAGCAACGATGACAGAGCTACAGCAGCGGCCAACGGCTAGCATCAGCGGTCAGCGGCACCGGCCTTGAGTTTTGGCAGTTCAGAGTCCGTCTTTGCAGCCCTAGAGCTGGCCCTAAGCTGGCCCTAGGGTGGCCAGGACAACAGGGGTAAATGCGGGGAAAACGTTAGGGTCGCGCCTCGCTTAGCAGCAGGTCACAGGCTCAGCAGCGCTACCTAAACGGCTATACCGCCACCCTGACACGGAAGAGGTCACTGGTTCAAATCCAGTACGGCCCACCAGGTAAGAGACAGGAGTCGAACGCCTCGAACAGGCCTTGGGGGCCATTCCGGGGGCCAAGTGGCCACTCCTGTTAACGGCGTAGCCGTTGGGCCAAGTACCGGTATCGCCGTGATCTGGTCGGGACTGAGGTTGTCCACGTCGAGCTTTTCTGGCCGCTTGGGGTGACCGGGCCAGATGATGCGCTCGGGGTCACAATCAGGTCGACGCGGAAATCGTGTGGGCTGCTCGGGCAGGTCCTCGCCGAACTGCGCGCCGGACGCTGACCCGCCGAGACAACCACCTTGCCCCCGGAGCTCGGCCGCGTCCGCCGAATGCTGCGCCATACTGAGCAGCTGACCATCAGTTCGTGACGGGAGGATCTCATGATCAAAGGCGTGAACCTCGGCAACTGGCTGGTCCTGGAGAAGTGGATGAGCCCGGGCCTCTTCGCCGGCACGGAAGCCGAGGACGAAAGCCAGCTGTCCGCTAACCTCGCCGACGTCGCCAAACGCGAACGGCTCAGGGCGCACCGCGACTCCTACGTCACCGAACGGGACTTCGCCTATCTCGCGCACCACGGCATCGACACCGTCAGGATTCCGGTTCCGTTTTTCATCTTCGGGGACTATCCGCCCTACGTCGGCTGCCTCGAGTACCTAGACCGGGCCTTCGACTGGGCCGAGACCCACCAGATCAAGATCCTGATCGATCTGCACACGGTGCCGGACTCGCAGAACGGCTTCGACAACGGCGGCATGTGCGGTGTCTGCAAGTGGCATAAGAACCCGGCGCACGTCGACTTCGCGCTGACTGTGCTCGAGCAGCTCACCAGCCGTTACCGGGCTCGCCTGGCGCTGTGGGGCATCGAGGTCTTGAACGAGCCCATCTCTGAGCAGTTGTGGAACGCCATTGACCTACCCCACCGGTACCCGCCCCGCGACCCCGAGTACGCGCGCGGCTCGGAGCCCGTCCCAACCGGTTTCCTGAAGGACTTCTACACCACTGCATACCGGAGAATCCGGGCGCAGTCCGATGACGTCACCATAGTTTTCCACGACGGATTCCGTATCCGGGAATGGGACGGGTTCTTCACGAGACCCGATTTCGAGCGGATCGTCCTCGACACCCACTTGTACCTGATGGAGTACACGCTCAGAACCGGGGACGAGAGCCTCGACGGGTATCTCGGTCACATCCGCAACGAGTTCGGCCCAACCGTCCAGGAGATGTCACGGCAGTTGCCGTTCATCGTCGGCGAGTGGTGTCTGGACCCGATGTCCTCCGCGGCCGCCGCCCTGACCGGGGAGGAACGCCTCAGGTTCTATCGCAGTCTGGCCGACGCTCAGCTGGCGGCGTGGGACGGCGCCGCCGGCTGGTTCTTCTGGAACTACAAGCTGCTCGTCGAAGGCTCGGATCGGGACGGGTGGGACCTGCGTAAGTCGATCGAACTCGGATATCTACCCGAGAAGCTAGGCCGGTAAGAGATCTGCGAGCCGGACCTCGGTGTCTTCGACCAGAGCACGTCCGGTGTCGAGGTCCGTGACGAGGACGTTGACCCAAACGCCGCGCAGCGCGGCCCGGATGGCCCGGTACTTGCTGGCGCCGCCGGCCACACCCACACGTCGGGGCACCTGCATAAGGTCAGCCGGAGTGATGCTCATGACGCGCTCGTCGAGCGGTGTCTTCACGGTGGCGCCAGAGGTGTCGAAGAACCGGAGGCAGATGTCGCCGACCGCTCCGGCGCTCCGGAGCTGGTCCTGCTCGGCTTGCGTGAGCGCGTTACCGCTCTGGCGCAGCAGGGGTGACGGCTCCAGGCTGCCGATACCGACCAGGGCGAGGTCGAGTTCTTTCCAGGACTTCATGACGTCGCCGATGGAAGGGTCCTTAACGAGGGCACGACGCAGGGCCGGACTGCTGACGAGTCCTGGTGCCGGCAGGAACACGGGCTGGGCGCCCGTGACGGCGGCCAGTTCGCCGGTAAGCCGGTTCGCCTGCACCTGTACACTCGGGTCTCCGTGACCTCCGACGATCTGGACCACCCGGTCCAATGGTGAGCTGCTCCTGGCCGGCATGACCTCCGCGGCGGCGAGCAGCGTTGCGCTCCATGACGACACGCCCAGGACCTCTCCGCCCAGGAGCGTCGAGTTGAGGTACTGCGCCGTGGCGGCACCGAGGGCCGGGACAACCTGGCCCCTGGCGCCATCTACGTCGACTACGACGGCGTCCCGGAGGCTGAACTTCTCTTGTAGCTGCTCCTCTAGATCCGTATACACGCCGGGCGGCAAGGTAACGACAGTCCGGACGACACCGATCTCGCTGGCCTGGCGCAGCAGCCGGGACACGCGCGCCTGAGACAGGCTCAGCTCGGCGGCGATCTGCGGTTGCCTGACCCCTCCTTCGTGATACATGCGTGCCACCTTGGCGATGAGCCTGAGCTGGGCGATCTCGACCGGGCGCTTCGTCCTCGGCCCGTTGCGCGCCGCCGGCATAGTCGCAACACCTCTCGCCTGTTTCCGCCTTTGCGCACGCGCGCCGCTAATCATGCATGGCTGATCGCCACTGCATTTATATGCGCACTATAGCCCGGCTGGCGGCTGGCAGCCCAGCAGCGCCTGGCGCGCGATCCGGTTTGCGGCCAGCGCATCCTGGCGGTCTCGGGCCTGGCGCAGGGCCACGACGTCGAGCAGATCCAGCGCGCGGTGGATGCTCCGCATCGTTTCGATCCCCGCCCGGGCCGCCTCGACGGAGTCCTCCCTGAATGGGAACTGGTCGAGCTGCCAGACTCCATCCCAGCCACACTCGCGGAGCGTGTAGAAGAACTCGAGCGTTTCGACGAGGTGCACTGAGCCGACCACGAGGTCGTCGTCCCAGCCCCGGAAGTTGTCGTTGACGTCGATCCCGTAGAGCAGGCCGCGCGAGTGGATGAGGCGGGCGGCTTCGGCCGGCGACTCGCCTCCGTATAGGGAGTGACCGAAGTCAAGGAGGATGCCGACGTTGGACACGTCCATGTCCCCGATCGCCAGCAGCGTCTTGGCCGCCGAGGAGAAGAACATCGATACCCGAGGCTCGCGGGGCTTGTACTCGATGGCGAACTTCATGTCTGGATGGGCTCGGGCCAGGGCCCGCAGCCCCGTTACCGCGTAGGACCAGACCTGGCCGTGATCAACCTGGAAGGGGTAGTCGTGCCCGTCCTGTCCGGGCCAGAGCTTGACGTAGTCACACCCGAGCTCTCGTGCGATGCCGACGGCCTCGCTGACCAGGTCGAAGGTCCGTGCGCGTACCGCGGGGTCGGGGTTGGTGAACGCGCCCCGGCAGAACTCGCGGGTGTAGATCTCCGGGGTGATGCCGATGGCTCTCAGGCTGTTGCGCTCAAGGGCCTCGGCGACCTGGCTGATCGGCAAGCCCGGCGGGTTGAATGGGTATGCGATGTCGACGACCGCCAGATCGCCGACCTTGCCGGCCAGGTCGATCGCCTCCAACGTCGTGACCGGCGGTCCGTATCCATCTGTCGCGTAGCGGTCGACGTATTGAGCGAAGTGCCAGAGGCCGGCTCCGTACTGCGGCTCCTGAGTCATCGATCCTCCTTCGGGTCTTCACGCTGGGGGTGGCAACGCGCGCGGCGGACCGCGGCACGCCAGCAGGCGAGCTCAGTGTCCCGCCAGTCCGTGCTCGTCGCTGGCGTGAACTCGTCTCGCGGCCGAGGGAGTGCATCCAGCTCGTCCAGGTTCCACAAGCCGGCGGCGAGACCGGCAAGATGAGCGGCGCCGAGCGCCGAAAGATCGGCCGTCCTGGGGCGCAGCACCGATGTGCCACTCAGGTCTGCCTGCAACTGCATCAGCGACGAGTTGGCCGCCGCCCCGCCGTCGACGGAGAGAACGCCGACCTCGCCCGCGGTGCCACGTATCGCGATCAGGAGATCGTTTACCTGGAAGGCAACGGACTCAAGTGCGGCGCGGGCCACGTTCTCCAGCCTGGTCCCCAGGGTCAGGCCCGTCAGGAGCCCTGTGGTGTCTGAGTCCCACCAGGGCGCACCCAGCCCGTTGAAACCTGGAACGAGATGAACTCCGTCCGCTTTCGCATCCGCCGCGATCGCCGCGAGCTGGGCGGGCGAGGTCGATGTCAGCTGCGCGAGCCAGGCCAGCGTTGCGCCGCTGGCCCGGATGTTGCCTTCGACGGCCCGTACCGGCTCCGCGCCGATCTGCCAGGCGATCGTTTCACAGAGTCCGGAAGCCTGGTCGGCTCGCCTGCTGGAGGCAGCCATGACGGACGACCCTGTCCCGTAGGTGGCCTTGACCAGGCCGCTGCGCCAGCCCGCATGGCCGAACAGCGCGGCGTGTGAGTCGCCCATTACGGCCAGGACCGGCACGCTGGCCGGGAGCAGCGCCTCGTGGCCGCGACGCGGACCGAAGGGGCCGACGGAGCTGACGATGTCCGGGAGCGCCTGCACTGGCACGCCGAACAGCTCGAGAAGCTCGGCAGACCACTGGCACGTCTCGATATCCATCAGCTGCGTGCGTGAGGCATTGCCGACCTCCATCTGGTGCTGGCCCGTCAGCCGGTGCACGATCCACGCGTCCACGGTGCCCAGGCATAGGTCGCCGCGTGAAGCCTGAGCACGATCAGGATCGAAATGGTCTAGCAGCCAGCGGGCTTTCGTCGCGGAGAACATCGGATCCAGAGGCAGCCCGCTGCTGCGCCTGACGGAAGCGGCGCCAGAGGCGTACTCGCGGCACAGGGCCGCGGTCCGCTGGTCCTGCCAGCTGATCAAGGGCGATCGGGTCTGTCCGGTCCGGCGGTCCCAGAGCAGAAGGGACTCCCGCTGGGTGCTCAGCCCTATACCGACGAGCTGGTGAGGGTCTGTTCCCTCGAGGCAGGCCTGGACCGATACCTGGAGGCTGTACCAGATCTCGGCCGGGGACTGCTCCACCCATCCGCGGTGCGGGTGGTGCACGGGCAGGTCGGCGGCCCCCCGGGCTACGACATCGCCGGCCCGGTTGACCAGTGCGGTCTTCGTCGCGCTCGTGCCCTGATCGATCGCCAGGACGAGCGGTTCAGCGTGCGGCATGAGCCATGATGTCGTGGGCTGCGGCGGCTATATGGTCAGCGGTCAGGCCGAAATGCTCAAGGAGAAATGCGGTGCTCCCGGTGGGTGCGAAGGAGCGCGGCACGCCGAGAATCCGCAGCTGCGCCGGCATGTGCTGCGCGGTCAGCGTCGCCACCGCGGCGCCCAGGCCGCCCGTGATAGTGGCCTCCTCGGCGGTGACGATCCCCGCGGTCTGAGCGGCTGCGGTCAGGATGGCATCGGTATCGAGCGGCTCGACGAAGGTGATGTTGAGGACGCGTGCCTGGATGTCTTCGTGGCGCAGCAACTCCGCCGCCTGCAGCGCGCGCGAGACCATCGTCCCCGCGGCGATGATCGTGACGTCGTTCCCGTCAGTCAGCTGAATGGCCCGGCCAGGCAGGAAGGGCGAGCCGGGCGGCGTAACATCGGGTACCGGGAACCTGGGGATGCGCAAATAGCTCGGACCGGGGTTAGCCGCGGCCCAGCGGACAGCCTGGACCGTCTGGGCGGGGTCCGCCGGCACGACCACCGGGAGGTCGGCGACGGCGCGCAGCCAGGATAGATCTTCGATCGAGTGATGTGTCGGGCCCAGTTCTCCGTAGGCCATGCCGGGGCTCTGCCCGCACAGGACAACGCGCGCTTGACTGTAGGCAACGTCGACCTTGACCTGCTCGAGCGCTCGGCCGGTAAGGAAGGGCGCGGCGGCGCTGACGAAGGGGATCAGCCCGCCGTTGGCCAGCCCGGCCCCCACGCCGACCAGGTCCTGTTCGGCAATTCCGACATTGAACATTCGGTCAGGGAACTCGGCCTTGAACGTGGTGAGGTTGCTTGAACCCACGGAGTCGTTGCACACCGCGACGATTCGCTCGTCTTCGCGAGCCAGCGCGAGGAGGGTGTCCGCGAAGGCCTGGCGGCAGTCGTGCACTGCGGCGGCCTGCATCGCCTGGCTCATGTTGACAGCTCCCGGAGGGCGCTCTCGACTTGCTCCGCGCTCGGCACCTTGTGGTGCCACTCGACGCGATCCTCCATGAAGGACACCCCCTTGCCTTTTACGGTGTGCGCGATCACGCAGACCGGGCGTGTTGTCCCTGGACGCCGGAACGTGTCCAGCAACTGCGCATGATCATGGCCATCGACTTCGCGGACCTCCCAGCCGAAGCTGGCCCACTTGCCCGCCAGCGGCTCCAGTTGCTTGGTCTCCTCGGTCCGGGCGCCCTGCTGAAGCTGGTTCCGGTCGACGACGGCGAGCAGTGAAGACAGGCCGTAGTGGGAGGCCGTCATGGCGGCCTCCCAGTTGCTGCCTTCCTGCAGCTCCCCGTCTCCGAGCACCACAAAGGTGCGGCGGAGCGAAGCCTGCAGCCGCGCGGACAGCGCCATGCCGACGGCCACCGGGAATCCATGTCCCAGCGGTCCCGTGTTGGTCTCCACTCCCGGCACCTTGGTCCTGTTCGGATGGCCGTTGAGTGCGGACCCGGGCGCCGCGAAGGTGTCCAGTTCGTGCCGGGCGAAGAAGCCGCAGTGCGCCAGGGTGGCGTACAGCGCTCCCGCCGTGTGGCCCTTGCTTAGAACCAGCCGATCACGCTCGGCGAGCAGCGGGCGCATCGGATCGACGTTGATGACGGCTGCGTAGAGGGTCACCAAGATGTCAGCGACCGAGAAGTCGCCGCCGAGGTGACCGAGCCTGGCCCGGTAGACCATGTGCAGGTCGTCGCGGCGGACGCTGGTGGCCATCTCGCGCAAGACGGGCGCGGCCTCCGCCGGTGCCAGCTGCGCCAGCTGCGCGCGCAGGGCATGATAGCGGCGAGCCCCAGCTGGGTCAGCGGACAGCACTTGAATATCGATTCACTGTCGACTTTTCATGCATATTCCGAGCTTGCCCGGGATCTCAGCCGGTGTCAAGCCCTCGCCGGCGACCGTCAGGACAGGTACGCGAAACAGGCTCTGTTAACTAAGCAACGGCGTTAACTAAGCAACGGCGTTAACTAGGCGGCGGCGTTAGCTAAGCGGCGGCGCTGTGGTGCTGCGGACGATCAGCTGGGGCGCGGCGGAGGTGAGAACGGAGCGGCTGCGGCCATCCATGCGCTCGCCCAGGAGGCGGGCAGCCGTCGAGCCCAGATCGAGGGCGGCCTGGTCGACGCTCGTCAGGTTGATGGGCGCACTGGAGGCAAGGGTGGTGTTGTCGTAGCCGACCAGTGAGAGGTCGGCTGGGATTCGAAGGCCGAGTTCGTATGCCGCTCGCAGCACGCCCAGGGCAGCGAAGTCGGCCCCGGCGAAAATGGCTGTTGGCCGGTCGGGCCGGCCGAGCAACTCACGCCCGGCCTGGTAGCCGCCCTCCTCGGAGAAGCTCGTACCAGCGATGGCCACGGCCTCGGCGAGGCCATGCCGGTCCATGGCCTGCCGGTAGCCCTCGCTGCGTTCCTGTTCGGGACGGCGTGTCCACTGGCCCGCTTTGGCCGTGGCGGAGGTATGGGCAATGCGGCGGTGGCCCAGGGCAACAAGATGATCGACGACGAGTGCAGCGCCTGCCCGGTCGTCGTCTACGACCGAGTCGTACTCATCGGCGGTGTCGTGATGACCGACCACGACGGTCGGGATCACCTTGGCAACCGCAATGACCTGCGAACGCGACATCGAAGGGGCGATCAGGATGATGCCGTCCATCGCCCGGTCGATCATGGCGTCGGCGAGGCGTGACTGATTCTGGGCGCCGAACCCGGCTGACCCAACCAGGACTTGGAAGTCAGTCTTGGCGAGAGCGTCAGTGACGCCGTCAAGAAAATCGCCATAGAAGGGATTGCGGATGTTGTCCAGCAGCAAGCCGATCGTGAAGCTCCTGCCGCGCAGGCCGCGGGCGGCGGCGTGGGGCCGGTACCCCAGCTCGGCCATGGACGACCGAACCCGCTGGCTCATGCCGGCGCTGACGCCGTAGGCGTTGCGCAGCACCTTCGACACTGCGGCAGTCGAGACACCTGCGTGTCTCGCCACATCCGCGATGGTCACCCGCCGAACGGCGTCCTGCGACTTCATCATGCGCTCCCACTCGATAACGATCTACACATAGAGAGTGTAGTCGGTACCTACCTGGCTTGACCATGGCGCCGTAACATGAGCCGTCAATAACACCGCGTACCCCATCGTACCTGCGACACTACGGCCAGAGAGGGCTTGTTACATGTTCGTTACATTTGGACGTCTTGACGACATCGCATCTTTAAGCTTACTTTACTCGCAAGACATCGTAGAACGTTCTACAAAGAACGCTCCGCCACGCGTCGCTGCTCGCAGCGACGCGAGAAGGCCGTCGGCGACGCATCCGCAGAAGTACCGTCGCCCTCTTCAGGGAGTGACGGCGCCAGAGCTCCGGAAGGCATCTGACATGTTCCGCAGAAAAAAATGGCCAGGGGCTGCCGCCGGCGCCGCTCTCGCAGTCCTGGGGCCGCTGGCGCTCGGCGCCTGCGGCAGTTCGTCCGGCTCTTCGTCGACGCTGACGATCGGCGTCATCACGCCGGCCACAACCTTCCAGGCCCCGGATATGAACTGGGGAAACGAATCGCTCTATAACCAGGCGGTCTATGACAGCCTGCTCCAGACCTCGCCCACCGGCACCATCGAGCCGCATCTGGCCACGGCCTGGTCCTACAACGCAGCCAAGACCGTCCTGACCCTTACGCTGAGGACCGGCGTCAAGTTCACCGACGGAACGCCGTTCAATGCGAGCGTCGCGGCCCAGAACCTTGAAGCCTTTCAGAAGGGCACGTCCAATAACGCCGGGTTCCTGGTCAACCTGGCGTCGGCCACGGCGGAAAGCCCGACGAAACTCGTGATCAAGCTGAAGCAGCCGGACCCCGCTTTCCTCACCTACCTGGGCCAGGCCGCCGGATCCCAGGAGAGCCCGAAGGCGTGGACCACCCCGACGGCCAAGACCGTGCCCGTTGGCTCGGGTCCCTACCTGCTGGACACCAAGGACACGGTCGTCGGCAGTTCATACGTCTTCACGAAGAACCCGAACTACTGGGACAAGCCAGAACAGCACTACTCCAGGGTCGTCATGAACGTGTACACCACCGCCACGACGGTGCTGGACGCCATCGAAGGCGCCCAGGTCAACGCGGCGAACACGTTCGACGACACCACGATCAACCAGATCCAGAACGCGGGCTTCACGGTGTACCCGCTACAGCTCAACTGGGCGGGCTTGTCGCTACTCGATCGTGACGGAAGGATGTCCGGGCCGCTCGGCAAGGTACAAGTGCGCCAGGCGATCAACATGGCGTTCGACCGGGCCGCCCTGCTCAAGGACATGAGTGACGGCTACGGATCCGTGACGTCGCAGGTGTTCCCGACGAGTTCGCCGGGTTATGACAAATCGCTGGACTCGTACTACAGCTTCGATCCGGCGAAAGCCAAGCAGCTGCTCGCCGCGGCCGGCTATCCCCATGGATTCACCCTGGACATGCCGTCGATTTCAGCCGCGTTCGGGGCGGCCACCTACGCGCTGATCCAGGCGGAGCTGGCCGACATCGGCGTCAAGGTGAATTACACCGACTACCAGGGCTCGCAGATATTTACCGCGATCCTCGCCCCGAAGTATCCGGCCACCTACTTCACCCTGGAAGAAGACCCCGTCCCCTGGCAGCTGGCCCAGTTCCTGCTGACCAAGGACGCTACGTTCAATCCCTTCCATTCGACGAATTCCACGGTCGCCGGCTATCTCAACGCGATGCAGACGGGTTCGAGCGCCCAGGCGGCGGTCGCGGCCAAGGCGCTTAACCAGTATCTCGTCCAGAATGCCTGGTTCGCGCCGTTCTTCCGGCCGCAGTCCAGTTTCGTCGCAGACAGCCATACGACCGTTAAGGTGCAGGCCGGCAACGCGGTGCCTTACCTATGGAACATCGAGCCGAAGAAGTCATGATCGGCACCGGTGCCGGGGCCAGCCGCCATTTGGTCCAGCACAGATCACCCCTTCCACATGAGGAATCGCCATGCTGACCTTCACGGTGCGCCGCCTGTTGTACGGAGCACTGCTGCTCTTCGTCATCGTCACCCTCGCCTACCTGCTGCTGTACGCGGCCGCCGGCAATGTCGGCCGGACGATCCTGGGACCGGACGCAACCCAGGCGACCGTCGCGCTCAAGAATCAGCAGCTGGGTTTGAACAGCCCGCTGCTCACTCGGTACTTTTCCTGGCTCGGGCACGCCCTGACGGGTAACTTCGGCAACTCATGGTTCACCAACCAGCCCGTCACCACGGCCATCTCCACCCGGCTGCAGGTCACCCTGACCCTGGTTCTGGGAGCCGTCATCGTGAGCGCCGTGGTATCGGCGGCCCTCGGCGTCTGGGCCGCTCTCCGCGGCGGGGCGGTGGACCGGACCGTACAGGTGTTCTCCGTACTCGGGTTTGCTATCCCCGGGTTCATCATCGCGGTGTTCCTCGTGCGGTTCTTCGCCCTGGGAACACACTGGTTCAAGCCGACCGGTTACGTCCCGATCGCCACCTCATTCGCCGGCTGGATCAGGACGGTGACTCTCCCGGTGATCGCCCTGTCCATCGGCCTGGTGGCCGGAGTCGCCCAGCAGGTGCGCAGCTCCGTCATCGACGCGCTGCGTCAAGACTGGGTCCGGACCCTGCGCAGTCGTGGCCTTTCCGAGCGGAGCGTCCTGTTCAAGCACGTCCTCCGTAACGCGGGAGGGCCCGCGCTGTCCGTCCTGGCGCTGTCGTTTGTCGGCCTCCTCGGGGGCGCCGTGATCATCGAGCAGATTTTCGGCATCCCCGGCCTGGGCCAGATTGCGGTCCTGGCGACCTCTCAAGGCGACGTGCCCCTGGTCATGGGCTTGGTCGTGGCCATCGGGGTGATCGTGATCGTCGTCAACCTGGTCGTCGATCTCCTGCAAGGATTCCTGAACCCGAAGGCGCGCATATCATGAGCGAAGCTGTTGTCAGCGGGACGCTGGCCCCCGATGTCTCGTCCGATATCCGTGCGGCGCACAGCCATCTCGCCCGACGGTTCCTGAGGAACCCGCTCGGGATAGCGGCACTGTCCGTCCTCACGCTCATCGTCCTGGCGGCCATCTTCGCTCCGCTGCTCACGTCCTATGCCCCCAACACCGCCTCGGTCCTCAACGTCCTTCAGGGGCCGGGCGCCGGGCATCTGCTCGGCACCGACGGGGCGGGACGCGATGTGTGGGCCCGGCTGCTGTACGGCGCCCGGTTCACGCTGGCCGGAGCGCTGCTGGCGACCGTCGTCGCGGCCGTCCTCGGCATCGCCAGCGGGCTGGTGGCCGGATATTACGGAAAGTGGTTCGAGTCGGTGTCCTCCTGGGTCACCACGCTGCTGATGGCGCTGCCTGGCATCGTCGTGCTCCTCGCGGCCCGGGCCGTGCTGGGTCCCTCGCTCTGGAACGTCATGATCATCTTCGGGGTGCTGCTGGTTCCGGCTTTCTACCGCCTGGTCTATGCGGCTGTGTCCGGGGTGCGCAACGAGCTGTTCGTCGACGCGGCCCGGGTCTCCGGCGTGAGCGACTTCAGGATCATCACCCGGCACATCCTGACCGTGGTCCGGGCGCCCATCATCCTGCAAGCCTCGATCGTCTTCGGCATTGGCATCGCGGTTCAGGTGGGACTCGACTTCCTCGGCTTTGGCGACCAGACCATTCCCACCTGGGGCAACATGCTCAACGACGGCTTCACCAACTTGTACCGCGACTCCCAGCTGGTCATCTGGCCCGGTCTGGCTATCGTCCTGACCGGCGTCGCGCTCACCTTGTTCGCCAACGCGCTGCGAGACGAACTCGAGCACAGCGCGGGTCCGAGCCGCCGTCTTCGCCGCGCCGCCGCGGCGACGGCCGCCGCACAGGCAGTCGCTGACCCGGTGCGGCCAGCAAGTGACACCATCGTCCATGCGGAGCCGGACTCTTCCGCGCCAGCGCCGCTGCTGCTGCACATTGACGGTCTGGCCGTCGGATACCCGCAGGCGGACGGTTCCGTGACCCGCGTGGTCGACAACGTGTCATTGGACATCCGGCGCGGGGAGGTGCACGGCCTGATCGGTGAATCGGGATCGGGTAAGACTCAGACGGCCTGGTCGGTGCTTGGCCTGCTGCCGTCTGGAGGAGAGATCCTGGAGGGATCCATCCGTTTCGACGGGGAGGATCTCAGCCGGGTTCCCAGCGCGAAGATGCGGGACATACGGGGCGGGCGTATCGCCTATATCCCCCAGGAACCCATGTCCAACCTCGACCCTTCGTTCACCATCGGCACCCAGCTGACTGAGCCCATGCGGATCAAGCTCGGCGTGTCGAAGGGCGAGGCCAAGGCCAGGGCGCTGAAGTTGCTCGGGCAAGTCGGCATCCCCAACCCCGAGCGAACCTTCGCTTCCTACCCGCACGAACTGTCCGGCGGCATGGCCCAGCGCGTCCTGATCGCCGGCGCCGTATCGTGCGAACCCGACCTCGTCATCGCCGACGAGCCGACGACGGCCCTCGACGTAACCATTCAGGCCGAGATCCTCGATCTCCTGCGCGAACTCCAGCACGAGCTCGGTGTGACCATCCTCATCGTCACGCACAACTTCGGGGTCGTCGCCGACCTCTGCGACCAAGTGTCCGTCATGCAGAAGGGAAGGATCGTGGAAACGGGACCGGCACGCTCCATCTTTGCTGGCCCTCGCCATCCCTATACCAGGTCTTTGTTCGACGCGATCCTGGACGAAAGCCCGGCCCGCGGTCCCTACGCAGAAGTCAGGTCCTGATGACGTCGAAGGAGCGAGCCGACATGCCCGAACCCCTCATTGCCGTCGACGACCTTGTTGTCGAATACCCGTCGAAGGGCGTCCGCAGGCACGCCTTCCGAGCGCTCAAAGGTGTTTCCGTGGATATCCGTCCCGGCGAGACCGTCGGGCTGGTGGGTGAATCCGGTTCGGGGAAGACGACGCTGGGCCGGGCCGTCCTGGGGCTCGCGCCCGTCACCCGCGGAAGCATCAAATTCAAGGGACGCGAAATCGGTGCCCTCGGCCGACGCGAGCGGCGAGCCTTGTCCAGCGAGATCCAGGTCGTGTTCCAGGATCCTTACTCTTCTCTTAACCCGTCGCTGACCATCGAGCAGACCCTCACGGAACCGCTCATGGTGCAGAAGATGCCGAAGGACGACGCGACGGCCCGCGTGCGCAACCTGCTTGACCAGGTCAAGCTCCCGCGCGATGCGCTCAGCCGCCTGCCCCGCGAGTTCAGCGGGGGCCAGCGCCAACGGATAGCCATCGCCCGGGCCCTGGCCCTGTCGCCCGAGTTCATCGTGTGCGACGAGCCTGTCTCGGCGCTGGACCTGTCCACGCAGGCACGGGTGCTCGACCTCTTCAAGGAGATACAGGACACCACGGGTGTGGCGTACCTGTTCATATCGCACGACCTGGCCGTCGTGCGGAATATCAGCCACCGGGTCGCCGTGATGTACCGCGGCGAGATTGTCGAATACGGCGACGGAGACCAGGTAACGACGCACCCGAGCGATCCCTACACCCAGCGGCTGCTGCTAGCCGCCCCGGTTCCCGACCCCGTTCGGCAGGAAAAGCGCCGGAGCGAACGGCGAGCGTTCCTGGCCGCCCAGCAAGGCGCGCATGCTCAGGTCGCTTAGTCCCCGTCCGGCCGCCGGAAGGAGGTGAATCCATGGGATACGGAAAAGGAGCGCGAGTGAGGGACATCCTTGCTGACGCTACCGCGCGAGGCATCGTGGCCAGGTACGTTCCCGAAGTAACGAACTTGCCGATGATCGAGCACATGGGATTCCTTCCCTTCCGCGCTGTCGTCGAGCGGGGAAGCGCGGCATCGTCGGACCCGGCCGGACTCGAAAAGATGTGGCACGAACTCGAACTGCTGGAGGGCAGTCCCCGAAGTCCGGCCGAGGCGCCCTTCATCGAGCCTGCGCTCGACTATGAGCCGGCCGATGTCCGTCGCGGTTCCGCGCGGATCAGCCCGGTGGGCCCCGCGGAGCAATGGGGTATCACCGAATTGGCCATCGCAGGCCCATCCCACGGTAACCCGTTCGTCGATGTCGAGCTCTCGGCCGAATTCACGAGCGAGGCTGCTTGTCACATATCGGTGGGCGGTTTTTACGACGGCGATGGCACATACCGGATACGCTTTCAGGCTCCCAGCACCGGGACCTGGACATACGTCACGACGTCGACCGCCCGATCGCTGGATGGCCTGCGAGGCGCCTTCCAGGTGAGGCCGCCCGGGTCCCGGAACCACGGCCCGGTCGGAGTGGCGGACCGCTTTCACTTCGCCTACCGTGACGGCACGCGCTTCCTGCCCATCGGCACGACGGCCTACGCATGGACCCATCAGCCGGCGGCTCTGGAGGAGCGCACACTCGCGACGCTGGCCGACTCGCCTTTCCGCAAGCTTCGGATGTGCGTGTTCCCGAAGTCGTATGTCTTCAACACTAACGAGCCTGTGAGGTACCCGTTTGCCCGTGATGATAAAGAAGACTGGGACTTCACCTGTTTTGACCCGCAGTTCTTCCGTCATCTTGAGAGGCGCATTGACCAGCTTGCCGAGCTGGGCATCGAAACAGACCTGATCCTGTTTCACCCATACGATCGCTGGGGTTTCTCCGAGATGCCTAAAACGGCCGACGACCGGTATGTCCAGTATCTTGTCCGGCGGCTGGGCGCTCATCGCTCCATCTGGTGGTCGATGGCGAATGAGTACGATCTGCTGCCGCAGAAGACGACCGACGACTGGGAACGGCTAGCCGGGATCGTGCGCAAGAACGATCACGTAGGACACCTCACCTCGATCCACAACTGCCTCGATTTCTACGATCACGCCCGCCCGTGGATCACTCACTGCAGTGTCCAGCGGATTGACGCGTACCGCACGTCGGAGAACACCGATGAATGGCGGGAGACATACGCCAAGCCCGTGGTCATCGACGAATGCGGCTACGAAGGAGATCTTGATCAGGGGTGGGGCAATATAAGTGGCCGCGAACTCGTGCGCCGGTTCTGGGAAGGCGCCGTACGCGGCGGGTACGTCGGACATGGCGAGACCTACCTCAATGAGCGAGAGGAGCTGTGGTGGTCCAAGGGCGGTGCCCTGGTCGGAGATTCGGCTCAACGGATCGGATTCCTGCTCCAGATCACCGCAGACGCACCCGGCGGCACACTGGAGCCGCTGCCCAGCGACTGGGACGTCAGGTGGGGCGGCGCTGAGGGCTACCGGATTGCGTACTTCGGCTTCGGGCGCCCCCGGTACCGCGACATCACGACGCCGCAGGAAAGCCGGTGGCTGGTCGACGTCATCGACACCTGGAATATGACGATTGAACGCCAGCCGGGCGTCTTCACGGGGACCTTCAGGATTGATCTGCCCGGACGCGAATTCATGGCTGTCCGGCTCATTGCGGTCAGGGACGGCTAGCTGCCACTGCCGTTGCCCATGCCGTACCAGCCCACGGAGGCCAAGTCGTGTTTTCCGAGTGGTCAGCCGCCATGATCTCGCCGGTCGAGGACTACGCGGGGGCGCCGCTGCTGCGCACAGAGTTCGCGCTCGATGACGGTCATGGGGCAGTGACGAGCGCGGAGCTCGCGGTGAGCAGCCTGGGTGTCTTTGAGGCCTATCTCAACGGCCGCGCCGTTGGTCACGACGTGCTGAGCCCAGGGTGGAGCAGCTATGAGTGGCGGCTGAGGTACCGGACATATGACGTGAAGGAACTCCTGCGGCCAGCCACGGTACTGGGTATCTCCCTGGGCAATGGCTGGAGCCGCGGGCGTCTTGGGTGGAACGGAAACCGCGCCTTCTACGGTGATCGCCTCGCGGTCATCGCGCAGCTGGAGCTGACTTTCGCCGATGGTCACCGGCAGCTGGTGAGCACCGACGAGACGTGGCTGGCCGGGCCGTCAGCGACGCTGGCGAACGACCTTTACGACGGACAGACTATCGACGCCCGGCAGGCCGACGACACGTGGATGCACCCTGGAGCAGCGCCGCCCGGCTGGGGCAGCGTCGAAACGCTGGAGTTTGACGCCAGCCGCCTCACGCCGTATGTCGGGCCGCCCATCGTCCGCCACGAAGCCCTCCGGCCGGCGAATATCTGGTCGTCGCCGTCGGGTCGCACGCTCGTGGACTTCGGACAGAACCTCGTCGGCTGGCTGCGCTTCACGGTCCAGGGTGAGGCCGGGACCGAGATCATCGTCCGCCACGGCGAGATCCTGGAGCACGGCGAACTCGGCGTGCGGCCGCTTCGCAGCGCCCAGGCCACCGACCGATTCGTCCTGTCCGGCGAACAGGACTACTTCGAGCCCACCAAGACCTACCACGGCTTCCGTTACGCCGAGATTACCGGCTGGCCTTCAGAGCTGACCTCGAGCGCCCTGGAGGCGGTGGTCGTCCACTCCGACCTGCGGCGCACCGGTCATTTCGAATGCTCAGACCCGATGCTCAACCAGCTGCACGGGAACGTGACATGGGGAATGCGCGGCAACTTCCTTGACGTTCCGACCGACTGCCCGCAGCGCGACGAGCGCCTCGGCTGGACCGGCGATCTCGCCGTCTTCGCGCCATCTGCGGTGTACCTCTACGACGTGGACGCCTTCTTGCGTGACTGGCTTCGCGACCTTGCCGCCGAACAGCAGGCGCACGATGGCATCGTTCCGCTCGTCGTCCCGGACGTCCTGAAGTACGAGACGCACCCCTTCAGTCTTCCGGATCCGGAAGCCATCGCGATCTGGAGCGACGCGGCGGTGTGGGTTCCCTGGGCGCTATGGCAAGCCCGTGGCGACCGGGGCGTCCTGGAGGATCAGTACGCCTCCATGACCGCGCACGCCCGGCGGGTGGAGTCGCTGCTCTCACCGACCGGTCTGTGGGATGCCGGCCTTCAGCTAGGCGACTGGCTCGATCCTCAGGCTCCGCCCGGCGAGCCCTTCAAGGCCAAAGCCGACAGCCACGTCGTGGCCACCGCCTGCTTTTACCGGACCGCGCGCACCGTCGCGGACACCGCGGAGCTGCTGGGCAGGGCTGACGATGCCGAGCACTTCCGGCTGGCGGCCGGGCGAGTGCGGGCCGCGTTTAACGAGTACTACGTCGAGGAGAACGGGACAGTGCGCAGCGACTGCGCCACTGTCTACGCGCTGGCCATCGCTTTCGGCCTGCTCGACGGCGACATGGAGGCACGGGCCGGTGACCGGCTGTCGGCTCTCGTCAGGGAGAACGGCCACCGGATCTCGACCGGATTCGCCGGCACGCCGTACGTTACTGACGCCCTCACCCAGACCGGTCACCTTGACGACGCCTACCGGCTGCTGCTCGAGCGCGGCTGCCCGTCATGGCTGTACTCCGTCACGATGGGTGCCACCACGATCTGGGAACGCTGGGATGCCATGCTGCCCGACGGCACGATCAACCCGGGGCAGATGACCAGTTTCAACCACTACGCGCTGGGTGCCGTCGCGGACTGGATCCACCGGACCGTCGGCGGGATCGCACCGCTCGAGCCCGGCTACGGAGGAGTGCTCATCGCGCCGCAGCCTGGCGGCGGGCTGACTTGGGCTACGGCGAGGCTGGAGACGGCTCGCGGCCTCGTCGAGGTGCACTGGCGCCAAACCGAGCAGGACCTGACCGTCGAGGCCGCCGTTCCAGCCGGCGTTACCGGCGTGATCCGGCTGCCGGGCCAGCCGGATCGAGAACTGGTGTCCGGCAGGCAAACCATCACCGTCCCCGTGCACCGCCGCAGGAAGTCAGGAGAGCTGGCATGAATGACGTCGATCGGGCCGGGGACATCGTCGCGAAGATGAGCCTGGAAGACAAGGTCGCGCTCGCGTGCGCCGATTTCGCCGCCGTGGCTCATCTCGGGTTGCCCCCGCTGAGTTTTACCGACGGGGGTAACGGGGTCAGGGTGGCCGACGACGCTACCGCCTTCCCGGCGTGCGTGTCGCTCGCAGCGGCCTTCGACGAACAGCTGGCGTACCGGTTCGGGTCCGCGGTCGGTCACCAAGCCCGTTCGGCCGGTCATAATGTCCTGCTCGGACCGGCGCTTGACATCGCGCGCACGCCGCTGGGCGGCCGCCAGGCCGAGGCGTTCGGCGAAGACCCGTACCTCACCGGAAGCCTGGGGGCGGCGTACGTCCGGGGCGTCCAGGGGCACGTCGTGGCCATGGTCAAGCACTTCGTGGTGAACAACTTCGAGACTGGCCGGACCGGGTCCGGCTGGCCGCCATCGGACCGGGGGCCAGCGGTCGACATCCACGTGTCCCGCCGGGCTCTGGAAGAGATCTACTTTCCGCCGTTCCGGCGCGCTCTCCTGGACGCCGGCGCCGGCTCCGTCATGGGTTCCTACAACCAGGTCAACGGCTGCTACGCCTGCCAGAATCCTGAACTGCTTGGCACGCTGAAAGACCAGTGGGGCTGGGCGGGATTCGTCGCCCCGGACTTCATGTTCGCGGTTCGCGATCCGCTGGCGGCCGCGCGGGCTGGCCTTGACCTCCCGGGGCTGGACGACGCCGAGGGGCGCAGGCCGGAAGACTTCACCAGCGGACGCATCGGCCGGGACAGGCTTGACGATATGGTCACCCGGATGGTCAGCACCATGGTCACGCATGGCCTGCTCGACCGGCCGGCCGCAGTCCCTGGCCCCCCAGCCGCCGAGAGCCTCGAGCTGGCCGCGGAAGCCGCAGCTGCGGGGAGCGTCCTGCTCGTCAACAGAGCAGGAGAGCTCCCCCTCGGGGAAGACGTGAGATCGCTGGCCGTCATCGGCCCGGCCGGGCTGGACGCCATCTACGTGATGGGCGGATCGCCGACCGTGAAACTCCACCCGGAACGGGTGGTTACGCCCCTGGCAGGGATCCGCCAACGGGCGGGAAGCGGCGTCCGAGTCGAGCATGCTCAAGGGTCCTGGGGTGATGTACTGCTTCCGGCGATCCCGTCGGCACGGCTGTCTGCTCCTCAGGTTCCCGGCACCCCGGCCGGACCGGGGGTACTGGCCGAGTACGTCGACGGTCCCGCGGAGACGCCGGGGAAGCGCGTCACCCGGGTAGAGCCCGGCATCGAAGCGACCGGCCCGCCGGCTGGATTCGGACCACAATGGCGTGCCACCTGGACGACCGTCCTGACACCGGACCATGACGGTCACCATCGGTTCAGCCTTGCTGTCGCCGGTAACAGTTCGCTCTATCTGGACGGTGCGCTGGTGACGGCGGGAGCGCGCGAGGCGATCCGCATGATTGACGGGCCTTCGTACGCTCTACAGGCCGTCGTTCACCTGATCGCAGGGCGGCCCGTGACCATTCGGGTCGAGTATGAGACCGGCCCGGCGCTCGTTGTCGAGGAGTTCGGGCTGCGACCGGAGGTCCGGCTCGGCTGGCAGCCACCGGACAGCTTGATTGACGACGCTGCGACCATGGCCGCCCAGTGCGACGCAGCCGTAGTGATCGCCAACCAGGCGTCCGGAGAGGGAATGGACCGGCAGTCGCTGGCACTGCCCGGCGATCAGGACCGGCTTATCACCGAGGTAGCGCACAGGAATCCCCGGACCATCGTCGTGCTCAATACGCCGGGTCCGGTCTTGATGCCGTGGCTGGACAATGTCGCGGCCGTGCTGCAGGTATGGTACCCGGGCGAGCGGTTCGGCACCGCGCTCGCCAGCGTGCTGTTCGGCGATGAAGACCCGGGCGGCCGACTGCCAGTGACCTTCCCTGCCCACGCTGGCCAGGGACCGGTCCAGGCCATCGAGCAGTACCCAGGAACCGGCGGCGTGGCCACTTATACCGAAGACATTCTCGTCGGGTACCGATTCTTCGCAGCGAATAACCAGCAGCCATTGTTCCCGTTCGGCCACGGGTTGTCATTCGCCCGGTTCGCCTACGAAAGCCTGACTGTCCATCGGCCGGGACGCGGCGAGATTCACGTGAGTTTCAGCATAGTGAACGACTCGCCGCGCCCTGGTTATGAAGTTGCCCAGCTCTACCTGCGGTGCCCGGAGGCGGCCGCGGAGCCGCCGCTCCAGCTGAAGGGATTTCAGCGAGTGCACCTGGGAGCCGGGGAACGGCGCACCGTGACGTTCACGCTGACCAGCATGGGCCTCGCGGCCTGGAGCGATCCTGCCGGGTGGACTGTCCACCCCGGCCGCTACGAGGTACTCGTCGGAGCATCCTCCGCCGACGTGCGGCTAAGCGCGTCTGTCGAAGTGACAGATGACGATGGGTCGTGAGGGTGTGGGGAGCATGACCATTACCAGCGAACTGATCGAGCGGTCGAACCGGCTGGGCTCGGACCCGCGGAACACCAACTACGCCGACGGCGAAAGCCGACCAGGCACACCAGGTCCGGCTGCTCGCGGCCGAGCTAGGGACCGACAGCATCCGGGTGAACGGCATCGACCCCGACGGCGTGGTCCGCGGCTCCGGCATCTTCGTCGGTGGCTGGGGGAGCTCAAAACTAGGAGAAAGCGTTCATGACTGCTCACACCAGCGACTCGAAGGTCGCCGAAGCGCTCGCCGCGCTGACCCTGGAGGAAAAGGTCCAGCTGCTCACGGGCCGAGACTTCTGGACCACCTGGCCGATCGAGAAGATCGGGCTGCGCCGCATCCTCGTCTCCGACGGCCCGTCTGGCATCCGCGGCGAGACCTGGGACGAACGCGATCCGTCGCTCAACCTTCCGTCAGCCACAGCGCTCGCGTCTTCCTGGGACCCGGACATCGCACGCCGCTACGGCGCCGCAGCCGCGGTGGAGGCCCGCCGCAAGGGCGTCGACGTGGTGCTCGGCCCGACGATCAATCTGCATCGGTCTCCGCTCGGCGGTCGGCATTTCGAGGCCTTCAGCGAGGACCCGGTCCTCACCGCCGACCTCGCCGCCGCCTACGTGAACGGCGTGCAGGACAACGGCGTCGGCGCCACGCCGAAGCACTACGTGGCCAACGACTCCGAGACCGACCGCTTCACCGTGGACGTCCGGGTGAGCGACCGCGCCCTGCGCGAGCTGTACCTGCTCGCATTCGAGAAGGCGGTAACCGAGGCGCGCGCCTGGCTCGTCATGAGCTCCTACAACTCGGTCAACGGCACCACCGCGACCGAGAACGACCTCCTCGAGACCCCGCTGAACAGCGAGTGGGGCTTCGATGGCGTGGTCATCAGCGACTGGACCGCCGTCCGGTCGCTGGAGAGCGCCAGAGCCTCGCAGGACCTCGTCATGCCGGGCCCGGACGGGCCGTGGGGTGACGCCTTGGCGGAGGCCGTTCGCTCGGGTGAGATCCCCGAGGCTGTCGTCGACCGCAAGGTAGCCCGCATCCTTGCCCTGGCGCGCCGGGTCGGTGCGCTCGACGGGTTCCCCGCCGCCGAACCAGCCTGGGTGGAGGACGGTATTGCCTTCGCCCGGCACGCCGCCACCGACGGCACCGTGCTGCTGGAGAACCGCGGCGAGCTGCCGTGGGACCCTGCCCGCCTGCGCTCGGTCGCGGTGATCGGTGACAACGCGGCCAATGCCCGGACACAGGGCGGCGGCAGCGCTACCGTCGTGCCGGAGTACATCGTCTCGCCGCTGGACGGCCTGCGCGCCGCGCTGCCCGGCGTGGACGTCACCTACTCGCGCGGTGCTGTCGTGCAGGAAGGCGTGGCCGAGCTGCCGCTGGCGCAGATGATCAACCCGGCGACCGGCGAGCCCGGCCTGCGGGTCCGGTTCCTGGACGCGGATGGGATCGAGTTGTCCGCCGAGGATCGCCGGTCGAGCATGCTGGTCTGGTTCGGCGGAGACGCCCCGATCGGCCGGTCGGCCACGGTGGAGCTGGCGACGCGATTCACGCCGACCGAGTCGGGCCCGGTCCGCGTCGGCTTCGCCACCGTCGGTCACGGCAAGGTGTACGCCGACGGCGAGCTCATCGTCGATGAGATCACCGAATCCGAGCACACCGACCTCGGCGCCGCGCTGATGGCCCCTCCGACAGCCGCCGCGGAGGTCGACCTCAACGCGGGCACGCCGGTCGAGCTGCGCTTCGAGTACGACCTCGAGGGCCGCACCGGCCCGATGGCCGAACTGTTGTGGCTACGCTTCGGCACCGAGCCGGCGTCCGTGGACTCCGGTGCGCTCATCGCCGCCGCCGCCGAGGCGGCCGCCCAGTCCGACGTCGCGCTGGTCGTCGTCGGCACCAACTCCGTCGTGGAATCCGAGGGCTACGACCGCGGCTCGCTGGCGCTGCCTGGCCGCCAGGACGACCTGGTCCGCGCGGTCGCGGCCGCCAACCCGCGCACCGTCGTGCTGGTGAACGCCGGCTCCCCCGTGCTGATGCCTTGGCGTGACCAGGTCGCAGCGGTGCTCGTGGGCTACTTCGGCGGCCAGGAATTCGGCCACGCCGTCGCGGACGTACTGCTCGGCGTGGCTGAGCCGGGCGGGCGGCTGCCCACCACCTGGCCGGCGGCCCAGTCCGACGTGCCAGTCCTGTCCACCACGCCGGCAGGTGGCGCGCTGGACTATGCCGAGGGAATTCACATCGGCTACCGGGCCTGGCTCAGGCAGGACGCCGCGCCGGCGTACTGGTTTGGCAGCGGCCAGGGCTACACCGACATCGCCCTGGCCGGCGTCCACGCGCCTGCCTCGGTCACCGCCGGGGCATCCTTCCCGGTGACCGTCGAGGTCGAGAACCGCGGCGGGCGCGACGGGAAGCAGATCGTGCAGATCTACGCGGAACGGCCGGACTCCGCCGTCGACCGCCCGGTGCGCTGGCTGGTCGGCTTCGGGGCCGTGCGTGCGCCGGCCGGCGAGAAGGCACAGCTGCACGTCAGCGTGTCTACCAGGCTGCTGGCCTACTGGCAGGACGGCTGGCGTTACGAGCCCGGCGTGTACCAGCTCCGGGTCGGTACCTCCGCCGTCGACCTGCCGCTGACCGCGAAGGTGGAGCTCGCCTGATGCCTCCGAACCCGCTGATTTCCGGCTTCAACCCCGATCCGAGCATCATCCTGGCCGACGGCGCGTACTACCTCGCCACCTCGACCTTCGAGTACCTGCCCGGCATTCCGGTCTACCGCAGCACCGACCTGGTCACCTGGACGCACATCGGGAATGTGGTGACACGGCCGGAGCAGGTCAGCGTGGACGACGTGCCCACCGGCGGCGGCGTCTGGGCGCCGACCATCCGGTATCGCGAGGGCGTCTTCTACGTCATCGTCACCATCGCGATGAGCCCACGCGGATGCGTCGTCTTTACCGCGACCGACCCGGCCGGCCCGTGGAGCGACGGCACCACCATCGACGGCGTCGACGGCATTGACCCCGACCTGGCGTGGGACGACAGCGGCACGGCATACGTCACCTTCTCCGGGCTGACCACCAGCGGTGAGCAGATGGGCCAGCACCTGGGCATCCAGCAGGTCCGGGCCGACCTAGCCGCGGGCAAGGCGCTCGAGCAGGCGCGCTCGCTGTGGTCGGGCACTGGGCTGAAGTTCCCGGAGGCGCCGCACCTGTACCACCACGGCGACCACTGGTACCTGCTGATCGCCGAGGGCGGCACCGAGCGCGGGCACGGCGTCAGCGTCGCCCGGGGCCCCTCCCCCGACGGCCCGTTCGAAGGGCACCCGGCTAACCCGGTGCTCAGTGCGCGCAGCACGTCCCGCCCGATCCAGAACACCGGGCACGCGGACCTGATCGCCACGCCGGACGGCGGCACGGCGCTGGTCCTGCTCGGCATGCGCCCGCTCGGCCTTACCCAGTCGTTCTCGCCGCTGGGACGCGAAGCGTTCATCACGCCGGTCTCCTGGGCCGACGGCTGGCCGCAGCCGGAACCGGTGCTGCTAGCCCCGCGCGAGACCACCGATGAGGAAGCCTTCGACTTCGCCGACTCGTCCGCACTGGAGGATCCGGGCTGGCTAGCGGTCCGCACGACGCCGGCGTCGGTCGCGGCAGCCGTCGACGGCCGACTGTCGATTACCGGTCGTGCCGGGCTGGGCGACCTGCACCCGCAGTTCGTCGGCCGCCGCCAGCGGCACCTGACCGCCACCGTGTCCACCACCGTCGACGCTTCCGGCGGGGCGGGCGGGCTGGCCGCCCGCTATGACGAGCACCACTGGTTCTGCCTCGAGGTGCGCGGCACGGTCGTTACCGCCTGGGCGCAGGTTGCGGGCCTCGCGCAAGCCTGGCAGGCCACCGTGCCGACTGGCGATGTCGAACTCCGCATGGAGATGACCCCGCCTGCGGCCAGCTTCAACTCCGCAGCGCTGGGCGGCGACCGGATCCGCCTGGTGGCAGGCGGCATACTCGTCGCCGAACTAGACGGGCGCTACTGGACCGCGGAGACCTGCGCGTCCTTCACCGGCCGCGTTATCGGGCTGTACGCGTCCGCGGGCACAGTCAGATTCGCCGACTTCCGGTACCGGGGCACCGACGGCTGATGGACCGCATCCGCTTCGGCGCCGCGTATTACGCCGAGTACCAGCGCCCCCCGGACATCGAGGCCGATTTTGAGCTGATGGCCAAAGCCTGCTTCTCGGTGATCCGGGTCGGCGAGTCGGTCTGGTCGACCTGGGAACCGGAGGACGGACGGTTTGAGCTCGACTGGCTCGAGCCAGTCCTCGACGTCGCCCATCGCCACGACATCGGGGTGATCCTGGGGACGCCGACCTACGCCGTCCCGATGTGGCTGACCCAGCGCTATCCCGATATCGCCGCCGTGACGCCCTCCGGGCACCGGATCGGCTGGGGCGCCCGGCAGGAGGTGAACTTCGCGCACGCCGCGTACCGGTTCCACGCCGAGCGGGTGATCCGCCAGGTGGTGGGCCGTTACCAGGATCACCCGGCCATCGTCGGCTACCAGGTCGACAACGAACCCGGCCTCAGGCTGCTCTACAACACCGACATCTTCGAGAACTTCGTGGACTGGCTCCGCCGCCGGTACGGCACCGTCGACCGGCTGAACGAGGAGTGGGGCCTGGCGTACTGGTCGCACCGGCTGTCACGGTGGAGTGACCTGTGGCATCCGGAAGGCAACTTCCAACCGCAGTACGACCTGGCCTGGCGGCGCTTCCAGGCCGAGCTCGTCACCGAGTTCATCGGCTGGCAGGCCGGTATCGTGCGCGAACTCACCGGCGGGCGCGGGTTCGTCACCACGTGCATCTCCTACGAGCAGCCCGGTATTGAGGACGCCGAGCTGAGCCGGGCCCTTGATGTGACTGCAGGCAACGCGTACTACGAGATGCAGGACTCGCTCATACATCCGAACTCGCTGCCGCGCTCCACCGGCCCGATGGGCTGGGTCGTCCGCGGGCCGTGGGCGGTCACCCAGCTCTCGGACCTCATGTACTCCTCCAAGCAGGCGCCCTTCCTGGTCACCGAGACCAACGCCGGCTCGATCGGCTTCTCCTCCATGAACGAGTCCCCCTACGACGGTCAATGGCGCCAGCTGGCTTGGCTGCTCATCGCACGCGGGGCACGGCTCATCGAGTACTGGCACTGGAACACCATCCCGTTCGGCACCGAGATGTACTGGGGTGGGGTGCTTCCGCATAGCGGAATCCCCGGCCGCACTTACCACGAGATCGCGCGGATCGGCCAGGAACTCCGCCAGGCCGGCGCCGCCTTCGCCGGCGCCGAACCCGACTACGACATCGCGGTGCTCTACGACTCTGATAGCAAGTTCGCGCTGTCGACGCAGGGGCCGCTGCGGGGTGAGCCCTTCATCGACCCCGACTCCTACCGGCACATCCTCGCGGCCTTCTCCCGCGGCATCTTCGACGCCAAGCGACAGCAGCGGCTCGTCCGGCCGCAGCACCTGACGCCGCCGCGAGGCGGCGAGCCTGCTGCCGTCGACGCGGCCGACGCGGCCGCGCGCTATCCCGTACTGATCGCCGCCGCGTTTTACACCGCGGCCGACGAGGACCTGGACTTCCTGGCCGGCTACGCGCAAGCCGGGGGGCATCTCGTCGTCGGGCCGCGGACGGGCTACGGGGATAGGGAGGGAAGGGCGCGCACGCAGCGAGCGCCGGCCCGGATCGCCGATGTGGCGGGCGTCTGGTACGACGAGATGGCTTCGCTGCCGTCACCGGTGCCGGTGCACGGCTCGCTGCGGGGTGCGGCGACCGGATTCGCCGAAGGGCTCGTCGCTTCGGACGCGGAGGTCCTCGCCTCTTATCAGCATCCGCACCTCGGTCGCTGGGCCGCCGTCACGACAAGGCCCGCCGGCGCGGGCCGGATCACGGTAGTCGGTACCGTCCCGGATCAAGACCTAGCCGCCGACCTGGTGCGGTGGCTGGCACCCCATGCGGTAGGCGGGTGGACCACCGGCGACTCAGTCACCGTCTCCACCAGCACTGACACGAGCGCCCCGGCCCGGCTGCACGTCCTGCACAACTGGAGCTGGGATGAGGCGACGGCTTCCCCGTCCAGCACGGTGACTGACATGCTCGGCGGCAGGCGCCACGCACCTGGCGAGAAGATCACGCTCCGGGCGTGGGACGTCCGGCTGCTCCGCAGTGACGAAACGCATGACCAAGACCCGGCGCACAGGCGAGAGGACTGATCCGTGCCCGACCCACGCAAGACCTAAAGAGTTCTCGCCCGTTCTTACCGGCCCCCGGCGAAACGCCGCCGAGGCAGCACCGTCATCCGAACGCAGGTCCACCGCCAGCCTTTCAAAGTGAAGGTATCGAGCACCGCAGGATCCTGCTTGATCTTGATCGCCATGGCCGACTCCTAGTACGGCAGCCGCCATTCGGGTTGTGACCTGCGGCGGAGCGCCCGTATCCGTTCGCTGGTGTGGTATGGCGCACGTGCACCCGCTTATGTATCTTGACAGTTACGTAACCATCTCGGTACATTAATGCCGTGGAAGCTGCCCTGCGAGCCCTGGCGGACGAGAGCCGGCGGACCATGCTGGAGACGCTGTCCCGCGGGCCGGCCACGGCCGGCGAACTGGCGGCACTGCTGCCGATCGCCCGGCCGGGAGTATCGCGGCACCTGCGGGTGCTGCGCGAGGCAGGGCTGGTCGAGGTCCGCCAGGACGCGCAGCGGCGGGTCTACAGCCTTCGCCCCCAGCCGCTCGCCGAGATCGATGAATGGCTGGGCCGGTACCGGGCCTTGTGGGAACAACGGCTGGACGCCCTGCACACCGAGATAGCCCGGGGCAAACGCGAACGAAGGAGCACCAGATGACCAGCAACGCACGTCCCGGTACCCGCATCCTGGGCAGCCTGCGATCGGCAGATGGCGCGGGCGTGGTGCGCATCGAAGACCGCTACGACACCGGCATCGACGACCTGTGGTCCGCACTCACCGATCCCGGGCGCCTGGCCCGCTGGTACGGCCAGGTGGAGGGCGACCTGCGCCCCGGCGGGCAATTCCGCCTGCACGTCGAATCCGCTGACATCGATGCCGCCGGGCGGGTGGAAGCGTGCGAGCCCCCACGGCGGCTGCTGGTGACCAACAGGGAGACCGAGGAGTCCCGCCAGCGCGGGCAGGGGGTGCCGCCGTACGACGAGGCCATCGAGGCGACGCTGACCGCCGACGGCGACCAGACCATCCTGGTCATCGAGGTCCGGGGCATGCCGCTGGACACGATCGCCTTCTACGGGGCCGGGTGGCAGATCCACGCCGAGACTCTCGCCGCCTACCTCGCCGGGCGCAGGCCCGGCGACACCCAGGCGCGGTGGGATGAGCTCGTCCCTGCCTATCAGGACCTGGCCGCCAGCATCGGCTAGCTGGTACGGCAGCAACATTGGCTAGCTGAGCAGCACGATCTTTCCGTCTCGGGCGAGCCGGGTGCGGTGGTGGTACCAGGCCGACAGGGCCTGGTGGCGGCGCCGCCAGGCGAGCCAGTGCCGGCTGGCGCCGGGCGGAGGCGGATGGGCGAGCAGCCCGGCGGTCTCGGGGACGGTGAGCGGGATCATTCCCGGGTCGGCGGGCGGGGGCTGATCTGGCCGGATCGGGGCGGGTGCCCGGGTGTCGGTGCGGCGGCGGAGCAGGGCGGCGGTGACCGCGCAGACGGCCAGGGCGGCCATGACCAGCACCGTGTGCCGGGCGATCGCGTGATAGAGGCGGACCTGAGACTGGTCGAGCCCGAAGCAGCCCTTCCCAGATCGGAAATCCTCTTCAACCGGCCAGCGGCAGCCGGCCGCGCGGACCAGCCGGGACAGCGACGCCGGCTGGCCGGCGGGGACGAAACAGTAGTGAAAGGCCAGCTCGCCGGTGGCCAGGTGGCGGCGGATGAGCAGGTAGTGACGCGGGGAGGCGGTGGCCAGCCAGGCCCAGGCGTACCAGCGCTGGCCCTTGGCGCCGCGGCCGGCCGAGCGGACCTCCCAGCCGCGCCGGGCGGCCAGCAGCGTGGCGGCGGCCTGCTTGCAGGTCAGCCGGACGCCGCGGGCCGCGGTGAGATAGAAGTTCGACGGAACCCGCAGCACGTAGGCCTGGCCGCGGGCTTCCAGGTACTCCCGCAGCCGGGTGCAGCTGCCGTAGACCTCATCCCCGCAGGCGAAGTCCAGGCCGATGCCGTCAGCGAGGACCTCGCCGAGCAGGTCGATAGCCAGCTGCCCCTTGGTGCGGAAGGACAGGCCCTGGTGCACCGTGGTGATCCCGTTGGCCACCTTCCCGGCGCAGCCCAGGTAGTGGCGCTTGACGCCTGCCGTGCGCTGGCCCTGCTTGACCTGGCTGGTCTCGTCGATCGCGCCGGCCTGCAGCCACGGTTCGACCCGCGCGAAACACGGACGCAGCAGTTCCAGCAGTTCAGCGTGTTTCCGCCGGCCGAGGCCGGCGCCTATCCTGGCGGCAGCAGCCGCCTTCGATTGTGTTTTCCTCACAAACGCATAATCGCCAGTCGGCTGCGCTGCGTGAAGGCCTAAGATCTGGCTTAACAGCAGGTCAAAGCCCCAATGGCTGCTGCCGTACTAGACGCCGAGGCGGTGAGAGCCACAAATGGGAGCCAACGCAATCAGCCGTCCCCGGACTCAGCCCGACCCAGTCAGAATGTCCGCCCAGATCATAGGCTCCCCGTTCGACTCAGTCCGACGGTGACAGACTCCACAGAGCGGGCCGAACTTCCCTGACACGGAAGAGGTCACTGGTTCAAATCCAGTACGGCCCACGCATTGTGACCTGGCCTTTGGTTCGTATGACCCTAACGGACTTGGTTTCTGGCCCTATGACTTGTAGGGGCCAGGGCCGCTTGCGCGAGACCGCGCCCGGGCGGGCGGATGCCGGTAGCTTTTGAGCGAGTAGGCCAGCCGTCCGGCCTGGTTGACGTAGTAGGTCACGGTCATGCCGGTGAACTCCACCGGCGTGAACGGCGACCCGGATGTCCCGGCCGGGACCACCGGCTGCACCGGCGCGGCGACCTTGACCTTGACCGCCCGCACCCGCGCGGCCGGGTCGGCGTCGATGACCTCGATCACCCACAGCGGGATGCCCGAGGCCTTGTCGTGAGACTGGACGAATTTCTCTCCTTGAGTCCACGAGGTGGCAACCTCCTCCCGTGGCCAAGGACTTCGACGTCTCGGCTTCGAGCGACCACGATTAACCACTCTGCCCGAGGCGCGCCAAGTGCGACAGCGCCAGGTGCGAAGAGGCGAACAGGTCGCGGTACTGCCGAATTAGCCGTACTGAAATCAAGGCGACGGCGCTCCCGCGCCGCGGCGGGCACAGGTCCTGCATGCCCGCCGATCGGCACGGCCATGCCCGTTCATTTGCTATGTGCAGCAGTACACTCGTGTTCGTGAGCGAGCCAGCGCGTGACCTTCCGGTCAGCAGCCCAGCCGTCGAGCAGGCGGTCGAACTGGCGCGCCGTGGCGTCATCACCCATCTCACTATCAACGGCGAGCGGGTAGCCGCCATTGTCCCTGAATCGGTGCTCGACGCACTACGCGCCGCCGAGGACGCCGAGGACGCAGCCGAAGCCGACACCGCCATGGAAGAGCCAGGCGAGTCCATCCCCTGGGAGCAGGTCAAGGCCGAACTCGGCCTGTAGGGTGGCACGACGTGGCCACCTACGCCATCGACATCCGGCCGCGTGCTCGCCGTTCGCTGAATCAGCTCGATCCGGCCGTCCGGAAGGCCGTCGCCCAGACCATCGACGCCTTGTCCGCGGACCCTCGGCCTCCGGGTGCGGCCCCGCTCAAGGGGCACCGGCCGTATCTTCGTGTCCGTTCAGGGGACTACCGGGTCATCTATGCCGTTGATGACCAGGCATGTGTGTCGGCCATCGCCGCGAGATCTACGGGCGGCTGGTCTTGTAGCGCCGTATCTATGCAAGACCGCCGACGCCTCGTCCGCCCACTGCAGATCACGGCAACACAGGCGAACAGCCCTTCCCTCGCCGGCTCCATGATCGGCTACATCCGCGAGACCAACGAGACGCCCCGCATGACGGATGTCTGCGGTGTGGTCAATGCCTAGAAAACTAG
>WNFJ01718221.1_pt1 | contig 35932 bp, 26 predicted proteins | sample 5400461 | NCBI WGS metagenome assembly WNFJ01 (sample SAMN13153349, study PRJNA577476) | soil metagenome | isolation source: 115 cm saprolite on Douglas fir-dominated hillslope | place: USA:California | collected 2013-09-17
ATCTTCATTTTCCCTGGGAGGAAATGTATCTAAAGGAGATTCGGCTGGCGATGGCGCGTGCCTATGGACCCGGATGCTACGACCCGCTCTATGAACGTGCCGGCTGCGATTACTCAATCGCACATGTTCGATGGACAGCGAACCGTAATATGGAGGTGTTCCTGCGCATGATTGCGTCGGGACAGGTGCAGTTGAATCCGCTGATCTCTCATGAATTCCCCCTGGAGGAAGCTGCACGGGCCTACGGAACCGTGATGGATCCAGCCAGTTCCTCTCTGGCTGTCGTTATGCGGTATCCGGAGGCCGAGCAAACGAACACCACTGGCGACGATGTTTCCAAACCTCAGCGAAAGGTGGAGATTTGCCCGTCGAGAGACAATCGCCATGCAAGACGCGCTAGAGTGGGTGAGCTTAATGCGGCGCTCGTCGGCGCGGGAAATCTCGCGCGCTGGGTGCATCTGCCAGTTTTGAAGGGAATGTCCGGAACCAATGTTCGAGCGGTATTTTCGAACAGCGGCGTGCGCGGCAAGAATTACTCCTTGCGGTTTGGCGCGACATATTGCACCAGCGACTATGAGGAAATTTTGAACGATTCGGCGATTGACGTTGTGGTTATAGTCAGCCGGAACGCTGAGCATTGTGCGCAAGCATTGGCGGCTCTTCGAGCCGGCAAGGATGTTTTCGTGGAAAAACCCATGGCCATTACCGAAGCCGAATGCCGGCTGCTCTGTGAAGAGGTGAACAGGACTGGCCGGCAATTTACAGTCGGATTCAATCGAAGATTTGCACCGGTCTATGCAGAAATGAAAAAGCAATTAAAGCGCCGGGCCGGTCCCGCCGTAATCAATTGCCGAGTCAATTCGCCCGGAATTTCAGGTGGTTATTGGATGGCCGATCCGGAGATCGGCGGAGCAGTGGTGGGTGAAGGATGTCACTTCGTGGATCTTATGTATTGGCTCCTGGAATCGGAACCAATCTACGTGTCCGCTTACTCGCTTCCCAGGGGAAATAAAAATATTGTTGGAGAGAACAACTTAGTTGCCAGTTTGCGTTTTGAAGACGGCTCAATCGGAAATCTTACATACTGCACGGTTGGAAGTATGAGCGGTGGCGGTGAGCGGGTTGAAGCGTTTGCTCCTGGAATCACGATTTCCAGCGAAGACTTCAAACACCTAAACGTAGCCGCAGAAACTCGGACCCAAAAGCATTCCTGGTTTCCCCAGAAAGGCCATGCGGCGCAAATGCAAGGCTTTATGGAAAGTATTCGAACTGGAAATCCGCCCGAGGTCCAAGTCCGGGATGGCGCTCGCGCCACTCTTTGTTGCTTGCGGACTCTGCAGTGTGCCAGCACCATGCAGCCATCTTCCATTGATATGTCCAGCCTTTTTTCTGATCGACCCCAAAAACATATTCGGCCGTAATTTGATCATGGCACGATGATGGTTCGTCGCATGAAGCGGATTCTGGAAATAGGCAACTGGCCACCTCCTGTGTGCAGTTGGTCCATGAGCTTGGTTGGCCTTCGCAAAGAGTTGGAGGCGCGCGGCTGGGAATGTCGTGTGATGAACCTCAACGAAAACCGGCGTGTGCTCCATCCCGACTACATTGACATACAGAGCGGGTGGGATTATGTAAGAAAACTGGTGCGCTGTGTGCGAGAGGGCTGTGCAGTTCATGTTCGTGTGAATGGCGAGGCGGTGAAAGGCTACCTGGTGGCTTTTCTGGCGTTGTTGGCGGCTCGACTCGGGCGCCGTCCTGCGCTGCTCACATATGGCGGCGGGCACCAGCAAACGTATTTCCCTGCACCGCGCTTCAGCTTTCGGCACATAGCCTTTTCGTCGCTGTTCCGCTTACCGGCTAGAATCTATTGCAACAGCGAAGCGGTGAAGCACGTCTTGCTGGGTACGGGGATCCGTTCGGGAAAAGTGCTGACAATCCCACACACGTCGAGAGAATATATCGACTTCTCGCCATCCCCGTTGCCACAGGCAGTTGAGAAGTTCTTTGCAGAGCGCGACGGGGTTTTTTTTAGTTATGTCTGTTTTCGCAAGGAGTTCGAACTGAAATTTCTTGCTGAGGCAAGCCGGCGTTTCCGGGCAGGCTCACCGCGTGTTGGCTTCCTCTTCGTAGGTGCCTGGAAGCGCGAGTTGCCGCATATGACGGAGTTCCTGCGCGCGGAGGGAATCCAGGACCTCACCTACCTGATGGGTTCTGTCCCACATGCGATGTTCTTGACTCTGCTGAGCCGATCTCTCGCATACATCCGCACACCCGTAACCGACGGGGTCTGCTCTTCCGTGCTGGAGTCACTCCAGCTGAAAGTTCCGGTTCTAGCTGCCGACAACGGGACACGCCCGCGGGGCACGGGACTGTGGAACCCGGGAAATGTGGAGGGCTTGGTTCGTTTAATGATCGACGTTTTACAAAGAAGAGCGGATTTTGTCGCCCGAATACCCGATGTCGTCTTGGAAAACAACACCGAGAACCTTGCGAACGACATTGAAACTCTGTGTTTGATTGGGGAAGAGATCGCTAGGCAAAGTGTGACGCTCTCACACAAACGCACAGAACAGGATCAGCAAGCCGATGTTACATGCGCTCAAGCTGAACGCACTTTCGTCGAGCAGTAAGCCGAGAGGATTCGGGCGAGTCTTGTCGCGCGGGTTACTACTCTCAGCAGCGGGCACGTTTGTTTTCGTGGCCATGATCATGACGATTCGATTGAGTACTAGCATGGACGGTCAACTTAGATCCGGCGGAACGAACAGAGCCGTCGGCCCTGCTCCAATTTGCGGCCACTCGGGCGATACCTTGGTTCGCGTGCCTCCCAACTGGACTACGTTTACGCCACCCGACGCTGGCACGACCTATGTCGACCCTGTCTTTGGCTGCACGCTGAAACGATTGACAAACAGTAGCCTCGAAGAAACGCTGCCTGACGGGACTCATCCGAGTTTGATGAACTATTACTCTACCTTCTCGCCTATAAATGCGACGGATACGATGCTGCTTGTCTTTTCGAATAATGGCGCATGGCGGCTCAAAGATACTGACGGAAAAACTGTCGTTCCTGCAGCCAACATGCCGCCCATGAATAACGGGCACCCAATCTGGGATGCCGCCGATGGAAGAGTTTTGTACTACACATTCCAAAATGCTCTGTACAGCGGAACTGTTAGTGGGAACTCTGTCAGAGGCGAGGCACTGCACATCTTCGGTGAATATCGGGGCATAGTCTCGCCAGACGCGGCAGACTTGTCGCAAGATGGGGATCACATTGCGCTTGTGGGCCAAAACCCAAACAGCACGATGGACATTTTCGTCTGGTCCCTCCGGCGGCAGGAGAAGAGTTCGGTTTACACCACCGCCTGCACTCTTGCCGGCGACATCACCGCAACAGTACAGCCCGGCTGCGTGCACAAGCTTCAGCTCACCGGGAACAACCTGCTCAGCATTGAATTTGCGGCGAACGGCAGCGGTACCGAGCAGGGTCTGCGCTTGTGGAACGGGAGCGAGCTGGTTCCCTTACAGAATCAAACTTCCCACTATGACACCGGCTATGATCTGTCTGGAAACTCGATTTACGTTTCGATGGGCAATTCCTGGTCGCTGAACGGCATTTCAAGTCCTTGTCCCAGTGGCTGGGGACTGGATGTTAGACTCCTGGAAGAGCTTCATTCCGCGCAGTGTTTGCTCGACCAGCAGCCAAGCTGGCATATCAGCTATCGGGGTAGCGTGTCTCAGCCCTGGATCGCCATCTCTTTCTTTGACACCCGTCCGTCAGGGCCAGAATTCTATGGCATCAACAAACACTTCCAGGCGCCATCAGCAACTAACTGGCAGCTCTACGAGGACGAGATTATTCTCGCGCGCATCGATGCTAACAATAACCATGGGCTCATTTATCGCCTCGCTCATGCGCGCTCACGCAGCGTGGAGGGTTATTGGTCGCAGCCGCACGCAGCAATCAGTCGTGACGGCAAATATGTAATCTTTACCAGCAATATGGCGAATCCGAACGGATGCCCTGCAAGCATGTATGTCGGCAACGAGTGTTCAGACGTGTACCTGATCCGGGTTCAGTAAGGGCCGTCGGTTCGGATCTATGGAAGATCTGCTCCTATTGGATTTTTATCAGGTAAACATCTGTGTATTGAGCAAAGCTGGTATTTGAGATGTCAAAGTTACTATCGAAGACCAGATATTTCCCGTCGCGGCTGATGGAGGCTCGCGGGATCGCCCAATAGTTCTCGGCGCTCCGCGACCAAGTGTATCCAAGCCGATAGATCTGAGAGCCGTCGATTTTTACCAGGACGAGTTCTTCAAAATAGGGCGCCCATAGGGTCTGCCACGTGGAAATCAGATCTTGTGGAAAGAAACAGGAGTAGTCAGGACACGAGCCCTGGTCAAACATGGACAGAAGCACCCATTTGCCGGTGGAACTGTTCGCGCTGTCTCGATACGTGATCTCCCAGGCAGGTATCTTAGGATGCGGAGGCGCGCCAATCAGGCAATTGACCGGCGCTTTCGCGTTGATGTCAACGACCGTCAGGCTGGACCATTTTTCCGCGCCGCAGGCGTTCAGGGAATCAACTCCGTTAGCCGTACTGATCAGCACTTCGCGGCCCTGCAAGTCGGTTCCCACTTCAGAATGAGCCGAAGCGTTATAGGGCGGTTGCCAATACAACGTTCCGTCAGTGTTGTAAATGCACTGCGTACCGTTACAGAGGGAACCTCCGGTAAGAAACATTTTGCCGGAAGGGAATATCTGGATCTTATGCCAGCCGCCTTCCTGGGCGCCGACCACCAGCCGGTTGGAAATCACGGTATCGGTTCCCAGGTTGTACAGAACAGCCACATTTTGGCTGGCACCGCCACCCAAGGGCGTACAGATAAGCCATATCTTAGTGCCGTCATCAGTGAGGTCTTCCTGATCCGGGATCATACAACTGGAATAGCCAGTAAATGTGTGCAGGGCGGTGCCGGCGACCGTGTTACTTGAGATAGTGCCTTTAATGAACTGGTTGCCGTTTGTGTAATAGAAGACGGCCGGGCTGAACGAGTCCCAGGGATAGTTGTTAGTGTTGGACGCAGGCATGTTATTGACAGGCACAACGACGTTGCCGCTTGTATCCACGATAGCCGCGCTGCCATTGTCGAGGAAAAGCATGATTTTCGAATCGTCGGCGCTGAAGCTCGAGAGTGTGCCGTAGTAATGATGGGCAGGAACACCAAACTCAGAAATCCCGCTGGTCAGCCGCACGACAGTACATCCGTATTGTGGGTCAACGTAACTTTGTCCTTTTGCCGGGGGAGAAAAGAGATTGTAATTAAGCGGAATATGGATCAGTCCGTCGTCCAATTTGCCGCAAATTGCGCCTGGTGTGCTGGTCGTCCCTGTTCCTGACTCAGGCACAGTGGCACTGACGGCAGATGCGTTGGTATTGAAGATCAGCGAACCTGAATAAAGTTGAGCGGCCGTCGGAGTAAAGCTGACGTTATAAGCAGCATGCGCCCCTGGCGCCACGGTGGTTGAACCCGGACCCGTGAAGGCGAACTGCGAAGGAGAACTGGTTACGCTGTTGATGACAAGGTCGCTGCCCCCGGTGTTGGTGACGGTCACTGTTTGCGGCGAGCTGGTTGTATTTGTGACCTGATTCCCGAAGTTCAGTGAGGTGGGGCTGATACTGGCCTGTGGCGGGCTGGATGTAATTCCGGTTCCGACCAGGGACACCGGCGCGACGGAGGTGTTCATCGTGAAGGTCAGCGAACCCGAATAGGATTGAGCAAGCGCCGGCGTAAAGGACACGGTGTAGGTCGCGCTGGCGCCCCCTGCCAACGTGGTTGAGGTCGGCCCCGAGAAGGCAAACTGCGGAAGAGAAACGGCTACGCCGCTGATAACGAGGTTGCTGCTGCCGGTGTTGGTAACGGTCACTGTCTGCGACGCACTGGTTGTATTTGCGACCTGGATTCCGAAATTTAAGGTGCTGGGGCTGATGCTGACTCGCTTACGTCCATTTCCAGCCAGGGAGACAGGCGTGGTTGCAGCTGAGTTTGTCGCAAAATTCAACGTACCAGAATAAGCCTGAGCAGCTGTGGGGCTGAAAGTGATGGTGTAGGCTGTCTGTTTTCCGGGACCGATCGTCGTGGAATTTAGACCACCTACCGCAAATTGAGAAGGCGACGGTGACACTCCCGAGACGACCAAGTCACCGCCCCCGGTGTTAGCCAGCGTCACGGAAAGCGGGTTGCTGGTGGTTCCAATATCCTGGTCGCCGAAATCGAGTGAAGATGGAGAGATGGCAGCTTGAGGCGCATTGTTGTTTGGCACGGCCGTCCCACTTTTCATAGCACAGCCACCTGCCAGTAAGTGCATGGCCAGAAGGGCGCTTACCGCAGGGAGCGCCCCGAATGAGCGTTGGGTCCCCTGGCTAGCCTTGCGGCGCGGGAACAGAGTGTTTGTAAATCCGCTATTTACCGACATTAAGAACACGAAATCCATTTGCGACCGTCTCACCTAGGGTTCTCATTGGCTGCCTTTCCATGGTCCGAAGCAGTCTATTTACTTCCTGAGTCGAAAACATCTGGCGAGAAGGACTGATAAGGGACAGGGTGAATGACCTGTCCCACAGGAGAGCGCCGTCGCCGTGTGAGAACCCAGTCTCTGGTGGAAGGATGGAAGCCCAAGAACCAAGATTGGTTTAAGTCGTGTGTTGCAAGGTGTTTACACACAAGAGCATCCCTGGCTGGCAATCCGGCCTGTAATCCAGATCGGATAATCGCAGGACATCTTGTCCTGGTTAGGGCAAATGCATTACTGTTCGCAAAGTGCGTCGAGCTGCTCGACAACGTGGCTTGAAGGTATGTCTGCTATCACAGCATCCGCTGGTGCTCGACGAACTCCGACGCTCACTCGCCAACGCGGGCGTTCGTCTAATCTCCCAGAGGTTGACCCCGCCCACCACGATGGATGCGCGACACGTACATGTTCCGCCGGCAACAGTTTATGTGATTGACGCTCATGCTCCTCGTCCCACGACAGAGGAGCTAGTTGCAGCAATACGCACGCGCCGGCCCCAGTCGCACCTACTCTTTGTGGCAGCAAAATTTGACAAAAACAGTGCTTTTGGTCTTTTGCACCTTGGAGCCAAAGGGTTGCTTAGTTATCCTGAGGCCCGCGGCGAATTGCCGCGCGCGTTGCGAGCGGTGGCCGAGGGAGGCTTCTGGGTGCCAAGGGCGTTGCTCTCAAGCTTTGTGGATTCGATTCTTCGCGCGGGCCACAAAGGACGAGGCTCACGCTGGTCGGCGAAGTTGAGCCCGCGGGAAATACAAGTGCTGGACCTGCTGCTTGACAATCAATCCAACAAGGAGATCGCTACCAAACTGAAGATCGCCGAGCGTACCGTAAAATTCCATGTTTCCAATGTTTTGACGAAATTTGGGGTTCATCGCCGCGCCGATCTCATCTTGCTCTGGTACCAGCAACATCTTACGTAAGCTCATGCCATCAACTTGATCCTCGAGCGCCTCCGACATTCCCGTCGGGAACCGCTTAAGGCGCATGATGAAAAAAATGCCCGCGGTCAAGATTCTTCAAATTGGCAACTATCCGCCGCCGTTTTGTGGCTGGGCTATTCAAACCAAGTTGCTGGTAGAAGAAATTCGCAAGCGCGGACATATCTGCGAGGTGCTCAATCTCAATGAGAGTCGAAGGAAGAAGAGTAACGAGTATGTCGACGTGCAGAATGCTTTCGATTACTTGCAAAAAGTGATTCGTTTTGCGCTCAAGGGCTATCGCTTTCAAGTGCACGTCAATGGGCAATCAAAGCCGGGCTACCTCCTTGCTCTCGTCGCCTCTCTGGTAGGACGAGTTGCACGAAAGCCGGTCTCGCTGAGCTGGCACGGCAGAGGTTCTTTCCTCGACTGGCTGACTACGGTCCTCGATTGGCATTTCAGCTCCTCTTCCGGCTCGCCGGGCAAATCGCGTGCAATAGGGCGGCCGTGAAGCGCGCGATCGTGCTTTATGGGATCGACCCAGCAAGGGTGGTTGCGATTCCCGGTTTTTCCTCGCAACATTTGAACTTCACTAAAGTGTCACTGAGTGAACCCATTGAACAGTTTCTGCAGTGCCATGGGCCCGTCCTTTTCTGTTACGTGTCGTTTCGTCCTGAGTACAAGCTGCCAGTATTTCGAGAGGCTATGTCGCGATTTCGGGAACTCTATCCGCACGCGGGATTCATTTGGCTCGGCTTTCCCGCCAGAGAACTTCTGGCCGCCAAGACATATGTAAACAGCTGGCCGGCACACGAACGCGAGGGATTTCTCCTGCTGGGGAATCTGCCACACGACGAGTTTTTGACGCTGCTGGCGCGAAGTTCAGCGTACGTTCGGACTTCGGCGTGCGATGGTGTTTCCGCGTCGATACTAGAGTCCCTGGCTCTGGGAATTCCAGTCCTGGCCAGCCAGAACGGCCATCGTCCTGCTAATGTGATGACCTACCGCGAGGGAGATGCCACGGATTTGTGCACCAGCCTGGTCGCCATCACTCAGGGCCGTACGCAAGCAATACAGGCAGCTCAATTGCAAGATGCCCAAGACAACATAGCCAGGACCGCAGGTTGGCTGCTTGCGAATGCTTGGGGGCAACGGCAACAGCCGGAGAAGAGCTTAGCTCATGTCCAATAACACACCTTGGGCGAAGCTCGTCAAACGAGTCAAAGAGATGAGCTGGGATGAATTGCGTGTGCGGGCAGGCCAGGAGGTCGCGAAGCGCGGTGACCTGGTGTTGAGTCAAATCGGTGCCCCCTTCGTGAAGGATCCCGGCAATCCGCGCCCGGGGTGTTGCGGGCGCTTTTTCTTCGAGCACGCAGACGTGCAACCGATTCTCGGTTTCCTGGGCCGGCGGCTTCCCGATATCGTTGAAGAAATCACCCATCAGGCTGAGCAGATCTGCCAGCATCGATTCGACCTCCTCGGTTATCGAGGCGTGGAATACGGCGCGCAGATTGACTGGCATCTGGACGCCGTCCACGCGAAGCGCGCGCCGCGACGGCCGTGGTTTCAGGTACGCTACCTCGATTTTGACCAGGTTGGTGATTCAAAGATTACCTGGGAGCTGAATCGGCATCAGCACCTCGTTACGCTGGCTAAAGCCTATCGCTTGACGAGACGGCCCCAGTACGCTCGGGAGCTATTCGAACAGTGGTATGACTGGCAAAAGCAGAATCCGTACCCTATTGGAATCAACTGGGCCAGCAGCTTGGAGGTGGCATTCCGAAGCCTATCCTGGCTCTGGATATCTCATTTGCTGCAGGGGTGCCCGGTCGTTCCTGCGCGGTTTCCATCCGACCTCAGGCGAGCGCTCATGCTCAATGGCCGTCACATCGAACGGTTTCCGTCCACTTACTTTTCGCCAAACACGCACTTGCTTGGAGAGGGCGTAGGACTGCTTTTTATCGGAACTTTGTGTCCAGGATCTCCCACGGCTCAACGCTGGCAACACCAGGGATGGCAAATTATCTTGCGCGAAGCGCAACGCCAAGTCCGGGCGGATGGCATGCACTTCGAACATTCTACTTATTACCATAGCTACGCGCTCGACTTCTTCCTCCATGCCCGTGTGCTTGCCGGCCTGAATGGAATTCCGATACCTGCTGCATTCAACAGAGCAATTGAAAAGATGCTCGAGGTCATCTGTAGCTTGGCCAATTCCGGGCCGCTCCCACGCTTGGGGGACGATGACGGAGGGCGAGTCTTTGATCCTCGCCGCAATCGGATCGAGCACATGCTGGATCCCCTCGCACTTGGTGCGGTTCTGTTCAACCGTGGTGATTTCAAGGCGGTGGTTGGCGATATGCGGGAAGAAACCATCTGGTTGTCGGGTGTTGACGGAGCGAGGCGGTTTGACGATTTGTGTAGTCACCGCCCGGCGTCTGTCTCGTTTGCCTTGAAGCCGAGCGGAATTCATGTGATGTCCAGCTCAGAGCCGGTGGCGCAGCAGCTTGTGATCAATGCCGGTCCTTCAGAACGAGGCCGGGACGGCCACCGTCATGCCGACGCCCTAAGTGTACACCTGGCTGTCGACGGACATCCGGTGCTGATCGATCCGGGAACGTTTGTTTACGTTGACCAGGGTTGTGAGCGAAACCGCTTTCGTGGAACACCCGGTCACAACACATTGCACATCGATGGCTTGAGCCAGGCCGAGCCGGGTGCGCCATTTGAATGGCGCGGTCTATCCAGCACAGATGTAAATCGCTGGGTCAATGGACAAGGCTTTGACTTTTTCGAGGGCTCACACAACGGCTATGGCCGGCTCCCAGATCCCGTTGAACATCGGCGTTCGATCTTCTTTTTGAAGCCGCAGTTTTGGTTAGTTCGTGATGTCGTAGAAGGCGCCGGCCTCCATCAGATTAGCGTTGATTGGCACTTCGCTGACGGAGCTCTGACTGCAATGCCAGGTGGTGTCAACTTTCTCAGTAATCAGCAGACCGCGTTTGGCCTGCTATTCACGTCAAGTCATCGCTGGTCGCACGAGATATGTACAGACTGGTATTCGCCGGTATACGGAAGAAAGGAGCCGGCGCCGCTTCTTCGCTGCACGGCCCAGGCGCGGCTGCCTGTGGAATTGGTGAGTTTGCTGATTCCCACTTCCACGTCGGTTGCCAACTTAGGCGTTCTGGAGCCGTTTGCGGCTGAGAGCGAAGGAACGTCAGTTCGCGCTTACCGACACTCGGCTGCCGGCGCGGCCGACCGTTTGTTCGTCTTCTCAACTGTCACTGGGAGTTGGCAGATCGGGCCGTGGTCCAGCGATGCGCGGTTCTTGTTTTGTGCCGCCAGTTGCGGAGAGCAACCCGATTGTTTCGTGATGTGCGATGGGAGTTACCTTGCGCTGAGCGGTCGTAGAATTCTGACGGCCAGAGAGCCGCTCAAGTACGCCGAGTTTTTCTCTGATGGTGACCGGCAGCGATTCCGCTGCTCGCATGCCGACGCTGTTGACCTTGCTCCCCTGACTCAAGCCGCAAGGAACTTATCACCTTCCGATGTCTTGACAGCAGTATTTACCCGCCCCTGAGACTCAAGAAGCCAGAAGAATAAAGCTATGTGTGGCATCTGTGGAGTTCTCGACCTGAACGGTCGCAGATTTCCGGCAAACGATCTGAGAGCGATGTCTAGCGTTCTCCGCCACCGTGGGCCGGACGACGAGGGCAAATTGCTCTCGGGACCTCTCGCGATGGCGTTCCGCCGCCTCAGCATTGTTGATGTCGCAGGGGGACATCAGCCGATGGCCAACGAGGACGGCACGATCTGGATTGTCTTTAACGGTGAAATCTACAACGATCCTGAGCTCCGTCCCTTGCTGGAACAGCAAGGTCATTGCTATGCCACCAACAGCGATACTGAAACGATCCTGCATTTGTACGAAGAGTATGGCGAGGACTGCGTTCATCATTTATGTGGTATGTTCGCGTTTGCTATCTGGGATACGCGCGCCACAAAACTTTTCTGTGCGCGCGATCGTCTGGGAATAAAGCCGTTCTACTACGCGTTGATTGGGGATCGCTTTGCCTTTGCCTCGGAAATTAAGGCGTTGCTTGAAATTCCCGGGCTTCAGCCGCGTCTCAACCGTCGTGCTCTCCCTGAATTCTTTGCTCTGGGTTATCTCTCATCGGAAGAGACGATGTTTGAAGGCATCTATAAACTCCTGCCGGGACATCGCCTGCTGTTCGATTTGTCTCGGGGAGACAAAGGACCGCGGCTCACGCAATACTGGGACCTCGACGTTTCATCGCCCGATCGCCACCTCAACGAAGCGGACTATGTTGCGCAATTCTCGGAACTCTTCACAGCGGCGGTCCGGACGCATCTCAGGAGTGACGTTCCGCTCGGGGTGTTCTTGAGTGGCGGTCTTGATTCCAGTGCGATCGCGGCAGTCGTGGCGGGGCTTCGCGAAGAGCCAATTCAAACATTTTCGGTCGGATATAACGAAGACCAATACAGCGAGCTTTCTTGCGCTCGCCAAGTCGCCGCGCATATCGGCGCTCAACACAACGAGATAATTATCGGCCCCGAAGAGTTCCTCGCGAGTCTACCACAAATGATCTGGCACGAAGACGAACCAATTGTCTGGCCCTCCAGCGTTGCTCTTGGCCACGTGGCGCGTCTTGCCGGGGAAAAAGTAAAAGTGGTGCTCACGGGCGAGGGTGCAGACGAAATCTTGGCCGGATATCTCAAGTATCGAGTTACGCTCTGGAACCTGCGCGTTGGACCTGCCTACCGGAAGCTGGTTCCGCCGCCCGTCCGGCAGGCCGTGCAACAGGCGTTGGCGTCGAGGTTCTTGCCGGATTGGGTGCAGCGCAAACTGCGGCACTCCTTTCTCTATCATCCGGAAGCTTTTGAACACATCTATTTCGACAACTTCTATTCCGTTTTTTCGCGAGAGCAACAGTCGCAGCTATTGTCTCGACGACTCAGAGAGGAAGTTCAGGAGATTGATCCGTCTGCAAATTCGATGCAGTTTTTCTCTTTCGGCACACAGAGTACGAATCTGCTGAACCGGCTTCTCTACCTCGACATTAAGACGTATCTGGTTGAGCTTTTGATGAAGCAGGACCAGATGAGCATGGCTGCGTCCATTGAGAGCCGGGTACCCTTTCTGGACCACGCACTGGTCGAGTTCACAGCTCGGGTACCCGCCCGTTACAAGATACGGGGCTTCTCTGGAAAATACCTGCTGCGCCAGGCCATGATGGGCAGATTGCCTGTGGCGGTCCTTCGGCGGACCAAGAAGGGCTTTCCAACCCCGATTCGCCCTTGGTTGCAGAATCAATTGTTCGACAAGCTCAGCAGAACATTGACCGACGGTCGATTGGCCGAACGGCAACTCGTCAATCCTGAATACGTGTTGAATCTTCTCGCTTCTCTTCGACGGGGTTCTTCCCAGGCAGCGGAAGGCTGCTGGCGACTGTTGAATTTTGAGCTCTGGAGCCGCATCTTCCTGGATCGCGATGCGAGTCCCCGGAGTTACCCGGCCGCGCAAAGTGACTTGGCCGTCCTGCGCGCCTGACACATAGGCGCTTTTGTTCGAGATGCAGTTCGAGACACGGCGATGAGAATTTTACTTACGCTGCCCGGGCCTCTCTTTCCCGCCGATACCGGCGGAAAGATACGGTCATTAAATATCTTTTCGCGGCTGGCCAAGAGAGCCGAGATTCACGCTGTGTCTTTTGTGGAACCCGCCCGCGATGGAGCAGGCCTATCTGAGATGAAGGCGATCTTTGCGAGTTACACGCCGGTATTCAGGAGCGAGGCACGGAAGTACTCGGCCACCTTTTATTCGGAACTCTTGGCCAACCAAGTCAGCTCTTGGCCGTATTTCCTGTCCAAGTGCAATAGGTCAGATTTTGGCCACCCGCAAACGGTTTGACCTCGTCTTCTGTGACTTCCTGCAAACAGCTGCTCCTTTGCGCGAATTGAGCACAAGACCAAAAGTCGTGTTCGAACACAACGTCGAATTCTCGTTGCGGAGACGGAAGTGGGCGGCAGCGGAGGAACCCTTGCGCCGGCTGGTCTATGGCGCCGAATGGAAGAAAACGCGCAGGATCGAAGCCGATGTATGCCGGTCATTCGACCACGTAATCACGGTCTCTGAGGATGACCGGCGAACCTTGGAGAGTGAATTCGGGGTTACACACACTTCCACGATTCCAACCGGTGTGGATACCGACTTCTTTCGTCCAATGAACGACGGGCCCCAGCCGGGACACCTGGTCTTCGTTGGCTCCATGGATTGGGATCCCAATGATGACGGCGCCGCGTGGTTCTTGCGTGAAATCTATCCTCGGATTCGTCAAGTCGTCCCTAACGTAAGCTTCTCGATTGTCGGGCGCGCTCCTTCTTCGAGGCTGAGATCGATTGCGAAGAAGGAACAGGGTGTGGAGATCACCGGCTGGGTACCCGATGTCCGGCCCTATCTGGGAAAGGCCGAAGTCGTAGTAGTTCCATTGCGCGTCGGTGGTGGCACGCGCATCAAGATCCCAGAGGCGATGGCAATGGCGAAAGCTGTCGTCTCAACCCCCATTGGCGCAGAGGGCCTGCCTTTCCACGATGGCCGCGAAATCCGACTCGCCGAGCAACCTGAACAATTTGCACGGGCAGTCGTGGAACTTCTGCGCAATACCCATGTTCGGAATTCAATCGCAACCGCGGCCCGTGATGAAGTTGTGAACAACCACGGGTGGGAAGCCGTGGTGACGAGAGTTGAGCAGATTTTGGAGCATGTAGCGCGCCGGCGTAAGCATACGAGCGCCGCCTGAGCAGGATTTCTCGATGTTAGAAAATGTGGCTACAACAAGTCTGGTCCTGACGGATAAAACAACGACCGATCCGGCATTGAAGTCGTCGTCGGCTCGCGACTGCACCGCCCGACTAAGTTTCTTTTTCCTTTGGCTCTTCACGGTTGCCATTTATGCGCGGCCGGAGGACATCGTTCCGTTTCTTGCCCCGCTCCATCTGACTTTCATTCTGGGCCTCTGCAGCGGATTGACATACGTTGGAGCTCTGTTGTCCGGACAAGCCCGCCTGCTATGGAGCCGCGAGCTTCGGATCGTTTTCTTGCTGACCGCGTGGTATGTAGCGGGCGTGCCTTTTTCACTGTGGAAGGGAGGAAGCGTCGAAGTCCTGATACAAGTATGGCTGAAAACCCTCCTTATATTCTTTCTCTTGACGCAGACACTCGTCACTGTCAAACGCATTCACGCATTGTTGTGGGCGATCATCCTTAGCGAACTCGTTGTGACCAGCTTCTCCATCATTCAATCGTCTCGAGTCATCTGGGTGGGAGACAGGATGCTCGGAGTCAATATGGGGATCCTCGGGTGGAACTTTCTGGGCATTGCGGTCGCCATCACGATGCCCTATATCGCAGCGATGTTTGTTTCCCACCGCTCACCCTTGAGTACAAGTTTTTTGGCCGCGGCATCTCTTTCCATGCTGTGGATGTTGGTGCTGACTGCATCTCGAGGGGGGCTGCTGAATGTCCTATTGTCAGCCGGCTTAACGTGCCTACTGGTCTTGCGGGGAAGATCGCGGGGACGGCTCGCCGGAATCGGTATCGTTGTGACTTTATTCACAGTTGTCAGCCTCGCTCCGCAAGTGCTCTGGCAGCGGTTGGGGACAGTGTGGAACACCTCCGAGACTTACATGGACGCGGTCCAAGCGTCAGCCGAGGAGTCAACGCAGGATCGGGTCGCGGTGCTGGATCGCTCAATCGAGTACACCCTGGAACATCCGATTTTTGGCTTGGGGCTAGGGAATTTCGAGGTCGCCAGTGGATTGGAGCTTGGGCAGCCCAGCGCCTGGATGGGTACGCATAACACATTTACTCAGGTTTCGTCCGAAGCAGGCCTGCCCGGGCTGGTGCTGCTCATGGGATTGCTGGTCACGGCCGTACTCAACATGAAGAGGATAGGCAGAGCATCCGGCATCAATCTGGGCGCTTCAGATCTCTGCCTCCTAGCTCGGGCCACGCTGGCCAGTCTCCTGTCTTTCGTATTCGGAGCCTTTTTCGCACACCTGGCGTACGAATACTATTTATTTTATCCGGTGGCAATTGCCGTCGGCATCCACTACATCGCTCGCTCCACACCGGAGATGAGGGATCCACTGCAGAGGGTTGCGGCGAATCCGGTCTGCGAGGAGCTTCTGTGCCAGAACTGATTTTTTGGCTCTCGATCGGCGCGGTTGCTTACAACTATGTCGGGTACCCTCTGTTGCTCTTTGTTTTGTCGGTGTTTGTCCAGGCGAAGTCAGACTGCCTGTACTTGATTCGTCGGCGCAGCCGCCGGCGTTTCCTCACAGCGGAAGGCGCGCCCCTGGTTGCTGTCTTGATCTCTGTGTACAACGAAGAAGCGGTAATCCAGGCCAAGGTACACAACTGTTTGTGCATCGACTATCCGGCGGATCGCGTGGAATTCCTGTTCGGGCTGGACGCGCCAACAGACTCTACGTCCGAGCTTCTGAGTCGAATCCCGTCGGACCGGATTCGCGTATTTCGTTTTCCCAGGCGCCGAGGCAAGCTGGCCGTCTTAAGTGATCTGGCGCTGAAAACCTCGGCTGAAATCCTCGTGCTCACAGATGCCAACACCGTGCTTGAAAGAGATGCAATCCGCAATCTCGTACGTCACTTCGCCGATCCGCGTGTCGGCGCGGTAAGTGGGGAGGAAATTCGGGTGGCTGCTCCTGGCACGGAGACGGGAGCAGAGGGTCTCTATTGGCGATACGAGTCGGCTCTGAAAATACTCGAAAGCCGGCTGAATTGCTCCCTTGGAGGCAATGGCGCAGCGCTCGCGGTCAGGCGTTCGTTGTTCAATCCACGACAGCACTCAATCGTCGAGGATTTCGAGGTTCCGCTTGAGATTCGCTTTCAAGGCTATCGAGTAGTCTACGATCCTGAGGCGATTGCGATCGAAGAGATAGCCCCAACGTTGTCCGCGCAGTTTGGACGGCGAGTACGTATCGGCGCCGGCAACTATCAAACTCTGTTTGCCCATCTCGACTATCTCAATCCGTGCAGAGGCTTTCTGGCGTTTTCCTTCTTCTCTCATCGAGTTCTCCGGTGGCTCGCGCCACTCTTGCTGCCAGTAGGGTTTGTCTGCAGCATGTCGCTGGCGGCCCATCCTGCATTTGCAGTCTTTTTTCTGGTACAGAGCCTCTTCTATTTAATGGCCGCCACAGGATATTGGCTAAAGAAGCAAGCGAAACCGCTGCGATGGTGCTCCGGACCATTCCACTTTTGTTCAATGAATCTGGCTTTGTTTCTCGGACTATTGCGATTTTTGAGAGGTCAGCAAACCCTCGCCTGGAAACCTACCCCTCGTCGCTTGGGGGACGCAGCTCTCTTGGAGAAACTGGGCGGTAATCCCTGAACGGATGTAGGCCGACTGTGATTGATCACCATTCTCGATGATGTGTCGTGCGATTACAACGACCGTAGAATGCAAGCGCCACCGAAGGAGACGCGTAAAATGACAAGTCTTAAAACGGCGCCGGCGATTGTGCAGTTGCCTCAAATGGACGAGCCCATTACCGACTTTCGGAGCTATTTCGCCAGGTCCAACAAAGTCGTCAGGGAACTTCCGTTCGCGATGATTGACCGGGTTGCTGGCGTGCTGTATCAGGCATATGAGAAAGGCGGTAACGTGTTCCTGTTCGGGAACGGCGGGAGTGCGGCGCTGGCATCGCACTTCGCTTGCGACCTGGCAAAAGGAACTGCATCCCCAGATAAGTCGTTGAAGCGATTCCGAGCACTTTCGCTTGCGGACAACCTGGCGCTTATCACTGCATGGGCCAACGATACCTCTTACGAGCAGGTGTTTGCGGAGCAACTGCGTAACTTTATTCAAACGGGTGATGTTGCCTTTGGCATCAGCGGCAGCGGGTGTTCCCCGAATGTCCTGCTGGCCCTTCAGGCGGCGCGTGAATCCGGCGCAGTTACCGTCGGCCTGGGTGGATACAAGGGTGGGAAGCTACCCGAGGTATGCGATGTCTGCATCGTCATACCATCCAACAACATGCAAATTATCGAAGACCTCCAACTAGCAGTCGCGCACGCGTTGTTTACTGTGACGCGCCATCGAATCAGAACGGCGACGGTAACCAGCGCTGGCGAAGGAAAGCGATCAGCAGCCGCGGCCTCAGCGAGCTGAAGGGAGAGTTTATCCATTATGAACCGAAAGCTGCAGTACGCAATTGTGGGCGGCGACCTCTTGTGGATTGGCGGTGCCTTCGTGTTCACAAACTTATTGTCCAACGGACAGAACATCGGCAGGGCGAGATTGGCGGCCCTTTCTGTCCATATCCCAGCGGTTCTGGCAGCACTATTAGTCTGGATCGTTCTCTACTTCAGCAAGAAACTTGAGGGCTTTCGCAAAGGCTGGCACCTGCCGAGCGTCTTTGCTGAGCTGATTGTAGGGGTGTGCTATCTGATTGGCGCTCTGGTGGTGTTAGCACTTTGTGCCAACTACGACTATTCGCGGGAAGAGTTGCTTTATATAAGCGGTCTCCTTCCGCTGGGATTCATCGGCATTCGATGCTCCGCATGGCGGTTTATAACACTGCGGGCTCGTCGACGGAGCAGAGTGGTAATTCTAGGTGCCGGCCGAACGGCCCGAGAACTGGCGCACAAAATTACCCTCCACCCCGAGATGTCAATGGAGGTTGCCGGCGTGCTGTTTCCCTCGGATGCCGACCCCGCGAGGCAGTCGGCGACCATGACCCCGCGTTCCATCTCACTTCGCAGTCTGAACATTTTGAACCTGCTCCAGAAGAACAACGTTCAGGAACTAATCATCGTGGAACCTGCGCCGCCAGGACCGGAAACCAAAAAACTGATCTCCGGTTGCCGAACGGCGGGCATACGAATTCACCTCGTGCCTCAGCACTATGAACTTTACCTTTCCAAGGCAGAGTTGAACGAAATCGACGATGTTCCGCTGCTTTCTCTCGAAGAACGTAAGCTGCCGCCAATGGGCGTGAGAGTGAAGCGGTGCATCGATATTGTTGGCGCGCTGCTACTGCTGGCGCTCAGCGCTCCTCTACTGGCGTTGTCTTCGGCTGCGCTCTACGGGACGAAGGGAAGGGCTTTCAGGAAAGAGCTGCGCTGCGGAAGGAATGGAGTGCCGTTCTGGATGTACCGGCTCGATATCGACCGCGACGAGGAACACTTGCGAGGTTATGCGCGAATCCTAGTGCAATTCAGCGTTACCGAATTGCCACAGCTCTGGAATGTGTTGAAAGGTGAGATGAGCCTGGTGGGCCCTCGGCCGGAATCGCGCGACCGGGTGAGACATTACTCGGTGTGGCAGCGCCAGCGCTTGAGCATCCAGCCGGGGCTCACAGGCCTTGCCCAGGTGCGGGGACTTCGGGAACAGCATTCCTCCGAAGAAAAGGCACGATTTGACCTTCAGTACATCGGCCAGTGGTCCCTATTCCTGGATCTCTCGCTGTTGCTGCAAACTGCTTGGGCATTGTTCGTACGTCTTATGAACGAAGACCGTTTCAAGATAGCGCCGACGCCGAAATCCAAACTCACCCGCGAATTTGACGCCCGGAGGATGATGCATGCTGATAGTGCGCAGTCCGGTGCGGATTAGTTTCGGCGGTGGGGGCACCGACCTGCCTGCCTATTACGGAATGTTCGGCGGGGCGGTCCTCAGCACGTCCATTAACAAGTACTTCTACACAATTCTACAAAAAAGAACTGATGGACAAATCCAGGTGATTTCCTCTGACTTGCGTGTCATGGAGACGTGGCAGGACATATCTCGCATGGAGGTCAAACGCAGCGAGCTGTCGATTCCCCTCGCAGCCATCAAAGAGGTTGGGTGCAACATTTCCGTCGACCTTTTTCTTGCTTCAGAGATTGCGGCCGGAACCGGGCTCGGTTCTTCAGCCAGCGTGTGCGTCGGAGTTCTCAAGACATTGGCAACCTACCTTGACATCCCGTTCTCAAAGTATGATCTCGCGGAGCAGGCATACCACATTGCTCGCAATGTCCTTGGCAAGCCCGTCGGGAAACAGGACGAATACGCGGCATCTTTTGGCGGCCTGAACTTCATTACCTTCAATCCAGACGGGAGCACCTGGGTTGAGCCGCTCGACTTACCGATCGCCGAGCTCCGCGGGTTCGAAAGCAAACTGATGCTGTTCTTCACCGGTGTGGCGCATGATTCCTGGAACCTTCTTCACGAGCAGGAACAGTCCACTAAGAGGGGCGTCGGTCCAGCGGTTGAGTCATTGCATGAAGTTCGGGAGCTTGCAGGCCTCATGCGCAGAGCGTTGCTGGAACGTGACTTTCTGGCTTTCGGGGCTTTATTGCACGATGGATGGGAAGCGAAAAAGAAAGTTTCGTCTCATATTTCTACTCCGCTGATTGATGAAGTCTACGCTATGGCGCGCGGGCACGGGGCTCTCGGGGGCAAGATCGCCGGGGCCGGCGGCGGCGGGTTTCTGCTGCTGTTCTGTGAAGAGCAGCGCCAGGCTAGAGTGCGCGAGGCCATCGCAAGGGTAGGGCTCCGGGAGATGGCGTTTGGCCTGGATTTCCAGGGGGCCGAGGTGGTGACGAACGATCCGTTTATCGACAGCGATGAAAGATGCGGCATACGTTGGACCTTTGCCCCCGCGTTGACCTACTGACATCTGCAAAGGGAATTCGCGGGATTCGCGACCAGCGACCAGTTCTACGTGCGCCGCAGATTCTAGCCACCAATTCTATTCAAATGGTGCTCACGACTCACGTTGACAACCTTCTCGTTCGCGTACCCCGGCGGTTGGAGACCATGGTTGTCGAAAACGGCATGAGAGCGACGGTGATACAAGCCTTGAGGTCGTGCCAGGGCGATCTCCACCTGGGCAAGAACGCGCTTCTGGCAGTCCTCTCGGCAGCAGACCAGCGAAGCCACTCGATCCATCCCGAGGAGGGGCAAGTTCTTTCCCCGCGGGCCTGCGCCAAGAAACGGACTGAGTTTGCCCTGGGGCGAGCGGCTGTCCGTCATGCGTTGCGAGAATTGGGCGAGGGTTCCTTCCCCGTGCTACGTGGGGGGCAAGGTCAGCCTCTGTGGCCCGAAGGAATCATGGGCTCCATTACGCACTGCTGGCCTTGGGCCGTGGCTTTAGTGGTCAAATCTGAGAAGCCCTTCGCGATCGGCATAGACTTGGAGAATCTGGAAAAAGCACGAATGGTTGACATCAGTGGTTTGATTTGCACTGGCTCAGAATTAGTTTGGGCTCACGGCGGCTTTGACTTTCAGGAGCGCTTGGCGATGATCTTTTCAGCGAAGGAGACCGTCTACAAGGCCTTCTACCGATTCTGTCGGCGGTACATCGATTTCAAAGAGATCGAGCTTTCGTGGTTTCCAGATCGACAGTTATTCAGGATGGCATTCCTGGGCGGCACGAGGAACGAATTTCCTTCCGTCCGTGGATGTGAAGTTCATTGCCGCCGCTTCAATGGTCTCGTCTTCAGCTGCTTGGTCCATGAACCCGCGAAAAAGGCGGCCTAGCCGCCCGGTGGGGCAAGCCTTTGTTTGCTAAGAATGCTCAGGTATGCGGAAAAGGAGAAACAGCATGTCTCACTCTTCGGCCGATTCATTGCTGAATCAATCGTCGGTTCCCATCGCGGATCCAAGCGCACAGAATAACTCTCAATTCGGCCTTGTCCCTCAGCTGGTAGCAGCGCAAGCGACGATATGGCCAGACGCGGTTGCGGCAGTGCTTGGGAAGGCGCTGCTGAGCTACAAAGAGCTTAATCAACGGGCTGACAGGCTGGCCTGTTTCCTGCAATCTGTCGGCGTTGGTCCGGACGTCGTCGTCGGAATTCACATGAAGCGTTCCCTGGCGATGATTGTGGCGGCCCTTGCCATCATGAAAGCCGGCGGTGCGTATCTCCCGTTGGACCCAAACTATCCGATCGAACGATTGATCTTCATGCTCAAAGACGCCCAAGCTCCCGTTCTGCTGACCGCGGAATGCTTACGCAACGCGTTGCCGGCGCGTCCTGAACAGGTCGTTGTCCTGGACTCCGAGGGAAGATTGACGCGCGAGGCTGCGTCGAGGCCGGTGGCCAACAATGCCGAAGCGGGCAATCTCGCTTACGTCATCTACACTTCGGGTTCAACCGGTCAGCCCAAAGGCGTGGAAGTTACGCACCGGAGCCTGAGCAATCTCGTCTCGTGGCACCGGCGCGCTTTCAAAGTCAGCACAGCCGATCGCGCGAGCCAGCTCTCGGCTTTGGGCTTCGATGCCGCAGTGTGGGAAATCTGGCCTTATCTCACGGCGGGAGCGAGGATCCATTTGGCTGACGCCGTGGCGATCAATGAGCCGGTAGCAGTCCGCGACTGGCTCTCGTCTGAAGGAATCACGATCAGTTTTCTCCCGACTCCCTTGGCTGAGCAAATCATGACACTGGAATGGCCGGCGAAGAGCAGTCTCCGTCTGCTGCTCACTGGAGCTGACACGCTCCATCACTATCCCCGGCGAAAGCTGCCATTTGTGCTGGTGAACAACTATGGGCCCACAGAATGCGCTGTGGTTGCTACGTCAGGAACTGTGCTTCCCGACGAGCATCCTGATCGATTGCCATCCATCGGCCGGCCCATCGACAACGTCCAGATGTTCATCCTCAATGAACAGATGCAGCGGGTGCCGGTCGGAGAATCGGGCGAAATCTGCATCGGCGGCGCGGGGCTGGCACGAGGCTATCGAAACCGGCTCGACCTCACCGCGGAAAAGTTCGTTCGCAATCCCTTCGGCCTGGATCCACACGGGCGACTCTACAAGACCGGTGACCTTGGACGGTACCTCCCGGACGGGCAGATCGAATTTCTGGGGCGCGCGGACGAACAAATTAAAATTCGAGGATTTCGGATCGAGCCGGCCGAAATTGTCAAGGTGCTCGACGAAAATCCCGGCGTACGAGCCAGCGTCGTGGTGGCCCGCGAAATTGCGCCAGGAGCCAAACGGCTGATCGCCTATTTTGTGCCCGCTGCAAAGGCCGTTCCCACGCACACGGAGCTGCGGAATTCCATCGCTACCCGGCTGCCCGAGTATATGGTTCCCGGGACCTTCGTGAAGCTCGAGGCCTTGCCGCTGAACAGCAGCGGCAAGGTTGATCGCGGTGCTCTGCCCGCTCCGACGACCGAGAATACCCTGCGCGATGACACCTTCATAGCTCCTCGTACCCCCGTTGAGGAGCGGCTGGCCTCCATGCTTGCGCCATTGCTCGGCCTGGATAAGGTTAGCGTAGAGGATAATTTCTTCCTGCTCGGGGGGCATTCTCTGCTGGGCACTCAATTGATCGCCAGAGTGCGCGACGCCTTTGGCGTCGAGCTCACATTACGGGCGCTGTTTGATGCCCCGACTGTTGCAAAGCTTTCAGCGCAGGTGGAAGGGCTCCTGTTGGCGAGACTGGAAGCTATGAGCGAGGCGGAAGCCGAGCGCTTGCTCGCAATGACTACGCCAGTCCGCGGATAGAAGAAAGGACAGGAATGTCAGTTTCAGCCAATATCGAGTTTGCCACCGGCGAGTCGGGAAATACGCTGAGCCTCTACCATTTGCTGGAACCCGAGGTCTTGGCGAATCCCTATCCGCTTTTCCATCGACTTCGGACCGAAGATCCGGTCCACTGGGATCCTTTTCTGCACGCCTGGGTTGTCACCCGCTATCACGACGTCGTGACGGTGCTTCATCGTTATTCTGCCCAGCGTACGCCGACGCCCGAGCAACTCAGCGAGATGGGGCTGGGTTCGCTCAACCCGATCGCTCAGCTCATGGTCAAGCAGATGCTTTTCATGGACGCGCCATCGCATACACGATTGCGCAGTCTCGCATCGTACGCGTTCAGTCCGCAACGGGTACAAGTGCTGCGCGGGCATATCTGGGATATTACGAATCGCCTGCTGGATAAAGTTCAGGGCGATGGCCGCATGGATGTGATCGCCGATCTCGCGGAACCGCTCCCGTGCATCGTCACCGCAGAGATGCTCGGAGTTCCAGTCGAAGACTACCAGCAGTTGAAAGCATGGTCACAGGATTTTGCCGAGATGCTGGGCAACTTCCAGCATAACCCTGATCGGGTCCCTCGAATTCTCAAGAGCGTCGGCGAGATGACCGCCTACTTCCGTTCCGCCATGCGGGAACAGCGGATGTATCCCCGCGATGGGTTGGTGAGATCCCTGATGAACGCTGAAGTTCAAGGAGACCGGCTGAGTGAAGAAGAAGTCATTGCTAATTGCATTGTCACGATGGTTGGGGGTCAGGAAACAACTACGAATCTTATCGGCAACGGCGTCCTCTCTTTGTTGCGCAATCCTAGCCAACTCGAGAAGCTGCGTTCCGATCTTTCACTCATTCCTTCGGCAGTCGAGGAACTCCTGCGCTACGAGAGCCCCAGCCAGCATACGGCGCGCTTAGCTCCGGAAGACACCATTCTTGGCGCAAAGCGGATTCGAAAGCGCCAGGCTGTCATTGCGGTGATGGCGGCAGGGAACCGCGACCCCGAGAGATTCCCCGACCCCGATCGCCTGGATATCAGTCGGACCGACAACCGGCACCTCGCATTCGGCTGGGCTGCACATTTCTGCTTCGGCGCTGCACTGGCGCGAATTGAAGGGCAAACTGCATTCGAAGTCATGCTGCGTCGGTTGGGCGCTTGGACGCTTGAGCCCGGCGCGCTTGTGTGGCGAACCAATTTGGGGTTGCGTGGCTTGACTAGGCTACCCATCCGCTTCAAGGCCGAAGCAGCCGCAGAGAAGCTACTCGCAGGCAGCTGATCGAGAAAACGCCCTTTGTCGCGAGCGACTGGGATTCCCAACATGGCAAATATCGCACTTCTTTCCGACACAAAGCGCAGACTCCTGGAGAGATACCTTCGCGAGAGCGCCAGGACAACTGCGGCTCCTGTTTTGGCAATTACGCCAAGGCCTCCGGACGCACTCGCGCCTGTTTCGTTGTCCCAGGAACAACTCTTGCTTCGCGAGCGACGCATTCAGGGAAAACCTCCACTTTATAACGAGTGCATCAGGTTCAGGATGGAGGGACCACTGGACATCCTGGCCTTGGAGAGAAGCCTTTCCGAGATTATTCAACGCCATCAAATATGGCGCACGAGCTACGACATCAGGGATGGCAGGCTTGTCCAAGTGATACACCCCGCTCCGGATTGCATTGAGCTGCCGGTCGCTGACTTGAGAGGTCTACCGAAATCTGAGGCCGATGCCGAAATTCAGCGCGTGGTCGGCGAAGCGGTTCAGCAGCCGTTCGATTTGAAGGAGGGCCCGTTGTTGCGCGCAAGAATGTTCAGGACCGCTGATCAAGAGTACTTCCTCTTCCTGGGCGCCCACCTGAGTATCGTGGACGGCGTTTCCGTGTACCAGATATTCCCATTTGAGCTGGCCGCCTTGTACCGCGCTTATTCTTCCGGTCAAGCTAATCCTCTTCCAGGTTTAACAATGCAGTTCGGCGACTGTGCACATCGGCAACGGCAATGGCTGGAGGGGGAGGAAGCAGCCGGGCAGGTTGCCTACTGGCGGAAGCAGTTGGCGGGACAGCTTCCCGTGCTCAACTGGCCAGTTGATCGCCCGCGCCCAGCGAAGGAAACTTTCTGCGGAGTGATCCGGCCTTTTGCTTTCCCCAGCGAACTCGTGGAGGCGCTAGAAGCGCTGAGCCGGCAGAACGGCGTTAGCCTGTTCATGGGACTGCTCGCAGGTTTTGTCAGCCTGCTGCATCTCTACACGCAGCAGAAGGACATTATCGTAGGCACACCTTCTCTGGCAGGCCGCAAACGATCTGAGGTGCAAAGACTGCTAGGCTATTTTCTCAACCCAGTTGCGCTCCGTTTCGACCTAACCGGAGAACCAACATTCCGTGCATTGTTGCGGCAGGCCCAGCGCGTAACCTTGGAAGCCCTTACCAACGACGACGTCCCGCTGGAAGTCTTGGCGCAAGAGCTACGGCCAAATCCTGACCCAAGCCGCCATCCCTTCTTTACAGTGGCTATTTCACTCCAGCCTCCGATGCCGCAATTGGACATGGAATGGAGCGTGACTTCCATGGATATCGAGAGCGGTGGCGCACCATGGGATTTGTATCTTGCATTCATTCACCGGCCTGCAGAAACCATGGTTCGCGCTCAATACAATCCGGACTTATTCGACGCCGAGACAATCACGCGAATGATAGCGGACTTCCAAACGCTGCTGCGCGCCGCAATTGACGACCCCACCGGCCGCATTTTCCAAATCTACCTAAGTTCGCGGCGCCAGCAGCGGCCTGCCCTAGCCGGCAAAAGAGTTAGTTGAAGTTCTTTACGAGGAGTAGCAGTGAACGTGGCATCAATCATTCAACGCGCTGAACCCGCGGACCTTCGAGAGGTAGAACTCTCTAACGCTAAGCGACAGCTTCTCGAGCGGTACCTGAACGGAGCGCCGGCAAAGCGTACGCTAGAACGAACCCTCAGCCGCCCTCTGCAGGAGCCATGGCCTCTATCGTTCGCGCAGCAGCAGGTGTGGCTTCATGGCCAATTGGCTAGCGACGTCCCCTTCTACAACGAAACAATCACTATTTACAGGCATGGCAGGTTGGACTTGGCGGTGCTGGAACGGTGCCTGCTGGAAATCATGAGGCGCCATGAGATCTGGCGTACCACTTTTGACGCCGTTGCCGGTCAGCCGGTGCAGATTGTTCAACCGCCTCCACGAACACTTTCAGTTCCGGTAGCTGACTTGCGCAATTTGCCCGAGGCCGAGCGAGAGGGTGAAGCAGTGCGGCTGGCCACGGAGGACGCGCGCCGCGCGTTTGACTTAAAGGCAGGTCCCTTGCTACGAATCTTGGTGGTTCGCACGGAAGATGACCAGCATCGTCTTTATATGACGATTCACCAGATTGTCTTTGATGCGGTAACAGCTTACCGTGTGTTTCTTCCGGAATTGACGGCACTGTATGAGGCCTTTGCGTCAGGTAAGCCCTCGCCCCTGCCTGAGTTGACCACCCAATATGGAGACTTCGCGCATTGGCAACGAATGACAATCTTACCACCCGTATGGTCCGAACATGCCGCCTACTGGCGGGACCAGCTGGCAGAAGTTCCCACGCTGCAATGGCCCAGCGATCGGTCGCGTCCGGTGGTCGAGACGCATCGTGGTGCAATTGAGAGATACACACTGCCCGCGGGTTTGGCGCGAGACCTGAGAAGTCTTAGCCAGCGCAATGAAGTGTCTCTCTATATGACTCTGCTGGCTGCATTTGCAGCGCTCCTCCATCGTTACACCGGCCAGGACGACCTCGTCATCGGCACCTTCACTGCGGGCCGCAAACTGGCCGAACTTGAGCCGTTGCTAGGATACTTCGTGAATCCATTGGCCTTGCGCATCGATCTCTCCGGCAATCCCACGTTCTTGGAGTTACTATCAGGGATACGGACGGTGGTGCTGGACGCCTTAAAACACGAAGATCTCCCATTCTCTGAAGTTGTGCGAGAGAGTCGCTGGAAATCGGATCCCGGCCGCAACCCCCTGTTCCAAGTGGTCCTCTCGCAGCAGCCTAAACTGGCGGCCATTGCTCCAGGCTGGGGCTTGGCCACCGAGGAAATCTGCAATGGCGGCTCGAAGTTGGATTTGATGATTGTGGTCGACGATCGCGGAGACAGCCTCGGCGGCCCAATCACCTACAACCCTGATCTATTCGACTCGGCAACGATTAGGCGAATGATCGGCCATTGGCAGACGTTGCTTGCCGCCGTTGCGACGAACCCTCACACGCGCATTGCGGATCTTCCGCTGCTGACCGAGGAGGAGAGAAGCAAGGTTCTGGTGGAGTGGAATAACGCGGCGACTGAATTTCCCGCCAGTACTTGCCTGCATCAACTCATCGAAGCTCAAGTGGAGCGCACTCCTCATGCTGTTGCCGTGATGTACGGACAGGATCGCCTCACTTATCAAGAACTCAATCATTGTGCCAACCAGCTTGCAAATCATTTGCGGAAACGCGGCGTAGGTCCTGAGGTGCGCGTCGGCATCTGCTTGGATAGATCCACGCAAATGATGATCGGGCTGCTTGGCATTCTGAAAGCCGGCGGAGCCTATGTCCCCCTCGACCCGGAATATCCGAGAGAACGGCTCGCATTCATGATCCAAGACTCCGGTGTTGAATGCTTGATTACAGAGGGATCGCTGGATCAGCTATTGACTGACTACTGCGGGAAGCTCATCTACATTGACCGCGACTGGTCGCTTATCTCGCAGGAGCACAGGGAGAACCCCTCGTCTTCCGTCAAGTCTGAGCATCTGGCGTATGTGATATACACCTCAGGTTCAACCGGTAAGCCCAAGGGAGTGCAAATCTCCCACCGCGCGCTGGTCAACCTTTTGACGTCAATGCAAGCGCGACCTGGTCTCACTCAAGACGACCGGCTGCTTGCGGTTACGACCATATCCTTCGATATCGCTGCTCTGGAGCTGTACCTGCCGCTCACGGTGGGTGCGTGTTGCGTGATGGCAAGTCGTGACACCTCTAGCGACGGACGCCAACTGTGGAGGGTGTTGCAAAATCACGACATCACCGTGATGCAGGCAACGCCATCCGCGTGGAAGTTGTTGGTGGATGCAGGGTGGACAGGTAACCCAAATCTGAAAATCTTGTGCGGTGGGGAAGCGATGTCTCGCGACTTAGCCAAAGAGTTGATGGCAAGGGCATCCTCCGTCTGGAACATGTACGGTCCCACCGAGACGACCGTGTGGTCCGCGACCCACCAGGTCACCTCCGCGGATGATGCTATCCCTATTGGACGTCCCATCGCAAACACGACTATGTATGTGCTCGGTGGCAATCTACAGCCGGTCCCCATCGGGTTGATCGGGGAGCTATATATAGGAGGCGAAGGCCTGGCACGGGGCTATCTGAACCGGCCTGAGTTGAATGCCGACAAATTCATCCCCAGCCCTTTTGGGTGTGAAGCCCGTGCTTGGCTCTACAAGACAGGTGACCTGGCCCGTTATCGGCCTGACGGCAATATCGAATGCCTGGGCCGAACTGACACTCAGGTAAAGGTACGGGGGTTTCGCATCGAACTGGAGGAGATCGAGTGTGCGCTGCGCCAACATCCCGCCGTGGTCGACGCTTGCGCGACTGTTCGCGAGGATACCCCCGGTGATTTGCGCTTGGCAGCTTATGTTACGCCCTTGCAACAGCCGGCCTCCCTGAACGACATTCGGGGCTTTTTGAAGGAGCACTTGCCGAGTCACATGATCCCGGTACTGTCATCGTTGGACAAACTTCCCCTGACGCCGAATGGCAAATTGAATCGGCATGCACTTCCTCCTCTCAGTGAACCAACGGAAGATAACGAAGTCACGGTCGACGAGGAACTCAGTGATCCCATCGAACAGTCATTGGCACGGATCTGGAGGGAGACGCTGAACGTGCCGCGGGTGAGTGTCTATGACAATTTCTTTGACTTGGGAGGACACTCGCTGCTGGCGACGCAGATGGTCGCCAAGCTGGAACAGGAACTCGGCCTGCGCATGAAAGCAAAGGAACTTGCTTTTCAGAGCTTGGGCCAGTTCGCGGCGAGCTGCCGGGAGAAGTTGCAATCCAAGTGAAGCCGCTCAAGCGGGTCGTACCTTTCTATTTTGGCAGGGAAGGCAGGGAGCTCTTTGGTTGCTTCCATGAGCCTCCTCAGAAGGGCATCCGAAGATGCGGAGTCCTTGTCTGCCAGCCGGTGGGGCACGAATATATCAACAGCCATCGGGCACTTCGGCAATTAGCTGCACAGCTGGCGGAAGCAGGGTTTCCAGTCCTGCGATTCGATTACTGCGGCTGCGGTGACTCCGCAGGGGAGGCTGAACAGGGCAGCATCACTCGGTGGCTGGAGGACATATCAACCGCCATTGCTGAATTAAGGGCTCGGGCGGGCGTATTTCAGGTCTGCGCGATCGGGCTCCGACTGGGTGGAACTCTGGCGGCGTTCGCCGGCAGTCGGCGACAAGACTTTGAGAGCCTTGTTCTCTGGGACCCCGTGGTGAACGGAAGGGATTATCTCAAGGAGCTGCTCTCTCTACAGAAAGATATGCTGCGTTTTCGTCCCAAACCAAAACGCTGGAAGAAATCCCAAGTCGACATGGAAATTCTTGGTTTCCCGCTGTCTCGCCTTCTCCGTGCCCAGCTTGAGGAGTTAGATCTCGCCATGATTGCAGAAGAGCCGGCAGCGCGGGTCTTCATTGTGCAGAGCGCGCGGACAAATGATGAAAGCGGCTTAAGGAAACATTTCGTTCAAACTCGGGCACAGGTGGAATGCCAGACAATGGAGGCTCCGCAGATTTGGCTGCCGATGCCTGACGGAAACCTGCTTGTGCCTGCCCAGTTATTGCAGTCGGTGGTTTCCTGGGTGTGCGGTATGTACTCATGAAAGAAGAAGTGGTTCAATTTGGAGAGGCAAGGTCACTGGCTGGGATCGTCACAAGCGCTCCGCAAGGGAGCGAGGATAAACCGGCGGTGATCTTGTTGAATCCGGGAATCGTGCACCGTGTTGGCCCGGGGCGTATTTACGTGAAAATTGCGCGTGCTTTGGCGGCAAGAGGCTTCACCGCCCTACGTTTCGATCTCTCGGGGATCGGGGACAGCACCGTACGTCTGGACAATTGTTGCTTCGAAAAGAGCTCCGTTGACGAGACGTGTGCCGCAATGAGCTTCCTGCAAGCAAGAAAAAATATTGACCGTTTCATCCTGCTGGGCGGCTGCTCAGGGGCCGTGGTTTCCCTGGAGACCGCTCGCTTCGACCGGCGAGCAATCGGTGCGGTCTTGATCAACTTTCCGGCGAGAGTTGACGAGGAAGAGCAAGGGAACCACCACGGCGATGGCCATTATTATTGGAACTTTGCTCTCTTAAGCCTGAAGAGCTGGCGCAAACTACTCACAGGACGATCTGATTACCGGAAGATTGGCCGGGCTTTGGTGCAAGGGACGAAGCGAAAATTGGTCGACCGAGGCAGAATATCTGGCTTTGATCAGCGGTTTCGGGGGACGCTGCGGCGGTTAGCCGCCTGTGGCGTTCAGTTGACATTCGTTTGCTCCAAAGGTGATTTACTGCTGCGAGACCTGCGTGAGGCCGGGGGCAACGATCTCAAGCAGTTGTGTGCGCAAGACAAAGTGACATGCGAGGTCATTCCAAGGTCCGATCATACTTTCAGTTCACTCTACGACCAGGAAAGGCTTGTTGACGCGATTCTCAAACACGCCGACGCGGTAGCCCTCGCTGCCAGGCCACAGGCGCAAACTGCTGAAATCGCATCCAGACCCGTAGAAGCTCACTTCCGGCGATCGCGATCAACCTTCTGAGTTCCTGATCAATGCGCGGTTTCCCAGAAGAAAGACGCGCGTAAACACTCTCTTTCACATGACAGAAACAATGATGCAGACGCTGAAACATCGTGCGCTTCCGACACACGAGGTCGCTAGCCCTCCCGAAGCCCCCGCCCACGCCGGTTTCAGCTCTCTTAGGGTAAAGCCGGTCGCAGCAGAGGCGGACTTTTACAATCAGTATTCATGGGCTCTGAGTGTATTTCCCACTATTCGGGAAGTGCTGGATCGCCTCTCGGAACAATTGAGCAAGCTCGAGTGCATCGAGCCAGGCTGGCAGAAGGGTGAAGTGATCACGAACATCTTCCTGCTCGCATGCTCCGTGACAGACACTCTCGACGATTACCTCGCCGGCAACGCCTATGATTTCTCGAAGGTCAGCCAGGCGTTTCCGTCTGCCGCTCTCGGTGTCGCCATTCTCAACCGGCTCCTTGCCGAAGCCGGCAGGGTCCGGGAGGTGCGGTTGGCGCGGTTGCGAGCGTGGAGCGAAGCCTGGCGGTCAGCCGTGACCGACTTTCTGCGCAACGCAATGGTTGGAGAACCCGCGCGCGACGTCCTTGTGCAGCAGTGCGGAAGACTGGCCGGCCTGCTTCCTCCCAAGTTCCCAAAGGGGATGTGGAATGCTCGTCCCAAGCTGCCGGCGTTCTTTCGCTCGAGAGACTTTGCGCCCTTTGACTGCCTTGAACTCGGAAGGAAGTTTGTTGACCGGTTTCCTGACGGTGAAAGACCTGTGATCGTCTTGGGTCTGCGCACCGCCGGCTCGTTCCTGGCGCCGCTTTTGTGCTCGTACCTTCGCACCCGACTTCCAGCCGTGGACTGGATCGCCGTTCGTCCGAAGAAGGGCCTGGTTTCGTGGGAGAGGGCTGAGCTTCGGAAGGCTGCCAGCAGGCGAGCGCGGGTACTGGTCATAGACGAGTCGATCCATTCAGGTCAGACACTGGCGAGCGCCATCGTGCTGCTCCGGCGAGTGGGTTTTAAGGACGACGACATAGTGGTGCTGAATCCAGCAGAACCGGCTTTTCCCGACTGGAAGGATTCGCAGGTATTTCAATGTCTTCCGAAGATCCAAACGATCACTCTGGAGCCTGCAGACCGATACAAGCAGCGGCTGCTGGACTCGCACTCAGTCGATGCTCTATTGAGAGAATACTTCAGCGCACAAGGATTCGAGAACGCCCGAATCGCTTACGATCCCAAAATAGAAGCATTGAATTCAGGTTGGCGTACCGCACTTCCGGAACGAGTCGATGTTCGACTTAAGCGATTGTATGCAGTACAGCTGACAAACGCGGGCGGCCGGTCTGAAATCCGCTACGTGCTGGCCAAGAGCGTCGGCTGGGGGTGGCTCGGGTACCACGCGTTCCACGCTGGTCAGGCGCTGGCGGAGTTTGTTCCGCCGATGTTGGGTTTGCGCGAGGGGATTCTCTTCACGGAATGGTTACCAGAAGGACAGAACACTCTGGCGGCGTTTCCAGCTCGCAAGCTGGTGATGGAAACTCTGGGCGCCTACGTGGCGGCTCGCACCACGAAGTTGAAGTTCGACAGCAATCCCTTGCCAGACTTAGGTCGAGAAGGGCGTCATAAAGGTTTGGAAATGTTGGCGGCAGCGCTAAGTCAGGCGTACGGCTCAAGAGTTGCGGCCGCTGCGAAGCGGTCCCGGATCGAGGAAACTCTGTCCCAAAGCTGTGACTTGTCTGTCTTAACGGACAGCAAGATGGCGGCTGACGAATGGATCGCCGTTGGCTCAGGGCTTGTCAAGGCGGACTTCGAACATCACGGGCAGGGCAAGAACGAGCTGGGGATGACGGATCCCGCGTACGATCTCGCGGACGCCATATTCCATTTTGGATTCTCCGAGGACGAAGCGAGACAACTTATTGAGAAGTACTTCATCGAAAGCGGCGACGTCCAGGCCGAAGAGCGGCTCTTTCTGAACAAACTCCTGGCTGGCCTTTGGGCTCAAAACCTTGCGATTCTGGGTTTGCAAAACCCCCGTCTCGCGTCGCGACGACAGGAGTTTCACCAACAATATACTTCCGCATGGAATTTCCTGGTGTGCCAAACGGTCCGCGAGTGCGGCAGCTTGTGCCGGATCTCTGACAAGGTGAGCTGGCATCGCCCCCTGGTTGTGATCGACGTTGACGGCGTCCTGGACAGGATGGTGTTCGGTTTTCCTTCCACGACGGCCGCCGGCATCAAAGCGCTTTCTCTGTTCGCGTGTCACGGATTCACGGTCGCCCTGAACACAGCCCGGACTCTGCGTGAAGTCAAGGAGTATTGCGCTGCCTATGGTCTTGCGGGCGGAGTGGCCGAGTACGGAGCCGTCGCTTGGGATCGATTGACGAACAGGCAGCTCAGCTTGGTGGACGCGGAATCGATGCGGCAGCTGGAAGAAGCGCAGCTAGCGCTTCGCAAGATTCCTGGGGTTGTTCTGAATGAAGACTACCAGTATTCACTGCGAGCGTTTATCTATCAGAGTGGCAGAACCATGCCCCTCCCTCGTCTGATAGCGCAAGACCTGCTGGCGGGCTTGAAACTAGATCGACTCCAGGCGCATCACACTGGGATCGACACAGCTATTACCTGCAGAGAGACTGATAAAGGCAAAGGCCTGCTTGCCCTGCTTTCTCTCGCCCGCCTTGCCGCCGCCGACGTGACAGCCATTGGCGATTCAGAACCCGATCTAGCGATGTTCCGCGTTGCCGCCCGGTCGTTTGCTCCCGCGAACGTTTCTTGCCGCCGGGAAGCGCAGCTCCTGGGCTGCCATATTGCGAAGTCCGCTTACCAGCCGGGACTGCTGGAGATTGCTCGAAGGATTATTCATCCGAGAGGCGGTGCCTGCAGGTATTGCCGAGATGTGGAATCCCGTTGGCTTAAGGACAAGCGCCTCTTTGTTTCTCTTTTGAATGCCGCCGATAAGAAGCCGCTCTCTTTGCTGCTCCGGAATTGGTTTGATCCTTCGCTTTTGAGGCTCTTTCGTAAGTAGCTTGGGCGAAGGCAATCTGAGGTGCACTGTGTCCACTCAACTGGGGTAGTTGCTGGAAATCTCGAGTGGGCGCATCCGCACCATCCACAAGAAATAAGGTCTGCATGCTTCGCCGCGTCTTCACTGCCGCCAACGCGATCTTTTTTGCGCACTTGATTGTGCGGCTCGGCGCTTTGTTTCTGGTGCCGCTCTACCTGAGGTGCTGGTCTCCCAGCTTGTATGGGGAGTATTTGTCGCTCTTTGCCGCTGTCAGCTATTTCGCGAGCCTGGATATCGGAATGCAACAGGCTGCCATCAACCGGATGACGCAAGCGTACGCCAAAGGCGATTTCGAGGAGTATCGGTCCATCCAGCACACGGCTTTGGCGTTCTATCTTGTACTCGCCATTGGCGGTACTTGCCTGGTCGGAATGGATCGGCCTGAAGCTGACGAAACCGGCAACGGCACGGCTTATGCTGGTTCTGCTCGCGGCATATTTGTTGTGGTCGATGCCGATGCGCCTTATTGGCGCGACGTATCAGACTATGGGCAATCTTGCGCGTTCACAATGGATCGCCAACGCGCAACAGGTCCTGGTTACAATCCTGTCCGCGGCGGTGGTCGTCTTCGGTGGCGACATGCTGGCCACCGCCTTGGTACAGTTGCTGACAGTTTTGTTGGTTTTGGGGTTTGTGCTGTTCGAGATCCGGCGTCGGTTCCCAGCGTTTTTCCCGGGCCTAGTACGGGCGCGGCTGTCAGTCCTCAAGGAGCTAGGCCATCCGAGCATGTTGTTTGCGCTGCTTCTTGTAGGCAACCTGATTGCGTATCAGGGAAGCACTCTTGTGATATCGGCAGTGATGGGCAGCCTGGCGGTGGTCGTGCTTTCCATCAGCAAAGCCATCATCGACGTGATACGCCAGGCCCTGTACAGCATCACCCTGGCGTTGTGTCCGGAGTTCGCCAGAATGGAGGCCCTTGGCCAGCTGGAAAACCTGCGCCGGGCTCATCGCCTGATCGTCGCTGCGACCGGCGCGATTACGCTTGCTCTCGCGGCCGACGTCTGGTACGAAGGCCCGCAGATCATCACGCTGTGGACGCACGGGCGGGTCGAACCAGATGTGATGCTGTTGCGTCTCTTCCTGGTGCTCCTGGCCTTGCAAACGCCCTGGGCTGCCAGTTCGACGGTAGCAACCGCAACCAATCGTCACCACGTTCAGGCCATCGGTTACTTTTTCGCGTCGATTGTCGGCATTGGCCTCAGCGCAGCCCTGGTGCGATATCTGGGTACTTGGGCTGTCCCTGTGGGACTTGCTTTTGGTGAAGCGCTGGGGTGTTACCACTTTGTGATCAAGGCCACGTGCAGGATGATCGGCGAGCCTTACGCCGCCTTTGCCACGCGCTTCTGGGCGGGCTTTGCCGCCGTAGCCGCCGCGGTGCTTGTGACTGCGGGGCTGGTTCATTACACAATCGCAGGACTGACACTGGTGCGCTGGGGCGTCATGGGCGTGCTGACCTTCGCGGTCGGCGCCGTCTGCGCGTGGCGAGTCTGGCTGACTCCGGACGACCGCGCTGTCCTACGACCGAAAATTCCTCCCGTTCTGAGGCTTTCCAGCGTGAGAGTGTAAGAAAGTACGCGCTGCCACAAGGGCCAATGAAGCCGGTCGGACTCGGGCAGGCTGCTCTCAGACTTACCTATGTTGATGAGTGTCATCTTCGATATGGATGGAGTGATTGTAGATAGCCACGCGGCGCACATGCGAACGTGGAAGAAGTTCCTTCTGTCTTTGGGAAAGTCCGTAGCCGACGCAGATCTCGAGTTTGTGCGCCAAGGTAGAAAAAGACAGGACATCCTGCGGTACTTTCTCGGCGACCTCGAGGACGGTCAGATTCAGGCACTTTGTCACGAGAAAGATCTGTTGTTTCGAAACGAAACGGAAAGCATAAAGATGGTTCCGGGGGTAAAGGGACTACTTGAGGAATTGAATCACGCCGGCGTTCCGACGGCCTTGGCATCTTGTGGTAGCACGGCGAGGGTGCATCAGCTTCTGTCTCGTCTGCAC
>WNFJ01171738.1_pt3 | contig 35923 bp, 27 predicted proteins | sample 5400461 | NCBI WGS metagenome assembly WNFJ01 (sample SAMN13153349, study PRJNA577476) | soil metagenome | isolation source: 115 cm saprolite on Douglas fir-dominated hillslope | place: USA:California | collected 2013-09-17
TTAAGCCTCAGCAGTCGAAGGTTCAGGCCCCGCTTCAGAAGATCGCTGCGCCCAGTCCAGTGCGTCCTACCCCACAGCATCCCACTATCGCTGGCGCTGCAGCGATATCGTCACCGCCTCCAACTGTTTCTATGACGGCGGCTTCCTCTGCGCCCATCTCAAACCCTGCCCTCGAAAAGCTCAGCACTCCTCAGAAGCTCGACGTGGTGAACTCAGGTCGCGTGGCCAATTTGAGCGAAGGGAATGCCAGCTCAACTTCGCAGATGTATTTCGAGCTCGGCAGATTCAAAGACCAGTTGTTAGCCAACAACACAAGTGACCAACTGGCGCACCTCGGGTTTCACGCAAGCGTCATCCAAAAAGGGCATCTGTGGATGAATTCTTACTACGTGCTGGTTGGTCCCTATCGCAATGACGAAGAGGCAAGGGGAGTGCACAAGAATCTGCTGTCACGCGGTTACAAGCCGCGACCTTTCGAAAGGGGTTCACGCGGATTCCTATTCGGTTCTGGGGTGACCCTTAACGGTACAAAATTGCCGGTTGGGGATTTCACCATCAGTTGGGAATCCTATGTCGTCGACGCAAAGGTGAAGTTTGTGAAAGACCACGATGTCCTTGCCACTGCCGATGGAAAATGGATCACACGCCCTAACAAATACCAGCGTAATGAGTTTGTATACGTGAGGCACAGTGATGGATCGCGGAACCTCATTGAAATTCATTTCTCCGGTATGAACCAGGCCCTCGTGTTTGGCAAGGCGTCCTGATCCACATTCCGCGAACTTCGAGTGTCAAATTACTGGATCTCGATCGAGACCAAATCCCCGTCTTGCTTACCGCCCACTCTGTAGTTGATGTTCACTGGGATGTCCTTCCAGGTGCACGAAAATTCTCCCGCTCCGATCACCGCGACGGATTTGTAATCCGCTGCGCGCAATTTCAGGACCTTGTTTCCTTGCGAAATCGCCAGTACTGCCGATGGTGTTTGCGAGCAATCAACCGACACCAGGGTTGCCTTCAGGAACTTCACCGGCCGCCGGTCAATCTCCGGTTTCACGGGAACTTGTTTCTCCGGTTTATCCGTTTCTTCTTCGTCGGAACCTTCAGGCTCATGGGGGACTACCTTCGCGCTCCCTTTAGCCGGGGCCGGCGTCTCCTCCTCAGGAGGCACTCCGAATTTTTTTAGGAACGGCAAATCGTCCAGGTCCTTCTTTGCGGCGCGCGCAATTTGCGGATTCTCGCTTAACTTCAGCCGCTCCAAAGTGGCCATGGCATTATCAAACTTCTTCGCCGCCAGATATGCCCTGGCCAGCCGTAACTGATACTCCTCATTCCGCGGACTGAGCTGCACTGCCATCCGCATCGCCTCCAACGCCGAATTTGCGCCTCCACCCGTCAATCGCGCCCAGCCCAGCATGGTGTAAGCTTCCGCGAAGTCTGGATATGCGTCCAACACGATCTGCAGGCTCTCCATCATGTTCGCCAAGCCTTGAATGCGCGCGCCTTTTTCCCCCGAGTGATACGCCGTCAACGCAACTTCGAAGCGCACCCAGGGGTCAGAAGAGTTGAGTTGCATAGCAGCGCTCAATTCTTCGAAGGCATGACCCGTCTCGTTTTTCTGGACGTATGCCCAGGCCAATGCCCGATGCGCAACCGAGGTTTCAGTCTTGTTGTCCGAGACAAGCGCCTGCAAGTTTTGAAATGCCTGCCGACGCCGCTCAGGAATTCGAAGTTCCATCTCGTATACCAGTGCCTGCGCCTCGGCGAGGGGAACCGGTTTCGCGCTGGTCGCCACATCATCCACAGAAAACGGCAGCGCCGATTGATACACAGATTGCGGAACGGGAGAGGAATTAGGCAGCTTCGAGGCATCCAGAGCGTCAAACAGCGGCTTGAGCGAATGGAAGTAGTCTTTCACCGACTGATCAAGCTGCGCTGCAGTCATCCCGTACGCCTGCTGAATGGCCTGGTCTACTGGAAGCTTCTGGTTCTCCACCAAATCGAAGTAAGTCCCCGTCTCTGGCAGCTTATTTTTGTTCAGAAGATAATGAACCAAAATCCACGACTGCGCATAAAACAGCGTGTGGTGCGTTCCTTCCTGCCCATTCACCACCCGATTCTTCATTCCGAACAGGTCGGGAAGCGTCAGCCAGACTGGATTGCTCAGAATCTCAGTGAACGACTTCAGCCCATTGGCCTGGGTCTCATTCCCGAGAAGGTCAGTCTGGTAAGCAGGGTTGAGCTCGGGATCGCTGCCTATCTCCGCCTGTTTCGGCGTCAAATAAAGGGCAGCGAAGTATTCGGCAAAGCCTTCATCAAACCAAGGCTGGGTCGGTGGATAGTTGTAATTCAACAGATAGTGCGCAAACTGGTGCTCGACTGCCCGCCAGCTGTCGGTTTCAAACAGATTCAGTACGATACAGATGCGGTCGTCGCCAGTCAGAAGAAAGGCTGGAGCTGTGATGGGTTGTCCATCTCTGATGGGTGCAATCTGGGCATAGTCTTTGTCGCTGCGGATCGCGATGATCTCCACCGGCTGCGACATTCTTAACTTCCCGCGCATGAGCAATTGCGAAAACATGCCGCGCATTTGCTCGAAGCGGGCTGCTACGTCGTGCCCTTTCTTTTCGCCTGCGTCGGTGAGGACGATGAAGTGGTCAGAGCTTATTCGAAGCCACTGCTGGTCTGCGGCTGACGTCAGCTCGGTGAAGCAGGGCAGGAGAAAGACGAAGATCAAGAATCGCAGAAGTAGGCGGGCGGGAAGCATCGCTCGATCCACGGAGGAGATTAAGACTTTCCTGGATGTTATCACGCGGCGAAGTCCCATCGGAGCAGAGGCCTAGTCTTTACGTGGGGACGCGCCGCCTATTGATCTGGGGGTCACTGCTTAGCGGCGATCACCGCTTGTCTTAGAAGAAGCCCGGCAGCGTCAGCCAGGCTTAAATCGTCCGGGACCCGTTCGAAATCTCGATGAAGCTCTTTCTGCTGTACAGAAAGGGTTTTGAACAGAAGCGCTTTGCCTCGCATGTTTACCGCCATCTCGGTTACTTCCCAATCGCCCGGTGCGATCTCGGTGCGTTTCACCGTGAACTGGCCGCCCTTTTCGAGGTGTCCCAGCAACCCTCCGCCAAACTTAACCTCGTTCATCAGTTGGCCATTGATGCTGACCAGGCGCTGCTGCCTGGCGTCGACCCAGATCTCGCCGGCCATTTCGTGAAGGACCTTACCTTCGCGGGAGGGAGGCTGGAAACGGGGATTGGGTCTAAAGATCAGTTTGATTAAGCCGCCACTCTCACCCGCATATTCGAAGAGAAACACGTCAGGGATCATCTGCAGAAATGCCTTGCATTGTTCAGCATCTTTTCTGCGGGTTTGTTCAAGCTTGCGTTGCTCCTCTGGGCCATGTGAGAGCCTCAGGATGCGATCCGCTTCGCTACGCTGCTGGGCGTCGGTCAAAGGTTTGCCTGCAACCTCTATTAGGCGGTCAAGCGAACCGGATTTGGTTTCCACCACCTCCCTCGTTTCTTGTCTACCATCCACTTCCTTGTTCAGGAGATACTTCCAGCGGACCCCGGCAGCGTCGGAGGTGTTCAGTTCAGTGTGGATTACGGCTTTAACCAGATCAGCCGGGGAGAGCTGTGGCCCAGATTGGGATTCTGCCAACGCTAGGCATGACAGCAGAAGCAAGATCACGCCGGCAAACATCGTTCGTGATCGAGTAATGGTCACGTGGTCTTGGCTCCTGGAACGCCTCTCAGGGTATGCACCTGAGGTCTATGAAACAATCAGCACAATGGTGTAGCAACCCACGGAAAAACCACCAAGAATCGAGTAAGAATGGGTGGATTCATCTACGCTGAATTCCGTTCCTGACGCACATTCTTATGTGCGCATCATCTCAAGAGCAGGTAGGATTCCAATCAGATAGAAACAAACCATTACAGCGGCTTAGAGACGATTGCTCTAGGTCTATTCACAGTTCAGCATCTGGGGTTTGCGTAGATTTGCGCAGGCGCCCCACATTTCTTGCATACAGCAATATGTGTAGAGCACCCGGAAGGGCAAGTTGCTCGATCCGAATCGGATCAGAGAGGCAGGTCTTTGAAATCGAAGCTGATTCGGTTACCGAATTGTGCCGGATCCCGGAGCCGCACTCAGACTGGCGCGCAGGGAGCTTAACTCGTCCCCGCGAAAGTATTGTCCTTTGGCCGCTTTCATCTCCGGCATAGCTGCGTAGGGTTTGCTGTAGCGTTATTAGCATTCCAGAAGAGGAACCCAATCCCGCCCTTGTTCTTTGCGGTCAGCACTTGAACTTCAATGTATTTTGGCGAATACGTCTTCGTCCTCCACGCAAAGGCCTGCAGCCACGGACGAATTACCGCTCCGCTGCCCTGGGTGATTTCCTCAAACCGGTACATAGACTTGCCAATAAGGTGTTCTGGCTCATCGCCAGGCCTTGCGGACTTTGCTAATCTCTCTGCGTCCCTGCGGTTAAAAGCCTTTATGCCCCGCGCCGGATCTACTGCTGAAAGAGCGCATACTTTGTTTATAATTCAGCGCACTGATGTCTCTTGCCTCTGGCACCAAACTCGGCCCCTATGAAATCCAATCCCCGCTCGGCGCAGGCGGCATGGGCGAAGTCTATCGCGCCCTCGACACCCGCCTCGATCGCACCGTCGCCATAAAAATCCTTCCCGACCATCTTTCCAGCAATCCCGAAGCCAAACAGCGCTTCGACCGCGAAGCCCGCGCTATCTCTTCGCTGAATCATCCCAACATCTGCACCCTTCACGACGTCGGCCACCAGGACGGAACCGACTATCTGGTCATGGAATACCTGGAAGGCGAGACCCTCGCCGATCGCCTAGCCAAAGGCCCTCTGCTAATTGCCCAGATCCTGAAGTATGGAACCGACATCTGCGAAGGCCTCGAACGCGCCCACCGCAGTGGCGTAGTCCATCGCGACCTGAAGCCCGGCAACATCATGCTGACGAAGTCTGGCGCCAAGCTGATGGACTTCGGCCTGGCAAAAGGTACGCCTGCCCCCGCACTCGCCGCCGTTTCGTCTTCCAGCCTGACCATGGAGATGACCAGCCCCGCCGCCAAGCACCCGCTCACGGCTCAGGGCTTGGTGGTTGGCACATTCCAGTACATGTCTCCGGAGCAGGTCGAAGGCAAGGAAGCCGACGCCCGCAGCGACATCTTCTCGTTCGGCTCGGTGCTGTATGAGATGGCCACAGGCAAGCGCGCCTTCGAAGGCAAGAGCCAGTTGTCGGTCGCCTCCGCCATTCTGGAAAAAGAACCTGAGCCGATCACCACACTTCAGCCGATGGCGCCGCCCGCCCTGGATCACGTGGTCCGAGGCTGCCTGGCCAAAGATCCCGACGACCGCTGGCAAAGCGCCGCCGATATCGCCCGTGAGTTGCGCTGGATTTCAACTTCATCGCAATCTGGCGCAGCTCTTCCCGCCGCTCGTCCTCACCGCAAGAACTGGGATCGCATCGGCTGGATCGCATTAGCCTTCCTTGTTCTGGTCTTATCCCTTTGGCTTGTGCTTCGCCCGCAGCCAGCGCAACGATTGGTCCACGCTTATTTGACGCCTCCGCCGACCGCCGCTTTTGATCTAATCGGCGACTACTCCGGCCCGCCCGTGGTTTCGCGCGACGGCACTCACGTTGCTTTTTCTGCCCGCAGTGGGAAGGAACCCACCTTCTTGTATGTCGAGGCGCTGGACAGCGCTGTCGCTGCAAAATTGGACGGCACCGACAATGCCGTGTTTCCTTTCTGGTCAGCCGACGGGAAGTTCCTCGCCTTCTTCGCCGCCGGGAAGCTCAAGAAGGTTCCCGCAGCCGGAGGTCCAGTAACCGTTCTGGCCGATGCGCCCGGGGGTCGGGGCGGCGATTGGAACCCGGAAAACGTAATCGTATACACCCCAGATTACCGGGAGTCCATCTGGAAAGTTCCCGCCTTTGGAGGAACGCCGGAGCGCGTAACCGCTCTCGACGTTTCGAAACACTCCACCCATCGCTGGCCATCGTTTCTTCCCGATGGCAAGCATTTCCTGTTTCTCGCCACCAGTCACTCCGGTACCGGCCAGGATCAAAACGGAATCTATTTAGGTTCGCTGGATACCCCCTCGATGAAACTGGTGCTACCTTCCGATTCCCAGGGACAATACGTGTCCGGCTACCTGCTTTACCATGCTCAAACTACGCTGGTGGCCCAGAAGTTCGATCCCGCGACCGGAGCCCTCTCCGGAGATCCCCTGCCCGTCGCCAACTATGTGCAATATGACGCTAGCATCTGGCGCACCACGTTCAGCGCCAGCGACAATGGGGTGCTGGTGTATTCTTCCGGCGAAGCTGCTCAGGGCAACGGCCTGTTGTGGGTGGACCGGAACGGCAAAGACCTGGGCAAAGCGGTTGAACGCGATTACGGCGCCAACGGAATCGGCACCGGCGGAATGCACCTCTCGCCCGATGGCAGGCGCCTGGCCGTCTCGATGGGAGAACCCAAGAGGGATATCTGGATTTTCGACTTGGCCCACGGATCCAATACACGACTCACGTTCGACCCCGCAAATCATATGCAGCCCTCCTGGTCACCTGACGGACAGCGCGTCGTCTTCATTGTACTGGCAGGCTCGCGACTCTCAGCCGGTTCCAGCCTGCACGCCCGTTCAGCCAACGGCGGTGGAGCGGATGAAGTCCTGCTGGCTCCCGAAAATACCCCAACCCCGGTCACCGTGACGGCGCCGGAGTGGTCGGCAAATGGACGCTATCTCGTCTATCAGAAGTCGATTGGTCCGTCGGGCGGGTCCGTGTGGGCGGTCCCAACCAGCGGCGAAAAGAAGCCATTCCCGGTAGCTCAGCCACAGTCCCCGCAAGGAACGATCGTGTATTCCCAACTTTCCCCCGACAGCAAATGGCTAGCCTTTAGTTCCACCGACTCCGGCCGCGAGGAGGTTTATGTCACCTCTTTTCCGGGCGGCAATGGCAGATGGCAGGTCTCCCAGGATGGCGGAACTAATCCGGTCTGGCGCGCTGACAGCAGGGAACTCTACTATTCTCAGTTCTCCGATGCCCAGACGCAGATCTTCGCGCTCGACATCGCCGCCAGAGGCGATCAATTTGAAACCCAGAACTATCGCAAGCTGTTTCCCGTGAATCACGTGCCCGCGGCCGGTACCAATTTTGATGTTTCCCCGGACGGCCGCCGCTTCCTTATGGCCGCACAGCCCAACGCCGAAGCCGCGCCCTTGAGCCTGGTTCTGAACTGGACGACAGGACTGAACAAGTGAAGTTTCAGAAAAATTCCGTAGGAACAACGCCAATAGCCCGGCGCTGGGTCTGTGCCAGACGGGAATCGTCCCATGGGGACGCTTGACATTAACCCTGAAATGTTGGAGTTCTACCGCCCCGGAAACGCAACCTCCGCCTTCAGCACCGGCGGCACTTCATCCCCGCGGAAGTACTGTCCCTTGGCTGCCTTCATCTCCGGCATAGCTACGTAGGGTTTGCTGTAGTCATTATTGGCATTCCAGAAGAGGAACCCAATCCCGCCCTTGTTCTTTGCCGTCTGCACCTGAACTTCAATGTATTTCGGGGAATACGTCTTCGTCCTCCACGCAAACGCCTGCAGCCACGGACGAATCACCGTTCCGCTGCCCTTGGTGATCTCCTCGAACCGGTCCATAGACTCGCCGATGAAGTGCTCCGGCGCGTCCCCCGGCTTGGCATAGCCGTCCATTCCGAAGAAGTGGGACGGATAGATCATTGGCGAGAGCACGTCGCAATACTTTGCCATACGCACGATGTCTTGCCCAGTGTGCGCCAAATCCACCGGCCGCTGCCAGGCCATTACTCCGAAAACGTCGAGCGACAGCAGCACTCCTTTGGGATGAACGGACATGTAAGCCCGGCGCAGAAAGTCGGCGATCACATCGGACCGTTGCCATTCGGGATGAGCCTTCTGAAACGTGAAACTCGCATCCTTCTGGTCACCCTCAGCAGGAAAGCGTACGTAATCAAACTGGACCTCGTCGGCCCCGCCCTCCGCCGCCGCCAGAGCCAGAGCTATGTCATACTCCTGCACTTCCACACGCGATGGATCACTCCAGACCAGCTTCCCATTCTCCCGCCATGGCTGCCCGGTTTTCTTCGACTTCACCGCCAGCTCCGGATGCGCTACCACCAGCCGCTCATCCCGAAAGATAGCAATCCTGGCGATCGCGTGCATGCCTTGTGAATGCAGGAAGCGCGTGTACTTGGGCAGATCGCGAATCGGACTCTTATGGGCCCCAATCAGGGGATGCTCGAACGGTATGTTCACCGTTCCATCGCTATCCTTAATATCAAAGACCACCGCATTGCCGCCGGCCCCGTGCCATTTCTTTACGATCCGCAACCCGTGGTCGCTTCCCGCCATCAATCCGGTCAAATAAATTGCGCGCACCTCGAAGTCCTTGGGCACAGGGATCGCCTTCTCCGCAATCGGCGCGTCCAGGATTCCAGGTATGACCAACTGCTGCCCGGCCTTTAAAAACGTTCCGTGCAGATCGCCATTCGCTCCGCGGATCGCCTCCGCCAGGTCCGAGGAAGTCAGGTATGAAGTCTGCGATAGATAGTGGCGGGCTACAGAAATGACTGTATCTCCCCGGCGGGATTCATATAGTGCAGTCCCAGGAGCGGGAAGTTTAGGCGCAGGTTGCGCCGGAGCGGCGCTGATTGTAGCTTTTGCCGGAACCAATTGCGCCTGCTGCGGTTCCGCGGCCGCTTTCACGGTGCGAAGGTGAATCAAACCAAGGCCGAACGCCCCGACTCCGAGTACCAAAAACAGGTTAAGACTACGCTGACGCAAGTTCTTCTCCAGAAGCATCGCTTTTCCAGATGCTACTGATGCAGAATTCTGCTCGCCAGTTACGGGTGGCCACGGTCGTCGGGAAAAAACCAGAGGCTTCAAGGAGTTTTGAGGTGCCCCGTCCTTCTCCTTCCTGCTTTTAGAAGGATAGTTCGGAGTCTTCCAAAAGACTTCCTGTATGCGCAAAGTATTTCCTTTTACACGATCTCACTTACAGATGTAAGTGACTCCTGCGGTACAGCTCGTGCATCTAAGTCGTGTAGAAAGCGAGCTTGACCAGGTTAGTGGAGTTGGCGAGGCGCTTGCTCTTATGGCTAACCGAAGCAGCTTCCGAAGTGACAAGAATTGTCATTCGGAAGAGAATTGCGGCCGAGCTAGGCCCGATACCAGGAGAACGAGGGGCCACCAAATATGAAGACCATTGCCAGCACCGTTCTTGACCCCACACGCCGGAGCAGCGATGCCCGGGACTTCGATAATGGACTGCGCCGCAAGATCGTTGGCCAGGACGCGGCCGTAGAAAAAGTCGTCGAAATCTATCAGATGTTCCTCGCTGGGCTTAACGCTCCAGGACGCCCCGTAGGCAATCTGCTTTTCCTCGGGCCGACAGGATCAGGCAAGACGCGCGTTGTAGAAGCTCTGGCCGAATCACTCTTCGGTGACGCCCGCGCCTGCATAAAGATCGATTGCGCCGAGTTCCAGCACTCACACGAAATCGCCAAATTGATCGGCTCGCCTCCGGGCTACCTTGGCCACCGCGAGACCCACCCCCTGCTTACGCAGGAGGCGTTGAACCAGTGGCACACCGACAAACTCAAGCTTTCGATCCTGTTGTTCGATGAAATCGAGAAGGCGTCTGACGCCCTCTGGCAGCTTTTGCTCGGCATCCTCGACAAGGCTACGCTCACACTCGGCGACAACCGCCGCGTGGACCTCTCGCAATGCATCATTATTATGACCTCGAACCTGGGGGCAGGCGAGATGAGCAACCTTGTCGATGGTGGATTAGGTTTCGCCCCCAAGCCCCAAGTTGTGGATGAGGGCCTGGACGACAAAATTGATCGCACCGCCACTGAGGCCGCGCGCCGTAAGTTCACCCCCGAGTTCATGAACCGAATTGACAAGGTCGTAGTCTTTAAGACCCTGCGTCCGGAGCATCTGGAGCAGATCCTGGAAATCGAACTCGGCATGGTGCAGCAGCGCATCCTGATGGCTTCTGCGGCGAACCAGTTTGTCTTCTCTTGCACGCCGAAGGTGAAGAATTTCCTGTTACACGAGGGGACTGACCCGCGCTACGGCGCTCGTCATCTAAAACGTGCTATCGAACGCCACCTTGTTTTTCCCATGGCCAACCTGGTCGCCACCAGCCAGATCCGCCTCGGAGACTTCGTCCGCGTAGATCTCAGCCCCGAAGGCCGCCTGACGTTCGTAAAAGAAGCCGAAGGCGCCATGGTCCCAATGCTGATGGAGCGTTACGGCGCCGCCGCCGGAGCGCCATCGCTGGTCAGCCGCGCCGCGCGCCCGGTTGCCAAGCCAAGGGAGTTCACCGCCTCACCTGGGAACGAAACCAAGTAAACGATTTTTTCCGCGGTGACTGAAGGTCCGGCGAAACTGCCGGACCTTTTCTCTTGCCCACTAGTTTTCTTACCCACTAGAGCGACTCAACATTAGATGTCATCCCGAACCCGTTCGCTGAAAGCGGACGGGAAGGGACCTTACGTCAGTAAGCCGACCGATGCCGTAATTTAGGACTCACCAGCCAGCACTGCCGAATCACGGATGAATCTTCTCTCCCCTCTCCAGCATTCCAATGAACTCCCGAATCTTCCGCTCCCGAGTCCCCGCCTTCTTCACCGTCTGGATCCGCCAAAGCACCGCATAGCGGTTTGCCCGATCGAGAGTCTCGAAAAATGCCTTTGCCCGCGTATTCCCATCCAGCGCAGCCTCAAAGTCGCTCGGCACAGTAGCCCCGCTAGGCGAATCGTAGGCGGCATCCCATCTCCCATTCTTTTTGGCATTCTCGATCGCTTCCAGCCCAGCGGCTTTCATCTCTCCTGTAGCGATCAGCGCCAGCGCTTTCTCACGATTGATCTTCGACCAAATGCTCTTATTGGACCGCGGAACGAATCTCTGCAACCAGGTCTTTTCGTTCTTCGGCCGCTTCTGCCCATCAATCCACCCATAGCACAGCGCCACATCCAGCGCCTCTTTGTATGACACCGACCGCAACCCCGAATCCTTCTTCGCCAGCCGAAGCCACAGGCCGGCGCTCTTGCCATAGTTCTTCTCCAGCCACGTTGCCCAGTCCTGCTTGGACTTAAATAGACGCACGGGAGAAGGATCTTGAGACTGAGTAGTCCGCTTCATGCGACTCTATTTCGCTAACTTCACCACAATATAAACAATTTCCTTGCCGTCTATTTTCTTGACCCAGTGCGGCACTCCGGCGGGAACCCGAATGAAGTCCCCTTTGGCGATCGTCCGTTCATCGCCCCCGGAAATCCCCGAGCCACGAATTTCTCCGGAAGCGGTTTGCGCTCCGCCCATCACCTTTCCTCCAGTCACAAAAATGCATCCCCCGTCGATCACATACCAGACGTCGGCTTGATTCTCGTGGACCTCCGCCTTGCCCGGCGCCGTGCGACGAAGCAGAATCGCCGCATGCTCGGGTGTGTGCTCAATGAGATCAATCTCTGATTCGCCGATGCGGTTGAGGGGAAGCTTGTGGATTTCGGCATCCATCTGTTTGGCTGGAACGAAAACCACTTTCTCAGCATTCTGCGCCGCAGCCGGAAGAACCATACCCAGTGCAAGTGCTAGGACACTCATTTTCCTCATAATGCATTCAGCCCCTTCGGAAATTCTCAAACCAAGCCGATGACCAAACCTCCGACCGCAATAATCCACCACCAAACACTGCCGTCGAGCCGATCAAGCAGCCAGAAGTAGAGACTCGAAAACGCAAAAGCGATTCCACCACCTACAAGCCGCGACCAGTCCATGCCCTATGAATAATCCGAATAGAGTCGCAACCGCGGCATAAATTCCGGAGCACAAGAAGGGCTTGTTTGTCTGGATCAGAATTTGAATCAGGGCAATCAAGATAAGCGGGCGAACGAATATCACTGACAACCTCCCCGGCGCGAATGAGCTGAGTCTCCCTACCCCAGCAATCCTTCCACTATCCCATACGCCTCACCCAGCGCCGCATCCAGCGCCTCGGGATCTTTCCCACCAGCCTCCGCCAAATCCGGACGCCCGCCGCCTTTGCCGCCGACCTTTTGCGCCACTGGGCCGATGACTTTGCCAGCCTGAATCCGCGAAGTCAAATCTTTGGTGACGCCGACAATCAGCGCCACGTTCCCATTCGTCGCCGATCCCAGCACCACCACGCCTGAGCCAATCTTGTCGCGAAGCTGGTCCACCAAAGTCCGCATCTGCGCACGTTCCAGGTTGTCCACCCGATGCGCCAGCACCTTCACCCCGCGCACGTCTTTTATCTTTTCACCTACTGAGGCGACCGATGACGAAGCCGACTTCATGCGCGCTTGATCGAGTTCGCGCCCCAGTCGCTTGATCTCCGCGTCTTTCTTTTCGAGTTCAGCCTTCAGGGCCGCCGCAGGAGAGACGGGCATGTCCTCAGACGTGGGTGTCCCATCTTTGCGCGTTCTTTGCGCAAAGGTGGGAGAGACGAACGCCGACACCACGTTCTCCAACTCGTGATCCTTCCGGAAATGCTGCAGCGACCCCTCACCCGTAACCGCCTCCACCCTCCGCACCCCTGACGACACACTTCCTTCCTTCAGTATCTTGATCAGCCCAATCTCACCCGTTGCCCCGGTGTGTGTGCCGCCACACAGCTCAGTCGAGAAGTCGCCAATCTTCACCACCCGCACTCGGTCCCCATACTTCTCGCCAAACAGCGCCATCGCGTGATACTCGTTGACCGCCACATCAATCGGCACGTCCACGATAGTCTCGACGCGGACGTTCCGCAGGACCTCCTTATTAATAAGATCCTCGATGTCCTGCAGCTCTTCGTCTTCAACCGCAGTGAAATGCGAAAAATCAAACCGCAAATGGTTAGGCGCCACCAGCGACCCCGCCTGCTTCACATGCTTCCCAAGCACCTCGCGCAACCCGGCATGAAGCAGATGCGTGGCCGTGTGATTACGCATGGTGGCCTCGCGAATGGACGTGTCCACCACCGCGTCGACCTTATCCCCAACCTTTAGGGTGCCCCACCCTACGCGGTTTTCGTAGGGTGGGGATTTTGACCTGCTCGTGTCGAAGGGCACGGATTTCACAACCACCTGATGCGCTCTCACCCCCTGCACCGGGTAGTAGCAACCCTTGACCTCAGCGACGACGGCATTCAGATCATCACTATAAAAAAATCCCCGGTCCCCAACCTGCCCCCCCGACTCCGCATAAAACGGCGTGTGATCAAGAATGACTTCGCCTTCCTCGCCAGGGTTGAGCTCCCGCGCGCCCTGGCCATTTTTGATGATCGCCAGCACTTCGCAGTTTTCCGACCGCGTCTGTAGATAGCCCTCAAACACCGATTTCGGAAGTTGCTGATAAGCCGGATTCGCCGTCTGCTTGGCCGCGCCTTTCCAGGATGCGCGAGCACGCTCGCGCTGCTCGGTCATGGCGCTGTCGAAACCGGCCTGGTCAAGAGTCAAACCCGCGTCTCGCACAGCGTCTTGGATGAAATCCAACGGCAGGCCAAATGTGTCGTACAGCTTGAACGCCTTCTCGCCCGAATAAATCGGCATTTCGCGAGGCTCGAGGGTGCCCCATTGACTCTTGTCGAGTCCAACATCCTCCAAGCCCTTTTCGGGCCGTTTCGCGAATCTCTTTTCTGCGATAAGAGGCGCGAGGTCGCTCTCGAGCCTTGCCAGACCGATATCAAGAGTGTGGGCGAAGCGCTTTTCTTCTTCGAGCACAACCTCTGCAACGTGCTTCGCTGACTCGCGCAATTCTGGATAGGCATCTTGCATCAAGTCTCTTACCGCAAACACCATCTCATGCAAAAACGGTTGAGACCTCCTCAACATACGTCCGTGCCGAATTGCTCGGCGCATTATTTTGCGGAGCACGTAGCCGCGTCCTTCGTTGGATGGCGTGACGCCATCCGAAAGCAAGAAAGTCGTAGCTCGTGAGTGGTCAGCGATAATACGTAATGACGCTTGGTGTTCAGATCCGGTAAGTAAGTCCGACACTGCGCGCTTATCGCTGTCCGGGAAAGTTAACGACGCAGCCTTTCCAATCAGCGGTACAAATAAATCCGTCTCATAATTCGAGACCACGCCCTGCAGCACCGCTGTCACCCGCTCCAGCCCCATCCCCGTATCAATCGACGGCTTGGGCAGCGGATTCAATTTCTCCGACCCATCCCGGTCAAACTGCATAAACACCAAATTCCAAATCTCCACATAGCGCCCGCAGTCGCACCCAAACGCGCAATCCTGATGCCCCTGATCGGACGCCTTCGCCCCCATGTCGTAATGAATCTCACTGCACGGCCCGCACGGCCCGGTATCGCCCATCTGCCAGAAATTCTCTTTTAAACCTTTCTCTCCGGAAAACGGAACGATGCGATCGGGAGGAGCACCAGCCTCTGTCCATGCCTTTTTCGCAAGCCAGTCTTCTCCGATGTGAATTGTCGTGTTCGATGGCCCAATCGTTGCGCCGCCGAAAATCGTGAAATACAACTTATCTTCCGAGATGTTGAACCATTGAGGAGAGGTCAATAGCTCCCATGCATACGCGATTGCCTCCTCCTTGTAGTAATCGCCAAAGGAAAAATTCCCCAGCATCTCAAAAAACGTGTGATGCCGGTTGGTAAACCCGACATTCTCCAGATCATTATGCTTCCCGCCCGCCCGCACACACTTCTGCGACGAAGTCGCCCGCACGTAGTCGCGCTTCTCGAGGCCAAGGAACACATCCTTAAACTGATTCATCCCCGCATTGGTAAAGAGCAGCGTCGGATCGTTATGCGGCACCAGCGACGACGAATGCACCTCCCGGTGCCCCTTCGCGGCAAAGAAGTCCAGAAATTTCCGGCGGATTTGCGAGCCTGTCAGCATTGGTTCAAATTCGATTCTAGCATCGGGTCAACCATGTTCATTCGTCACAGACATCGGACGCGGCGATGTGTAGATTTCAGTCGTCCCTCCGGGACTTGGTCGCAATTGCGCTCAATCCCGGCATTGAAATGGCGGGCTATTAGCAATCGTTCCTCCGGAACGGAGGTCGTGGACGAGTCGTGTGCCGACATACCGGGCCCCCGGTCGTGGACCTGTCCCGGAGGGATAATCGCTAAGAGCCCAGCACCTCCGGTGCTGGGTACCCATGGCCAGGAAGGCCCGCGTCCCATAGGGACGCTTGCCAATAGCCCGGCGTTTCAACGCCGGGTGCAGAGAGGAAAGAATAGAGTCCCGTAGGGACGGCTGAACACCATGTCACACACATACGTTTCGGAATTGATACACATCGTGTTCTCCACCAAGGAGGGCCGGAACACCGTCCCTGCCGAAATGCACGAGAGACTCTGGTCTTTCCTCGGAGGAATCGCCCGAAAGATCGGATTCAAAACCATCGCCATTGGAGGCACGCAAAATCACCTCCATATTCTCTTGTCGCTGCCCGCGACGATGCCATTAGCAAAGGCGGTTCAACTGCTCAAGGGAGGCTCTTCGAAATGGTTGCACGAGACCACCAAGCCTCGATTTGAATGGCAACAAGGCTATGGCGCATTCAGCGTGAGCATCTCGCAACCGGCGCCTACGATCCGCTACATCAATTCGCAAGATGAGCATCACCGCAAAAGAAGTTTCGAAGAGGAGTTCGTGGCCTTCTTGGCGAAACACAAAATTGATTACGACCCGAAATACGTTTGGGGATGATTCTCGCTTACCGCAGCGGCCTCACTATCACAACGCAGGCGTCCCTCTAGGACGCGGATGCTGGTGCACCTGCCGCCCGCCAGTTAAACTGGCGGGCTATTAGCAAACGTTCCTCCGGAACGAATCGTACGCGCCGCAAAAAATCCCCGCCTCCCGTAGAGGATGCCCTGAGCGAAGTCGAAGAAGACGCCTGTCGCCCGCTTGTCTCTTTCCCACAACTTATGCAATCCTCGCTTTGCGTTTTTAAGCTGGAGGAGGCGCCATGGCCTGCAACCCAAGCATCTTGCGACAAGTCCCTTTATTTGCGCTGCTCGACGATGAAGAAACTGCCGTCCTCGCCAGTCAGGTCGAGGTGAAGACCTTTGCCCCCCGGCAACGCATATATAAGATAGGCGACCCCGGCGAACGAGCTTACGTCCTGGTTTCAGGCTCGGTCAGAGTCACGACTGTCGATGAAGACCACCAGGAAGTCGTCGTCGACCAGCCCGCCCAGGGAGAATTCTGTGGCTTTGCCTCAATGCTCGAGCAGACTCCGCACCAAACCACCGCCACCGCTCAGGAAGAAACCGTCTGCCTTGAAGTGGACCGTCACGACATCCTCATCCTCCTCGAACGCAAGCCGCACGCTGGCATGGACATGCTCACCGTGCTCGGACGCCAATTCCACGCCTCACAGCAATTGGTCCGCGTGCGCGCCGCCCGCAACCCAAACGAGGTCATCGAGGAGGAAGAAACCTTCGGTGAGCGTATCGCCGACACGGTCGCCAGTTTCGGCGGTTCCTGGACTTTCATTATCATGTTCGCGATTGTCCTGATTGCCTATTCCTCGACCAACGTAGCGCTGCGCCATCGCGCCTGGGACCCCTATCCTTTTATTCTGCTCAATCTCTTCCTATCCATGCTGGCCGCGATTCAGGCACCAGTCATCATGATGAGCCAGAACCGGCAGGACAAAAAGGACCGCCTTCGTGGTGAACTAGATTACGACGTCAATCGGCGGGCGGAAACAGAAATCCAAGGATTAGCCCGCAAGATGAATCTGCTCGGCGACAAAATCGAAGATGTCGAGGAGCTGCTTCGAAAACAGCTCTCCGCCTGAGGAAACAAAGTGCCTTTTTGCCGCTGCACCAAATGGCAGCTGAATCGGTGTTCCTCTGTGGTTATTCTTGCGTTTCGCTTTCCAACTCCTCCAACACTTCCTCCTCCACATCCCACTTCTTCAAAATCCCAAAAATCGTCTTCGCCCCAAATCCCGCCCGCATCAATTGCCGAAAAATTCGCGACACCTGCTTCTTGTCTTTGGGTTTCTGCAGTCGCTTGCGCTTTAAATATTCCCGCGCCTGCTTCTCTTCATTCACTTCTGCATAGACCGAGTTGACGGCTTTCTCGAGTACCTCCCCGTGCACGCCCTTTATTTTAAGATCAGTAATCACGCGCCTTCGTCCGAACTTCTCATTGTCGCGGCGAAACGCCGAATACGCCGCCGCGTATTTCGCATCGCTCAAGTATCCATTGTCTTTCAATCGCCGAATCACGAGCTCGACCAGTGTCTGCCCAATCTCCGTCTCCGCCTCCACCCGGCGGCGCAACAGCCGCTTCAGTTCGGCCACGGAACGCATCCTTCGTCCCAGCGCGCCGACCGCGTACTCGTACAACTCGCCCTCAGTTTCCAGCCTACGTGGACGTCCAAATCCCATGCTCCCTACACGTTACCAAAGCCCCCACCCGATTGCCCGAAACATTAACCGTATCTTTACAGAACTTTTGATGACATTGGGAACTTCCTATCGTCTATATACGTAACCTAATCAGGAGCGGGTCATGCTTACCGTAAAGACCGAACGTGCCGGGGATGTGGTAGTCATAAAGTGCGCAGGACGGATTGTGCGCGGCCAGGAACCTACGCTGCGGAATGCAGTGCTTGCGGAGAAACTCGCCCGCATTGTCGTGCTCGATCTCTCCGACGTCGAGTCGCTCGACGCCGGCGGACTGACTCTGCTGGTGGCGCTGCATCGCTGGACCGAGAGTAATCGCGTTCATTTAAAACTAGTGAATCCTTGTCATTTCGTCCACGAGATGCTCACGCGCACGCACCTCGATTGTGTCTTCGACATCTCGTCACTCGATCACGCGCTGGCGGTGCTTGGCGACTGCGAACGCCGTCCCATGCAAACTCAGGCTGTTGCGTACTAACCGTACAGCGCCGACTCTTATAGCGCGGAGATCCTCTCTGCGCTTTTCATTGTGCGGAATGATTCGATCCGAATGACCCTATGCGAATGACTCTTGCCCAACCTCATTTCAAGAACTATGCTGGCTCCATTCCGTATCTACATTATGACCCCTGACTTTATGATGACTGACCGCCCTCGTCTCCCCGCGCTCACATCGGTGAGGTTTTTTGCCGCGCTGCACGTTTTTGTCTTTCACATGTACGCCATGAAGATTACTAGCGGCATTGGCTGGACCGGTCAAATCTCCTCGATCGGCTACGTTGGCGTCAGCCTCTTCTTCCTGCTCTCCGGATTCATCCTGGTGTACACGTACGCCGGCCGCGATGTGCGTGCCGGCGAATTTTGGCGTGCCCGCTTCGCCCGCATCTATCCGGCTTATCTTTTTTCATTACTCGTCACCGCGCCATTTTTCTTCTATGTGTGCATCAAGATGAAGCCTGCGCCCGTTCCATTTTTCATTTGGCCGCAGAACCACCTGATCACTTCTTCGTTGTTGGTGGCTTCGCTGATTCAATCCTGGGTGCCGGGCGCAGCGCTGGCCTGGAACGCCCCCGCATGGAGCTTGTCGTGTGAAGCTTTCTTCTACTTATTGTTTCCCCCTCTGCTCGTTTGGCTTGCGAGGAAGGGGAGCAAGACATGGTTCCGGCTGGCTGTACTTTGCTGGGCTGCGAGCCTGACCATCACTTTGTTGTACGTGTGGCTGAAACCGGATGGAATCGCTTTGGTGGACGACAATTCGGCCAACCTGAATTGGCTGAATGTGTTGAAGTTCAACCCGCTAGTGCGATTTCCAGAGTTTCTTTTGGGCGCTTGTTGTGGGTTTCTGTTTCTGCGCGGGTCTGTCGACCGCAAATGGGCAACGCCGCTGATCGTTGCCGGCCTCGTATACTTCGCCCTTGTGGTTGCGTTCGCGCCGCATATTCCATATCCCGTCCTGCACGACGCCATGCTCACGCCCGCATTCGTCGCGATTATCTACGGGCTGGCTTTGCGTCCAGGGTGGACGAAAGTCCTGGAGCTCAAACCGCTCGTCCTGCTCGGCGAGGCAAGCTATTCCTTCTACCTGCTGCATAGCAATCTTTTGGGATGGTTCTTCCAACCTAGCGGTGAGCTTGTGCACCCGTCCGCTGGGAAAATGGCTCTTGGCGTGCTCATTCCGATCGTAGTCTCGGTCCTCGTATTCAAGCTGATCGAAGGACCCGCAAGACGAAAACTACGCGGAAAAAAGAAGCGGGAGCTTGAACTCACTCCTGCCGCAGCTACTGCCTAAAGGTTTCAGGCTGAAACCGCAATCTTACTTTCCGCCGAATCCGGTTGCTTGCATGGCGTTTTTCGACATGTCGCTGGTGGATGAAATGCCCTGCATGCGCAGCTTGAAGTCGTCTGCGTTCGAAGCATTCTCTAGCGCCGTTTCGTAATTGACCAGCCCCGCCTGGAACAGGTCCCATAGTGACTGATCAAACGTCTGCATGCCGTACTGCGAAGTGCCCGCCGAAATCGCGTCACGAACTGCGCGTGTTTTTTCGGGGACGAGAATACATTCGCGGATGTACGCGGTGTTGATCATCACCTCGACGGCCGGAACGCGCCCCTCTCCATCGCTCCTTCTCACCAGCCGCTGACTGACCACTGCGCGTAGCACCGCCGCCAACTGCAGTCGGATCTGCTTCTGCTCCGGAGGCGGAAAGACGGCAATAATTCGGTTGATGGTTTCAACCGCGTCCAGCGTATGCAGGGTTGAGAACACCATGTGTCCGGTTTCCGCCGCATGCAGTGCCGTGCCAATTGTCTCCATGTCTCGCATTTCGCCGACCAGGATCACGTCCGGATCCTGACGCAGCGAAGCTCGCAGCGCCGCCGAGAAAGTTGGTGTGTCGACTTCCACCTCGCGCTGGTTTACGTAACCTTTTTTGTCGCGATGCAGAAATTCGATTGGGTCTTCGATAGTAATAATATGTTCCGCACGCGTCGAGTTGACGCGATCAATCATGGCCGCCAGCGTGGTCGATTTACCGGAGCCGGTCACGCCCGTCACCAGTACCAACCCGCGCGGCATTTCGCAAATCTGTTCAATTACTTTCGGGAGATAAAGTTCGTCCAACGCCCGAATCTTGGTTGGAATCACGCGCAGCACCAGTCCTACGTTGCCGCGTTGCTGGAATACGTTCACACGAAAGCGTCCCAGGCCGGCTACGCCATATGCCATATCAATTTCGGTTGTCTCTTTAAATTTCTGTTTTTGCCGCGCCGACATCATGCTGAAAGCCATGGTCAGCATATCTTCCGCGGTCACGCGTGGCTGGTCGGCCAGCGGCGCCAGTTCGCCATCAATGCGCAGATGAGGATAGTTCCCGACCTTCAAGTGCAAGTCGGAAGCTTTTCGCTCCATCGCAATTCGCAGCAGATCATCAATTTGCATGTAAGACGGCTCCCCAGAACCTTCTCTATCATGCCGCGAATTCGTACCCCAACAAAGATGACCTAAGTAACGGCGGCGTGGGCCATCTGGCCAGGCTCGTGTGGCCGTTTAGGGGATCCTTGTCTGGGGCGGACATTCTTGTCCGACGCATTTGATTTTTCTGTGGACGAAAGGGATAACAAACCCCGGGGACACCAAAGAACTAAGGCCGCCTCGCGGCGGCCCCTGATTCTTACTGGTTGACAGCTGAGAGCTGCTCTAATCCCCCGCCACCGGCTCCGCCACTTCCGGCTTCGGCTCCAGAGCGGAGTGTCCGTTGCCGTTGTTCTTCCCCAGCGCGCCCAGCGGAATGAACCCATTCTCGGCTACTACCGGCTTCTCTTTCAGCACGACTTCCCGATACAGCGACGCCATGCGTGCGTTGTACGCCGGATCAGCTTTCTGCTTGGCATCGCGTGCCCGCTTCTTCTCCTCACCGGCGTTCTTGGCAATGCCCAGCTTGTCCAGATCGTGCTGCTCTTCCTGGGTGACAATCCCGTCCCGCAGATAGAGCGAGTGCTCCTTCGTCTCCATGCCGACGCTCTTGCCGCCGGCGAAAATCTCATGCCGCCCATGCTCCTCGTACCACTTGGTGAGCGTGGCCGTCATGTGCATCTTCTCGATGATGTTGCGCCAGCCCACGCCGGTGTTGTACGCGCAGAATGAAATCTCGCCTTCCTGCGTGGCATACGGAATGATGCACTGCTCGGTGCGCCGGAAGTCGTAGTTGAACAGGTCCTGGAACCACATACCCGCGATAAACAGGAAGTTCCAGCGGTCCTGGCGCCGTTTCATGACGTCGTCAATTGTCCGGTCCGGCCCGACCTTGCCGTAGTTCTTGCCGGTCGCATTGAAGTTCTTGTCAAACTTCTTAAGCAGGTCCATCAGCTTGAAATGCTTCGGCGACTGGAACGGATCGTAATTCTTCATCAGGCACAGCGCCATTCCCACAATCGTCAGAAACTTCCCGCGCGACGCATCGTTGACCTTAGCGATATCTTTCGCCAGTTGGTCTCCATGCAGGAACGCCGTCACCGGCACTGCTTCCTTTGTTTCTTTATCGATCATCACCGCCATCCCCGTCCCGCAATTGGGATGACAACCGCAACTTAGTTGGCCCCAGTCGTTGTTTTTGTCTTCGACGTGCATCAAGTCGGCCCAGTCGGAGAAGGTGCTCATAAAGCTGATGGGGAACCAGTCGCGTGACGGTTCGCCGAGGCCGGTTTGATTTTTGACATCGTGGGCGAGGTGCGAGAGCGTGTAGCGCTGGGCTTGGCGGCGCTCGTCGGTGATGGCTTCGTCGCGTCCGGTGAAACTTACTGGTTGGAAGGAGAGGAAGCCAATCTTTCTGGGATTATCCAGCGCAAACTGGATGATGCGTCCGACTTGTTCGTTGTTGATGCCGTTGACGATGGTCACTACCGGCACGATTTCCACGCCCGCGCGATGCAGGTTGTCGATGGCCTTCAACTTTACGTCAAACAGGTTGCCGACTTTGCGGTGCGCATTGGCTGCGTTGCCGATGCCGTCAAATTGCAAATAGGCATAGCGCATGCCAGCTTCTGCAGCTTGCTCGGCAAACTCGAAGCTCTTCGCGAATTCAATTCCGTTGGTTGCGGCCTGCACGGAGTTGTATCCAACCTTGCGCGCATACCGCACTGCATCCAGAAAATATGGTGACAGCGTCGGCTCGCCGCCGGAGAACTGTACCGACATCTGACGACGCGGCTTAATAGTGATAGCGTTGTCGAGCATCTGCTGAATTTCCGCCCACGTCAGCTCATGCACAAAGCCGACCTGATTAGCGTCCATGAAGCAGGGATCGCACATCATGTTGCAGCGGTTGGTCAGGTCAATGGTCAGCACCGAGCCGCGGCCGTATTTCACCGTCGAAGATCCGTGATGATGCAACTTTTCGTCATTGTGGGCGCGAATATCGCGGCCCGGGAACACGTCTTCCAAATGCTTTGAGAACGCGGTATCAATCGACATCAAATCTTCAAAGCGCCCATGCTTGGGGCACTCCTTTACCATCAAAATCTTTCCATCGCGCTCGACGATGGTGGCTTTGATCTCGCCAACTTTTTCGTTCATCAGCACTTCATAAGGAAGATGGCCATCGAGAATCTGCTGCCGAATTTCCGGCACGCACTTGGGGCACAGCGAGTCAGTCGCGCGCGGCCAGCCCAGCGGCGGCTTCGTCTTCTCATAGGACTTAAGCAGCGGCTTGTCCGACCACTTGGGCGTCGGCGAAGGATTCGGCTTGACCCGGTTCAGCCGGTCGAATACCAACCACGCGCCTTTGGCTCCGATGGTGACTGCCTTCTCGACGTACTTAACTGGCTTGTGCATGTCCTGGGACCTTTCCACTGCTGGGAGTAAACTCCGTCTTCGGTCGGCTGTCGTCGGTCTTTGGCCAAACCCACCCACTTGATTCCGTGGGGTTTTGCGAACGACCAACGACACAGCCAACGACTGGTCTTTAGCTTCTCCATCCTATTGGGACGGTAGACATAACACACGGTTAAGACAATAAAAGGGTGAAAATCGGGGTTGAGCGGGAGAAACTGGCAGTGGGCGGAGCTAAGTGATTGAAGGGATTAGGGGTTGGATGACTATAATCGAGTCAGCTACAAATGAAGCAAGTCCTCCTCTACGACCGAACGCGCGTCCCTGCGAACTGGACGGGACTGGTTCAGCCGGGTCAGTATGCGATCTTGCTCAACGTAGCCTCGGTTAACGTGACTGAAAGATGGGCCAGCAGCCAGGCTGTTTCGATAGGAGGTAGATGTGGCTGAGCCAATGTCTGCGAGGGAGGTGCTTGAAAATAGAGCTTTCGTCGAGAAGATTGGGTTCCGGACTGTGTGCATCGTCAATTTGAAGGGGACTACTTACATAGAGCAGCGCACGTTCTCGGAAGAAATTGGTACGGGCTCTTTTTGCATTTGGAAGGGCGAAAAGCTGATCTTGACTGCGAAACATGTTTTGAAGGAAGCAGGTCCTGCTGACTTAGGCTTCATGCCTCGGGTCGGCAGCACAATCGATTGGGAATCAGAGAAGAGCAATGAGATAGCCGGGAGAATAGATCTGCCGATTGATCGTATTCTTCGCTGCGAATGGGAGGACCTTGCGGCAATTGTGCTCAAGCCGGAATTCCAGGGGAGACCCAATATCGATTTCTGCCAGCTCCCGGCGAAATTTGCGCGTACGTTATCGGGGACAGGGGCTGTAGTCCTCATGGCTATCCGGTCGACCAAACATGTGCGGTCGAGAAAAGCGAACACGGGGGTCGCATATCGGAATTGCGGGCGGTGATTCCAACTACGTTGATGGGGTGACGTGGTTCCAACACCGGCCCGACCGCTGTCCTCACGCTACGATCCCGACCGCCACATCCTCGTCCGATTGGAACCATCAGCGCCGAATCTACTTCCATTCGGTTATAGCGGCGCAGGAGTGTGGTGCGATAACCGCAAGGTGGGGGCAGTCTGGACGGCTGATCCGTTATTGGTTGGTGTCGAAACCGATGCTTTCAGAAAGTCGGGCCTACTGCTTGCGGTCAAAGCCACGGTGGTGAGGCAATTTCTTGAGGAATCCGTATAACTCCGACGGAAAAACTTTCTTCAAGCTTCCATTTCTCCTAACGAGGGAGGCGCGGGGTTCAGGAGAGTAATGTGCGAGATTTGAGATTTCTTCTAAAGTCAACATCAGTGCCCCGGTCATGCCCACGTAGAGGATTCGGCTCCTGCTCGCCAGTATGTAAACGTAATAACGCCGTTCTTGCGACACGCTAATTTTCTAGACCCTACATCTGAGTTTTGCCGTGACATGCGTCACGGAAAGTATGGGTCATTGCCTGTGCAAGATCATCGTGCGCACAAGGGAAAAGCAGGTTCCTCACCGCTGGAAGCGGTTCGGAATGAACATCCGTTTTGGGGGTGGGCAGGTTCGGCAGCCCATTCGGATTGACATTGGTTTTGGGGGCAGGCAGGGCCGCGGCTCAGCGGTGGGAGAAGAAGTACATCAGTGCGGCGATTGCCAGCAACGCCAGGAGGAAACGCAGGATGGGCCAGCTTTTGTCGGCTACGTGAGTGATTGGGGAGTTGCTGCTGGAGTCCACAATGACGGCTCCGGCATTCGCGTCTGGAGTTTGATTGGAGGCGGCGGGTTCGAGGCCTTCAGCCTGGAGAGCGGGCGAATTCTTGAGGTCCTGCGTCTTGCCGAAAGTTAGTTGGTGGGAGCCTGTGCCTACAGCGAAGCCTACTTTTCGGTTTACGAATACTTTTACGTCTCCGACATTGCCCTGTTTGCGGAGGGCTTCTGATAGCTCAGGGAGAAAGTATTTCCCCAGCGCACCTGCGACCTTCTCCGCGAAGGGGTGTTCGATTTCTTCGTGGGTGGCTCCTTCGACCGGCGCAGCGTTGGGGTCGCTTGAATGGAGGAGGAAGCCGCCACCAGGTTTGGCCTCGATATGGAAGTCGAGCACCTGTTGCTGGCTTTCGGCTGGGAGATTTAAGCCGGGAAATTCGGCAGTCAGGGTGGCGCTGATTTTAGCCTGGATCTTTTGTTGCAGCTCCATGCGAGAGGGGGCTTCCAGCGGCGGAAGGTTGGGATCGCTGGCGTGGGCGATGAATCCACCGTCGGGTTTGGCCTCGATGTGGTAGGTGAACATCTTCATTATGCGTTTGACGTCCATGGGATGGCACGATTGTAGCTCGATTTTCGCGTGGGAAGAACACAACCACAAGCTGCCGCACCATATGTCTACATGATGTCTACATGCGCACTTTGTACCTGCTGCTACTCCGGATACAATACCGTGTTTCTGAAAGGACCGGCGGGCCTGTGAAGATTGTTGATGCGAAGGCGATTGTCTGTTGTCCTGGGCGCAATTTTGTAACTTTGAAAATCGCAACTGAAGATGGGATCTATGGCCTGGGGGACGCCACGCTGAATGGGCGGGAGTTGGCAGTGGCGAGCTATCTTGCCGACCACCTCGTGCCGCTGTTGATTGGGCGGGACGCGCGCCGGATCGAAGACACTTGGCAGTATCTGTACAAAGGCGCGTATTGGCGGCGCGGGCCGGTGACCATGAGCGCGATTGCTGCCGTGGACACGGCGTTGTGGGACATCAAAGCGAAAAGCTTGAATGCGCCGCTCTATCAGCTTTTGGGAGGCCGCTCGCGCGATGCGGTGCTGGTCTATGGTCATGCCAGCGGTGGCGACATCGAAAAAACTGTGGAGTCGTTTGCTGGCTTCGTCAAACTTGGATACAAGGCAGTGCGGGCGCAGTCGGGCATTCCGGGGTTGACCAGTACATACGGCATTGGGCGCGGTGGGATGGCTTATGAGCCGGCGGAAAAAGATGCTCCTCCGGAGAATCAGTGGTCCACGGAACACTATTTGCGATTTGTGCCGCAGCTGCTGGCCAAATTGCGCAAGGAGTTTGGAGCGGAGATCCATATTCTGCACGATGCGCATCATCGGCTGACTCCGATTGAGGCGGCGCGGTTGGGCAAGGACCTGGAACCGTTCCGATTGTTCTGGCTAGAAGATCCTACGCCCGCGGAATTGCAGGAGAGTTTTCGACTGATACGCCAGCACACGACGACGCCGCTTGCGGTTGGGGAAGTCTTTAACACGATTTATGACTGCCAGCAGTTGATACAGGAGCAGCTCATTGATTTCATTCGTATGACGGTGGTCCACTCCGGCGGGATTAGTCATTTGAGAAAAATTGCCAACCTTGCGGAGATGCATCAAGTGCGCACTGGGTCGCATGGAGCGACAGATCTGAGCCCGGTGTGCATGGGAGCGGCGCTACATTTCGATCTGAGCGTGCACAATTTTGGCATTCAGGAATATATGCCGCATACGCCGGAAACTGACAAAGTATTTCCGCACGCGTACTCTTTCAATGATGGAGTGATGCATCCTGGAGAGGCTCCGGGAATCGGCGTGGATATTGATGAGAAACTCGCCGCGCAGTACCCATATCAGCGGGCATACTTGCCTATTAATCGGAAGCTGGATGGGACCATGCATAATTGGTGATGGGTCTCTGCGATGCAAGAGCGTGTGAGAAGACACTACCCGCGAATCGTTTTTTGGGATTGTTCTGCAACCGGGGCCAGTTCAAGACCCAAATACTGCTTCGCATTCTCGAAGCAGATATTTCGCACCATGTTTCCGACAAGTTGCTCGTCATTGGGAAGATCGCCATTTTCCATTTCGCGCCCGAGAAGATTACAGAGCACGCGACGAAAATATTCATGCCGTGGGAATGACATGAACGAGCGCGAGTCGGTCACCATGCCAACGAACCGCGATAGCAATCCGGTGTTGGAGAGGGCATCCAGTTGCCATTCGATTCCGTTTTTCTGATCGAGAAACCACCAGGCGCTGCCAAACTGAATTTTCCCCGCCGTCACGCCATCTTGAAAACATCCTGCAACCGTGGCTAGGACGTAATTGTCGGCAGGATTCACGTTGTACACGATCATTTTCGGCAGCGCGTTCTCCTGCTCAAGCAAGTTCAGGTACGCGCTCAGCGCTTTGGCCTGCGGAAAATCGCCGACACAGTCAAATCCCGAATCGCGGCCGAGTTCAGTTGAGCGCCGGGTGTTGACTTCGCGAAGCGCCCCTAGATGCAATTGCTTGGTCCAGCCCTTTTCGGCGTCCAAGTGGCCGAAGAACAACATGAGAAAGGAAGCAAACTGTTCCTGCTCGTCGCCAGTGGCCGGTTTGCCAGAGCGAGTTTTGTTGAAAATTTCTTCAGCCTGACGTTCGGTGCACGGCGACGCATGACAGTGGGCGAGACCGTGATCGGAGAGTCTTCCTCCCTGCGCGTGGAAGAAATCATGGCGTTGCTTCAAGGCGTCCAGCAGGGCCGGGAAAGAATTGATATCCACATTGCTGGCTTTCTGGAGAAGCGCAACCCACGCATTGAACTTGATCGGTTCGTCCACCTGCAGGGCCCGGTCAGGACGAAAGGTGGGATAAACCCGGAAATCTTGCTGACCGCGATTAACGCTTTGATGACAGCTCAGGTCATCGCAAGGGTCGTCGGTGGTGCATATCGCGCGGACAAGAAACTTTCTCAGAATCCCCTTCGTGCTGAGAGGCCCACTCGCCAGCAGGGAATTCGCGTCACTCCAGATCGATGGAGCAGTACTTTCATCAAGGAGATCATCGATTTCGAAATAACGCTTCAACTCCAGATGGGTCCATTGATAAAGAGGATTGCGAAGGGTGAAGGGAACGGTACGGGCCCAGGTCAGAAAGGTTTCGTAAGGCGGTGCGTCGCCAGTGCAATAGCGGTCGGGAACTCCGTTCGCCCGCATCACTCGCCATTTATAATGGTCGCCTTGCAGCCATATCTCCGACAGGTCGCGAAACCGCCGGTCTTGTGCGATATCTGCCGCAGACAGGTGTGAGTGGAAGTCGAGGATAGGTTCGGATTCGGCATAGTTGTGATAGAGACGCTGCGCGGCCTTGGAATGTAGCAGAAATTCTTGGCTAATGAAGGTCACAAGGCACTCCAAATTTATCTGTTCTGCCCGAACATGTTGCCACAAAAAGTGCCAGGGCAAGCAACATCTTCGTCTGCTGTTATTATTCATTGACCCAAAAGCTGTTGACTTGGCGGGCATTCATTCATGGGACATCCTGGACTGGATTTAACTTCGAAGAATGCAGTCGTCATCGGCGGGACCTCGGGCATTGGCCTCACGCTTGCCCTAGGACTGGCGGAGGCCGGTGCAAATGTCGCCGCCACCGGACGCCGCGCGGATCTGGTGAAAGCCGCGTCAGAGAAAATTCGAGCCTTGGGTCGCAAGTCGCTGGACATTGCGACAGACGTGACTGACCGGGTAAGTCTCGAGAAATTGCTTGCCGCCGCCGAGGCCGAGTTCGGCCAAGTGGACATTTTGGTCAACTCGGCTGGAATTACGCGGCGCACTCCCACGCTCAAAGTCAGCGACAGCGAGTGGGACAGCATCCTCGAAACCAATCTGAGCGGCACGCTGCGCGCTTGCCAGATCTTCGGACGCCCAATGGTCGAGCGCAAGCAAGGCCGAATCATCAATATCGCTTCGGTGGCATCGGGCCGGGGGTTCTTTGAAGTGGCGGCTTATGCCGCCAGTAAAGCCGGGGTTGCATCACTTACAAAAACTCTGGCGGTTGAATGGGCAAAACACGGCGTGTGTGTAAACGCGATTGCCCCCGGCGTCTTCCGAACTGATCTCAATAAGGCCCTTCTTGATGGCACTCCGCGCGGCCAGGAATTCCTGGTTCGCACTCCCATGCGGCGATTCGGCAAAGTCGAAGAATTGGTGGGGGCTGCAGTTTTTCTCGCATCCGATGCAGCCAGCTTCGTTACCGGACACATTCTGGTGGTGGATGGCGGTTTTCTTGCCAGCGGCGTGAATCAGTAATTTCGATGGACTTTTCCTCCCTTTCGAAACCCGACCGCACTGCACAATTTGTCGCGAATGTGCGAGTGGGACGCGCAGTGCGCGCCGTCGGGAATTTCCGCTGGGTAATTTGCGCGGTGCTGTTGTTCGGCACCACCAAGAACTACATGGACCGCCAGGTGATTGGCATCCTGAAGAATTCTCTGCAACATCAGTTCGGCTGGAGCGAGATTGATTACGGCAATCTCGTATTCACTTTTCAAGCTGCTTACGCGCTCGGCATGCTGGTAGTTGGCGGCTTGATCGATTGGTTGGGAACACGCATCGGATACGCGCTGGCGATGGCGGGGTGGAGTCTGGCCTCGATGGCACATGGCATGATGAGTTCGCTGGGAGGGTTTCTGGGCGCGCGGTTTGCCCTGGGGTTCGGCGAGGCTGGAGTTTTCCCCGCCAGTTTGAAAGCAGTGGCAGAGTGGTTCCCGAAGAAAGAACGCGCGCTGGCAACTGGTATCTTCAATGCGGGAACCAATGCTGGCGCCATCATCACACCCCTCGTGGTGCCTTGGATAACGGTCCACTGGGGCTGGCGCTGGGCGTTCTTCCTGATCGGAGCCCTCGGTTTTGTTTGGCTGGCGGTATGGCTTTGGATCTATCAGAGGCCAGAGCAACACCGGCGCTGTTCTCCAAGCGAGTTGAAATATATTCAAAGTGACCGTGCTGAGCGTGAACAGAAGATTGGCTGGGTCAAACTTCTTCCGCACCGGCAAACCTGGGCGTTTGCGGCTGGCAAATTCATTATCGATCCGATCTGGTGGTTTTATTTGTTTTGGATACCGGACTTCCTGCAACGGGAACACGGATTGGCGCTGCTGAAGATCGGGCCGCCTATAGTCGTGATCTACCTGATGGCGGATGCGGGCAGCGTGGCTGGCGGATGGTTTTCATCGTCTCTCATTCATCACGGCAAGAGCGTGAATGCAGCGCGCAAGTGGGCGATGCTGGTTTGTGCGGTCAGCGTCGTGCCAATCATTTTCGCACCGGAAATCGCATCCTTGTGGGGAGCAGTGTTGCTCATCGGACTTGCGGCAGCGGCCCACCAAGGGTTTTCCAGTAATCTATTTACTCTTCCTTCGGACATGTTTCCGGCGAGAGCCGTGGCTTCGGTGGTCGGAATCGGCGGGATGGCGGGAGCAGTTGGTGGAATGCTGATCGCCAAAATAGTGGCATACTTTCTGCAATGGACTGGCAGCTATCGGATTCCTTTTCTGATTGCCGGCTGTGCTTACTTGCTTGCATTGGGAGTGGTTCACCTCCTCGCTCCCAGACTTGACGCGGTGCAACTTACACCTGCGGAAACGTAGGATAGTTTTCGATGAGTCTGAATCTCAAGCCGAAACAGCAGTGCCGCTGGGACCTGGTCAGCCTGGGCGAGGTCATGCTGCGATTCGACCCAGGAGACCGCCGCATCTGGACGACTCGCAGCTTCGAAGTCTCCGAAGGTGGCGGCGAATACAACGTGGCACGCGGGTTGAAGCGGTGTTTCGGGCTGAACACTGCGGTTGTGACCGCAATCGTCGACAATCCAGTCGGAAGTTTACTCCAAGATTTGATCTATCAAGGCGGTGTTGACCAGTCTCTTGTCAGATGGGTCGCCGATGACGGCGTGGGCCGAACCGTCCGCAATGGCTTGAACTTTGTTGAGCGCGGCTTTGGAATTCGTCCTGCACTCGGGGGTTCAGACCGCGGACATACGGCAGTGTCGCAATTGAAGGCGGGGGACATCGACTGGGATGCGATCTTCGGTAAGCATGGCGTGAGATGGTTTCATACCGGCGGAATTTTTTGCGCGCTGTCGGACAACACGCCTGAGGTCGCCATCCAAGCAATGAAGGCTGCTCACAAACATGGTACGGTCGTTTCCTATGATTTGAATTATCGAGAGTCGCTGTGGAAATCGATTGGCGGGAAAACCCGCGCCCAGGAAGTGAACCGCGGAATTGCGCCACTGGTGGACGTCATGCTCGGCAATGAGGAAGATTTCTCGGCCGCGCTGGGTTATTCAGTTGAGGGGATCGACGAACACGTCGCGAATATCGAGGTCCACGCGTTCCAGAAGATGATCGAAAGGGCGGTAAAGGAATTTCCGTTCAAGCTGGTTGCCACCACTCTCCGCAAGGCAGAGACGGCTACTCTGAATGACTGGGGAGCAATCTGCTACCACGATGGCAAGTTCTATGAAGTGAAACGCCGTGAAAAGCTGGAAATATTTGACCGGGTCGGCGGCGGAGACTCGTTCGCCTCAGGCTTGATCTACGGACTTTTGACGGAACAAGGTCCGCAGTGGGCGGTGGAATGCGGTGCGGCGCACGGTGCGCTAGCGATGACCACGCCCGGCGACACCTCCATGGTAACTCTCAAGGAAGTCATACAGGCCATGCGAGGAGTGGGTGCGCGCATCGCTCGGTAGGCGAAGAAAATGACTAAGGCGCAGGCGTTAAGTCGAATCGTGGAGATCGGAGTTGTGCCGGTGGTGCGTGCATCTTCGGCTGAACACGCAATCCTGGCCGCTGAGGCGATTTGCCGCGGAGGAATACCGATTGTCGAGATGACGATGACCGTTCCGGGTGCCCTTGACGCGATCTCGCAACTGGTGAAGAGTGCGGGTTCTGGGGTGCTGATTGGAGCGGGAACTGTGCTCGATGCTGAAACCGCGCAACGCTGTGTTGACGCAGGCGCCGAATTCATCGTGAGCCCAGGGTTAGATCTCGAGACCGTAACGCTTGTGAAGCGACTGGGAAAATTAATGATTGCCGGCGCGCTGACGCCTACTGAAGTGATTTGTGCCTGGAGATCCGGCAGCGATTTCGTGAAGATTTTTCCCTGTGGTGCCGTGGGGGGTGCGAAATATATCAAGGCACTCAAGGCTCCCTTGCCGCAGGTGCCCTTGATTCCGACCGGAGGAGTTAACCTGAACACCGCAGCTGATTTTATTCATGCGGGTGCAGCTGCGCTTGGGATCGGAAGCGAACTGGTGTCTGCGGATGCCCTCAAGTCGGGCAATCTGAACGAGATTGTGGAAGCTTCGCGAAAGTATGCTGCCATTGTCCGAGAAGCCAGACGGACGACTACTGTTCAGTGAATGCCGCTATCGCCCAGTAACTACGGTGCCGTGGAGGTCCTAGGCCTCAGGAGAGCGTGCTTTTCGTCTCTCTGGAAAAAGCGTTCTTTCCCGCGTGGGACTGAGGCCGGCGCCAGAGCGGTTGACTTTCGAAGTACGAGAGCCGTATCAAGAGCGTACTCGGTTCCGGTAGGAGATGTCGTTTCGCGCTCAACTTCCGTTAACAGGGCCTTGAAGGCCAGTTTTGCGAGCTCGGTTTGCGACATCTGCACCGTCGTCAGTGGGGGAGTCATGAATTGCGCCAGCCTCACATCGTCAAATCCCACCACTGAAAGTTCCTGTGGTATTGCGATGCCGCAATCGTAGGCCTCGCGCATAACGCCGATGGCAGTCATGTCGTTTGAGCACATGATCGCAGTCGGACGGGAAGCCAAGCCGGCCAGATGCGCCAACGCTTTCATTCCCCCTTCCACGGTGTGGTCTCCCTCAATCACCAACTCGGGCTCCACGCGCATGCCGATCTCTCGCACAGATTCTTCAAATGCGTCCTTGCGGGCCATGGCAGATTTAAGATTCAGCGGGCCGGTGATAAAGGCGATGTGTTCGTGCCGTAAGGCCGCGAGGTGTTGCACTGCTTGCCGGATGCCGTGCTGATAGTTGATCTTGATATTGCTGACGTGAGCGACCGAAGGCCCCACGTCTACAAATACCAAGGGCACTTTGCGGAATCGCAAGTCCTCCAGCAGCGAATCTTCCATGCCGAAGGTGAGAACAGCGACGCCCTCTACCCGGCGCTCGATCATGCGCCGGACGGAACTCTCCATGCGCTTAGGATCGTGCACGGTCGAAGTGAGCAGGATCTCGTAGTTGTGCTGCACCGCGATGTGTTCGAAGGACTGCACAATCTCCGGGAAAAAAGGATTGGTGATTTCGGAGACGATCAATCCAAAGATGCGGGTCTTGCCGGAGACCAAGCCGCGGGCTTGAGTGTTCGGGTAGTAGCCTAGTTCCTGCACAACCTTCCAAACCCGCTTGGCAAGCTGTGGATCCACTGTGGGAATACGATTGATGGCGCGTGAAACGGTCGCTGTAGAGACCTTGGCCCGTTTAGCAATTTCTCGAATGTCCATAAAGCGCAATACTCAGAAGAGCGTCCCCCAGCGTGGGTAAACGTTTGCTGAATATTGTACCCCAAGGACGTCAGTAGACGTTTGCGGAAAAAGCGTGTCCGGCTCAGACCAGGATCTATTGAAACTTAAACCAATTCACGTTCCCTATGCTGGTGGTTCCCCGGAACACTAGATAGAGATCATGGACGCCGCTCGTCCCGGAAATAGGTGCGGAAACTGTTGTCCAAGTCTGCCATCCTCCGGTGATGGGAATCGTCGCCGTACCCACGAGCGTGCCGGTGACACTGTCGAGGTGAAATTCCAGCGTTCCTCCGGTTCCGGCGCTGGCAGTCCTGAAATTGACGCTGCTGACTCCGGTGCCAAAATTAACGTTCTTAAAATGCGCCCAGTCGCCGTTGTCGGCGAAGCCGACGTCATAGCCGCCGCCTGCATCCGAAGTGGTCTCCGTCTCCAACCCAAACTCATCGTTGTAACTGGAAGCCTGAATTTGCGAAGTCGCAGCAACGACATAGCCGCCGTTTTGAGTGCCGCTCCACGTGAAAGTAGCCCCCGATAGACCTGGCAGGGAGTAAGTGAACGACTGACTTCCCCATGTGGCCTGGAATGACTGCGGACCTCGGCCCTCGTTGTATACCACCAGCACTTTGGAGCTGTCCGGATTCTTGAAAGCTACGCTCACGAAACCCGGAGCATTACTGGTGTACACGTGAGTGGCTCCAGGCAGCACGAACTTGCTGAATTGCCCGAGGGTGTAATAATCGATGTCGAAACTAACCGCGCCCGACGACTCGCTCACCGTCACCAATGGATTGCACGTGCCGCACCCGCCGGTGTGCGGACCGCGGTTTTGGTCCAAGGCCAAGCTCCATTTCACGTACGACTTTCCCCAGTTCCGCATTACTTGCGTGATTTCTTCAAAATCCGCTTTCACTTGATCCGAAACGAATGTGCCACCGGAGTGTTCGGTCTCGTAGTTGCCCAAGTTAGGAAAGGAATCGTGTAGGGAACTCATCGCTCCCGGGTTACCTCCATACCCGTGCCAGGCGATGCCTGCAATCTGGCTGGAGCCCGCGATTTGCGAATTGGACAGAACGGTCCGTGGATAATCGGGTCTGTCCCAGTTGTGGTCGTAGATCAGGATCTTGGTACTGAGACCGGCAGTAGAAAACGCAGTCAGCTCGTTTTGAATTGCCGTAGTCTCATCTGTGGGCGAGGTCCCGCATGTGGTATCGCTCACCGTGGCGGGCATGCACATTCCTGGATAGTTCGACGGCAGGAACAGCGGTTCGTTCTGCATCGAAATGTAGTCAATCGAAATCCCCTGCGCCGCATAAGCCTGAATGTACTTGACGAAATAGTTTGAGAACGGAGTGTAATCGGAGGAAAGCAGAAACCCTCCAATCATGGAGCCGCTGGTTTTCATCCAGCCCGGAGGGCTCCAGGGATTTGCCATGATCTTCAGTTGTGGATTGATCTGTTGGGCCAGCTTCACCAGTGGAACAATGTCCACCAAATCATGTGAGATGGAAAAATTGGTCAGATTAGGATCGGTCTGGCCTGCCGGCAGATCGTCGTAGGAATAAATGAACCGGGCCAGGTCTGACGCTCCCATTGGGTTGCGAACGAAGCTCACTCCAATGCCATTGGTATGGTCGAACAGGCTCGTCATCACCGAATTCAGCTGGGAAGGAGGAACTTTTTCATTCAAGAGGAAAGCCGCGGAATCCGTGAACGAGGCGCCAAAGCCTTCTATGGACTGATAACTTTCAGTTTCGTCCACGAAGACAGTCGGTGAGCTCCCGCTTCCTGCAGAGAAGGAAATTGGCGACTGCTGTTTCAATTTCGTTTTTTGATTGTCGGTGGTCAACCACACGTTTACGGTTTGTGCGAAGCCTTGATCCGGCATGGCAGCGGATGCCAGGAGAAGCGCACTAACGGAAAAGATAAAAACTTTCTTGAACTCCAGCATGAGTTACCCTCCTGAATCGTTAATTTTCGAAGGCATCGGATGCAGACCCACTCCTGCTTCGCACCGATCCACTTCATTTCATGATTCATGCCTTTTTGCGGGCATCGGCTCCCAACACTTCATCAGCGAGTTTAAGCCATCTCGCTATCGAGGACTCTTCATCTTGGGCATTTGGGAAGCTGAGTATTTCTGTGGGAGGAGGTTTGGAGGACGAATCAGGTTTACCTCGGCTCGTGTCGTTCCGGTGCTCCTGACGCTTGGGCATTTTGAGCAGTTTCGGCACGCGGAACAACTCCCGAGCACCGGGTAAGATGCTGGCCATATTAAAAGGTTTTACTGTTCGATTCGATACAGTGAATCATGTATGGGAAGACTCACTGTCGCAGAGCCGCCTTCTGAAGGTCGCACTTCATCAAAGAGGCCCAACAATTGGCTGGGGGCGGCTGAAATGGAAGGTGGTGCTTACAATAAAGATGCAACTAGTTCCCGCTCGTCCAAAACGCGAAGCAGTTCGTCCAAGAGAACCTTCATTCGCTCAGAATCCTCCTCTTGCGAAACTGCTTTACACAATTCGCGTATTTCAGAACTGCCAGACTCCATGATTTTCTGCCTCACTGCTTTAACCGCCTTCCATTTTGCAAAGATTGTGCCAAACGTTCTAACTTTCGGAAACACCACTGTTAGCAGGTAGTTGCGGTTTTCAGCCGTGCAATCAGCGGAAAGAAAGTCGTCAGGATAAGGTAAGTGTTTCTTCGGCACCTTAGTTCAACTACGGTCCGCAATGTATCAAACCGGGTCGTGCGCCGATCTGCAGCGGAACCATGATC